>Ga0115556_1002896_pt1 | contig 11188 bp, 11 predicted proteins | sample COGITO_mtgs_1104_5_FD_87282 | JGI IMG/M metagenome (GOLD analysis project Ga0115556, IMG submission 87282) | Pelagic marine microbial communities from North Sea - COGITO_mtgs_110414 | ecosystem: Environmental > Aquatic > Marine > Epipelagic | place: Germany:Helgoland, sampling site Kabeltonne... | reverse complement strand
GTGGGGGTCGGGGGACGAAATGTCGGGTGCATGTGCAGGGAGTTGAGGTTTAGTTGTTGTTGTGAGAAATGCCCTTGGCAAACAGTGAGAATTCAGCACCTTTCGCTGCTACTCCTAACAATAGTACCACTCACCTTCTGCTTGTCAGTCAGCTTCCCTCTTCTCCTATCCTTTTTGCTCGGCCACTTTCTGCCCATCACCTCCCCATAAGGAGAGTTGGCAAGAAGTTGCACACCATCGTGCTGGAGTTGGTTTGACGACAAACGATTGTTATGAGACTCCCCTATCGCCGGCAGAGTTACCTGAGACATGGACATCGAGTTGGACAGGGCCAAGGAGTTGTCTCCTGTTGACCAGGTGGAGTTTACCGAATTTTTTGAGGAATTGTTAGGGCGCATTGTTCGAGGGGGCTCTGGATACAATTGCAGGATACAAGAGAATTTTTGGCGGGGTCCACCGAGGGGCGACTGCTCAACAACTTAAAAAAAGTGGGAAAAGTACGGTGTGATGATTTAGTTGGTGATAGGTTGTGGGGAAGTTGGACCGTACGACGATAAAACGAAGAAGTAGACGGGGGGCAATCTACGATGTCAGACAAAAAAAAATCTCGCCACGCCTATATAGATAGAGAAACCCGTAATCTTTACGAAATGCGGAGAAAAAACGCTTCCACAGGGGTAGATTCGAAACTCCTCTTTGACGACGCTGGGCTCAGACAACAAGGGCCACAGGGGAAAGAACAGCAACAGAAAATTCAAGCTGGGCATCGAGGAAGAACTCTGCTTAGTCTTCTGGTAGGATATACGCGAAAGGTTAGCATCATAAGGACTTTTTCGGCCTTTACAACTTGGAGAATCTTCACATATTTCCAAATTGTTGCTCAACAACTCTCAGGAGCTGGGCAATTGATGCAGGCAGCAGCCATGGCCAAAGAAATGGTCGGAGAGCAAGCGGACACAATCAATAAAAGTCAGGAGGTGGTTGAGAAGCTCACAGCTACTGCAAAGGCCGCCGAAAGGGCCGTGGGAATAAAGGAGGGTGTCGTAGAAAAAGTCACTAAGGAGAAGGGCGATCTCGAAAAAGAGGTTGAGGCGTGGCGACAAAAACAGGGAACCTGGAGAAGAAACATGGGCGTTTTGATTCACAAAAACAAGGTATTGGAAGAGAAAATAATTAAGTTCCAGCAGGATGCAAATGGACATGGAATTGGTTTAAGGGTGGGTTAAGGGTTAAGGGTTAAGGGTTAAGGGTAGATGAATGACACTACGTAGATGCTAGCTGGGTGTAAAATTTTCCAGTACAAAGGTTCATTTGTTCAGTTCTTTGTTAAGTGTTAAGCAAGCCGGCAGAAGAACAGAACAGACAAAGCGTTATCAGGGGGCATTTTTACACGCACTGTCGAGTAGACTTTACATGTACGAAAGGCCCTACGATTACAATTCGTCACGTGCATATTCCTTCCCTTTTACTATTATTTACAACCCACAGTCCCTGGGATCAAGCCTTGGTGCACTCATAACTGACGAGATCTCCCTTGACATTGGCGACATTGTCGCCCTTGGCATCCAACTTATCACCCTTGGTAGTGGTGTAACCGTCGGGGCATTCGCCGACAGTTAAATCTGCCGACCCTTCGAGTTGGAGATCATCTCCGAAGTCCTCTCCTTCCTTGAGGAAATCTGCCTTGTTGTCACTGAAAGAGGTGCCCAGCATGCTAAACTTGACAGTACTGAGACTGCCGTACACGTAAATGGCTCCACCTTTCTCTCCCCTGTTATTGTGGAAGTTGCACCGCTCTAACTGGACACTAGAGCGGAAGGGACCATCAACCTCAAAAGTGAGAGCTCCTCCAAGCCCAATAAACCCATCGTCAGGCTTGCCATTGCCATTAGTGAAAGTCAAGGCTTTCATGATTAAAGGTTCCTTCATCTTGCTCTCAATGAAGAAAATCTGTCTCTTGTCTTCCCCATCAAAGATGGTTTCACCCTCCTCGCTACCAAGGAGGTTTCCGTTCCACTGGAAAACAAAGTTCATGAGTCCGGAGGCATCATCTTTGCCTGGAGCGCTGAAGCAGCTATCCTTAGAGGCAAGTTCAGAGGAGTCATCGCATTTGTAAACGCCTGCAGCCAAGTTAACAGTATCTCCCGCGTACCTGCGTAGGTATTAGTGCATAGTTATTAACAAAGTGAATTATGATGGACACAAATTGAACTTGAACACTTACGTATTGTTGTTGTTGCCCATAATGTGGAAAAGCTCTTTCTGGGAGCTAATATCCCAAGTCTTTCCGCTGGAGCATGCAATAGTCACAAATAGGGTGGCTAGAGAGAACTTCATTTTCTTTATCGTTCAGTTTGAAGGGTTAGGGGGATCTTTCTCCAATTCACCAATGAGTTGTGATCACTAAATAATTTTTGAAAAATTTTTCCGGTTGATTGCAATTTTTTGCATTTGGTGGCAAGACAACCTAGGGAACGGGCGCACGACACAATTTTAATATTCCCGGCTACTAAGCTTAGTCAAGGGACAACACATTTTTTATCCCCATCCTTCGAACATCCCCATCCATATCTAACAGAAGCAGAAAAAAGCAAGTTCAAATGGAAGACCGTCAGTCCTACCTCGAGACAGAGATGAAGACGCTTCACTTAATGCGACCCGCCGCGTCTCCTTTTAAGGATCTTTCCGCAATGCCTTTGTCTCCAATCCTGACATCCACCTCAATTCTAAATGGATTCCTCACACTCCGGGACCATGACGAGGCTCAGAGAGACAAAAGTGATAACATTCTAGACGATTTTTTCATCAATACCTCTGCAGCTGATGAGCAGCGAAAGTCTTCCCCCTCCTCAAGTAAAGATGCCATTGTGATGAAGAATATCCTTAAGTCTTGGCGTTTCAAGACTATTTACAGAGCGTGGATGAGCTGGTACAAGTATTCTTTCGCGGCATCCTTAAATGTTCTTCGCCAGCAGCAGGACTACGAACAGCAGCAGTTGCAGTTACAGCACACATCTGACTTAGAGTTCTTAGCCTCTCTATCCGTAGAAGACAGTTCCAATGCCTCTGCTGACTTGGCACTTGCTTTGGAGGTCATTGAGAAGTTAAGGAGCGAAAACGGAAAACTCAGTCACGAGGTTAAGAACTTGCTCCTAAGGAGCTTTGGAATCAGAAGCGCGGCTTGCAATGTAATCAATAATAGCAAGCTGAAGGGCAGGGAGAAGAAATGCGAAGTTGATCGTAGAGGGAGAAGAATCAATTGAATTTGTGTGAGAGATGAGGTGATGTGTGCGGTTTTTTTTTGTACCTATTGTGAGATGTTTGCAGATAAAAAATAACAGAGTAGACGAAAGCAACGAGGTTTGGCTCCAATTCCAAGCTGCTTTCTACTTTCTACTTTATATCAGATACTGATGCCCCCAGATTGTTTTTCAATATCTTCCATCTCATCCGCCGTCAGCTGCCAAATCTGGCCCTCGTTGCGCTCAAAAGTGTTTCTAAGCTTCTTCATTATATCGCGCTTGTACAGAGTATCTCTTTCATCAAGGCCATTCGCTTCCCATCGTTTCATCGATGCAGCAAAGTCATCATCTGTTTTTATGGTTGTCAGGAACTTATTGCTTGATCTCGGGTCAACGTTTTTGTATATGTCAAAGCGCTGTGCATCATCCTCCCCGTCACCGTCAGGATCGAATCGGTTTTTATTCATCATTTTCTGCTGCTGGATACGTTCATTCTCTTCAATATCTTTAAGTGAGGCATTTGCTTTCGCAAAGACATCGTACCGTCCAGTGCCATCATTCTTCCGGGTTCCAAGGAAGGACGATAGTTGCATTTTTCTCGTCTTTTTTCGTGATTCTTCGGCGCTACTGGAGATAGTGCTCATCGGCAGAGCATTGTCATCGAACTCATAGCACCCTGGGCCTAATTTGTTTGACACAGAGCTGGTAGCAGATGGTACATTGACAATGTTCAACCGGAGCGAGTCCAGACTGCAGCGAGCTCTTGCAGTTGATTTCATTGAAGTAGTCGCATTGGTCTTTTGGGGCATTCGTTCCGGAGAAATATACGAAGTTGGATTCGATGTTAAGTTCGTTGGTGTCAGAGAGGCGCACCCCCTCCAAGCAGTGCCATAAAAGCGATCATCATTACTGCGAGAGTGTTAGGGAAGGTGAGTTCGCGCAATTGTGACCACCAATTTGTGCGGAAATAACGCTGGGGGGGGGTTGTCCATAGTTGGAATTAACGCAGAACCCACATGATTTTGAAAACTCAATAGGTAAGCTACTCACCTTCTGGAGGATTTAGAAATTGCAAAGCCCATCTTGCTTTTTCGAAGTGCATCGTGGCTACGCCAGTCGTAGGGCTCATAGTCCAAGAGTGGCGGCGTAAAGAGGTGCCGCTCCGCGTTTACAGGCTTGTGGGTTGTCTTGTCTAGGCCCATTGCACGTGCAAATGTCATCCCCGTGACGACCTCAGATCGATTATCTACATTGGCCGGTTTAGGATGGGTGGTCTTCCTGCGATTGATTTCCTTCTGCGAAGGCACCACGTTACGGTAAGCATCCACACTCGTTGTCCTACAAGATGACTTATACTCAAATCGTTTTGAGGTACTGTCAAAAACTGCTCGGGTCATCCCACCAGGTCGCAGCTCACTTGAAGGTGTTGAGGGGCGCTTCTCAACTTGATACCGATGTTGAGCAGGCAAACTTATCAGCGGCCGCATAATAGGGGTCGCCTGATTTCAGGTAAAGGGGTGGAGAAGGAAGTTAGGGGATGCTCAGCAGATGTGGGAAGGGGGGCGCGCAGAAAACTGATTTTTTTTGTCAGGATCCGTATAAACATATATGTTTCGATGAGAAAGTTTTCAGAAAAAACACGTCTTCTGGAGGCCCTTCGGGTTACACAAACCAAAAAAAAAAGAAAACAAAAATCCGAAAAAAGAAAAAAGTGAAACGGTTATGAATTGAATTGAAATACACCATCAAAAAGGAATTTTTCAACATGGCTCTCGCTAAGGTGCGATATATACACAAATCAAAGACGGTGTATGCGAAATAAGGTGAGTAAATCGATATTTCATGTATAATAACCCTCTTCGTCAGCATAATCGACCACACAAGTTTGTCCACAAATTACGGAATGATTTTAGCTTTTCTTGAATAAAAAAAGCAATCTCACGGCCTACAAATATTTAAAAACCGCGAGGTACAAAGTAAATGTCACTAACCCATTTATTTATCCTTCTTTCTCCTTTGCAAAGCAGCGCGGAAAAACTGTCATATTGAGGGTACTTGTCCTAACTTTCCATCGCTATTACCTTTCTTTCCACTCACAATACCGCAGAATACTAAAAAGAAGCCTGCTACTAAGAAGCCCGCTGCTAAGAAGACCAGCAGTAAGGCCAAAGCTAAGGCCAAGAAGCCCGCGAGTAAGGCCAAAGCTAAGGCCAAGAAGCCCGCGAGTAAGGCCAAAGCTAAGGCCAAGAAGCCCGCGAGTAAGGCCAAGGCCACGGCTAAGAAGCCCGCGAGTAAGGCCAAGGCTAAGGCCAAGAAGCCCGCGAGTAAGGCCAAAGCTAAGGCCAAGAAGCCCGCGAGTAAGGCCAAGGCTAAGAAGCCCGCGAGCAAGTCCAAGGCCAAGAAGCCCGCGAGCAAGGCCAAGGCCACGGCTAAGAAGCCCGCGAGCAAGTCCAAGGCCAAGAAGCCAGCGAGCAAGAAGAAGTAATTCCTCTTTTTTTCCCAGAGGATGGTGGTAGTTAGGGAATCTACGGGAAACGGGAAAGGGAAAATCAAGCAAAAGTAGCGAGCAAAAAATTAAGCGATTCACGAAAAGTAAGAGAGAGAATGTATTTCCGAGAAGCGATGTGCCAGCATCATCACCATTTATCATTTTCTAAATCTAGAGATTCTGTTTTCAAGTGGAGGAAATGGAAAACTTCTTAGCAGCCTCACTGGGACTACTTGCGTCAGATAGCCCCTCAGTTCCCCCACCACGATCAACACCAACAATAATAGGTGTTGTGCTCCCCCGCCTCTCTGAATTCCTTCCGAAGAAAAATCCAGCTTTTTTGCTCCCCCCCCCCTCTTTTGCTTGCCGCATCTTTCTAATCTTATCGGCAATCTTCAACTTGGCAATCTTTACAGCGCTCCCCCCCCCATCCTCTTTTTCTGGCACCCGTATTTCGTCGCCGCTGAGAAGTCCAAATTTCGAACCTCTGGGGCTGGCTTGTCTCTTTGCTGCTTCTACCCTCTCAATTTCATCTAAAATCTCCCGAACTACCTCGCTAGACTTTGGCTTCTTATCTCCTTGCTTGATAAGGGTCATCTTGTTCCAGCTCAGCGGTTGGTACTGTTGCAGCGAATGTGAGGAGCGAAGAGGATCATGTCAGCGCTACTAAACACAGTATAAATTTGTACCACGGACGGACACGCAGCTAGCTCACGCTTGAGCTCGCCCTCGTAGCTAGACCTCACCTTGTGCTTTTCTCCGTTTTTGTATTCAACATGCCTCCTATTATATTCATCAATCTCAACAACGACACCGTACCCCCTCCTCTCGTGGTGTAAGACCGCGCCGACGTGGATTTTCATCATCTTCATCTCATTTTTTAAATACTCTGCCCCATCAGCAGTGTTTGCCAAGTGCTTCTTAAGCTCTGAATCCATTTTTGGTTTCATCTCTGGAAAAATTTCAATCAGAGAGTCGATGTGGTCGAATCTTAAGGAAGCAATATCACTATTGCTCGCCGCACACAAACTTGCCGTCCTCCTGCTCCCTCTCGCAAGATAACTGATTTCGCCGAAAAAATCCCCAGTTTCGATAATCTGCAAAATCAAGTCAGGGTTATGCATGTGGTAGACGGCAACGTTGCCGTGAACGATAAAATACATACAGCTTGTATCAACAGTCTTCTCATGCTCGTGGACTATCACATCACCAGGGAGGTAGTAGGAAGAGGACAAGAGTTTGACCAAGTGAATCAGAAGCTCGGGGATTTCAGAAGTGTCGAAAAAAGGAATTTTCTGAATGACTTCCCCGTGGACCTGGACCAGAACCTCGCTGCGAAGCGACTCGCTCAACTCCTTCAGCACATCTTCACGCTTCAGGCCTCGGTTCAAAGTATAAACGTATTCCAAGTAATCGAAGACCCTGGCTTTTGTACCGCTATCCACGTCGAGACTCTTCAACTGCTCGCTCATGTCATCCAACCTATTTCTGTACCGGCTCTCTGCTCTATGGAGGTTTCCAATAATGTCGGCAGTCTGTCCAATCAGAATCGCTGTGACTACCATCCCAAAGATTCCCACGAAGACGGCGAAAAAACACTCCAGGACTGTTTCAGGATTCACGTTGTCCTGATTCATTATCATGAACACACTGTTGAGCGTCACGCTGTATTTATTAAAGTAGGGCATCATGTCGTCATGAAGATGTTCAATATCTTCATATAATGGGATCTCATTCAATGTCTTCAACATAGCGCTCTTCCTGAGTTCCCCCTCTCCCCCCTTTTCGAACCTGTCATCTTCAAATATCGAGATCTGAAACCACATGCAAGTGAGCCAGTGCATGATCACAAAAAACATCAGGACGACATAAAGAATCCTCAGAAAGTTGATGATGGAAGTGTTGTCTGAGGCGCGCTTAATGTGGCGCGAGATGTTCATCAGACGGAAGGATTTCACAATTTTTAGGTAGCTCAGCCAGACGAAGACCTCATAGTCCTCTGAGGGTGACAGAATGAGGAAGATTATATCGAAGGGGGCTGCCGCAATCAAATCAAAGGCAAAGCGACTGCAGAGAAACCCAGAAATGCCAGAGTGAGATGGGGGAGCAACAATATCATCAACTTCTGCAGTGCGGCACAAAACGTATCAGTGCAAGGGGTCCGCACCGAACCTGACACAAATTGACAGTAAAATTGAGGCTAAAACTCGCGCATGGCACTCACCCACTTCTGATGTAACGGCTGTGGATCAGATATAGATCCGTGACAACTTCTGACCGGTTGTCAGTAAAGGTCAAATGAAAACTGACGTATACATCGAGAATGTAGACCAGATTGACTCCCGCATTAAAGGCCCTGACCCTGTCATCAACTTTGTAACCCCAGAAAACGAATTGATACGGCACTACAAGCGCCTCGACTACCACACAAAAGATAACTAACCAGTAAAAATTGTTGTATTTGAGAGAGTCACGGTCGAGAACCAAGTTGCTTGTCAAAGACCTGAAGTATTCTTTCAACGGCATTTTTTTGTACGCAGTATGATGGCGAGATATGATGACATTCCTAGGAGTAAAAGTTTCGCCATCTGCAGCTACTGAATCAGGTTTTTCCCCAGCGTTCTTCTTGCGGCCCATTTCATTCTTGACCACGATCTCCTCTGGGCTAATGCAATGCTCTCGTGTGCGCCTCTGGCTTTGGTAGATCCCATTCAAACCACGATGTGGACGAGGTTTGCGACAAAACGCCATGTTGCGGAATTGAGTGATTGAGGAGGAAAGCTCGTGTAGCTCCGAACGGTGCTCAATTTGCATCTTCACCTGCTTGTTATTGAGGAGGCCCTTAAGGGACATTTTCAACCCTGCACTTTCCGTTTGCTTTTCATGGTTCGCCACCTTTTCAATGACCTTATCCTTTAAAAGAGAGACAGTGAGAGAGAGAGAGCTCGAGCCGTTTTCAAGAACGTCGTAAATGTTTTGTTTTTGTTTCCGTGATTGCTGCGGCTGTTCGCAGCTTTCAGACGAAGAGTCTGAGTTGACGACTGCAGTTTTCGTTTTTTCTGCAGACTTAAAAAGAGCATTACCACCACCATTACCGGAGCTGCCATCACCCTTAAGCTCCACTGCAGATGTCAGCATCAAATGTGGAGATTCCTCCTGTACTATTGTTGTTGCGGCAGTTTCCGCCGGTCTACTATCCGCATCATCTCTCGATGGATCCGACCGGGGAGATGTCAACCGCGCGAGCAGTGCATCTACCTCCTCCTCCTCCGTCATGTCCTTGACAGGAGGGGTGGAGAAGTTGTCCGTATTGAGATCCTCAACGTCGGCATTCTTCGTCGACGATAATATATTCTGAAGGAATCTATCGCTCATTCGATGTTGCAAAGCTACAGGCGAGGAAGAAGTATTGAAAGGGACAGGTTTTTGGGAAGAAACCGCTGTGGGGGAAAAATCAGAGGGCTCCACATTCTCCAGAAGTAGGTCATCGAGAAGCGGCATAGCGCTCACTCTTCAAGGAGGAATTAGACACGAGAAAAGTGAGCGTCTTAATAAAATCGAGTTGGTTTTAAAAAATAGGTCTCAAGCGAGGCGAAGGCGGGGGGCGGGGGTCGAGTCAGGGGAGGCGGAGCGAGGAGCGAGGGACTTGAAACCACTTCAGAGCTCAGAGCAGGTGAAAATTTCGGGAGCAGCTAAAGAACCAGAACAGCCCCGAGAAGCTCATTATTATTGATTGACAATAAAGATCGCTTGGAGTGAGCTTCAAGTAAGTAGATTGCGCTGCGTGCTGTCTTGCAGGTTATATTATGTTCACATGAGACCCATCCTGCATCCTGTCACTGTCTCTTTTCGATCTTGATCTTTACTGTGGGTTTAGAGGCAACTTTTATCGCAGAAATTGGTTAGAACAAGCGTTACAGCATTATACATATCATTTGACCTGAAAACACGGATTAAATTTCCTTCATCCTCATATCCATCTGGAGTTGCACGCGCGCTAGTTGTTTGCCTTACCCATTTATTTCTAATTCCTCCTTTAATTCCTCCTCCTCTTCAAAATTTCCGTCCAGGATGAAATTTCTGATAGCTCTTACGACCCTGGCATACACTGGGGCCGCCGGCAACGGAGGCCCCCAACATTGGTACGACTCAGGAACACTTCAAGACTATGTGATGTGCGCTGATTTTGAGTCACAACTTGCGTCAGTGTTGGATGTTGATGTCCCCACCAAGCCGCAACCCCCTGACACCGGTGATTCATACGGCTCATACGGCTCGTCCGTTTCATACTGGTCTGACGATGGTTCATTTCCAGATGATGATACTGCTCCTGCTCCTGCTCCTGTTTCCACTGAGGCTCCTATCACGGCCCCTCCAACCGATGATACTGCTCCTGCTCCTGCTCCTGTTTCCACTGATGCTCCTATCACGGCCCCTCCCACGGATCCTGTTACAGTCCCTCCCACAGAGCCTCCAACCGACCCTGTGTTTGACTTATCTTACAGTTACAGTTACAGTTACAGTTACAGTTTCCCTGTTGAAGACGAGGGTGATGATGAGGTAGTAGTCCCCACCACCAGCGCCCCTTCGACCAGCGCCCCTTCGACCAGCGCCCCTCCAACCAGCGCCCCTTCGACCAGCGCCCCCACGACCAGCTCCCCCACCCATGCCCCCACGACCAGCGCCCCCACGACCAGCCCCCCCACCAGTGCCCCGTCGCAAGCCCCGTCGCAAACACCCTGTGTGATCGTCAGCGGTATGCTTCCAATCGATGGAATGGTGGCGAGTGACCAGTGCTGCATTGATTTGGAAACTGCAGCGAGTGCAATGTTGTTTGCCGGAGCCAGTCACTCAAGCTACGTCTCCTCGGAAGCTTGTGCCGATGATGCTTGTGGAGCTGCTTTCACCTATGCTGTTACAATGGGAGTTTCTATGGGAATGCTCGACGCCTCCGTTTCGACTGGATGGGCCAATGACTGCGCTGGAACCACCCAAGCTCCTTCCTCTGCCCCCTCCAGTGCCCCGTCGCAAGCACCATGCGTGATCGTCAGCGGTATGCTTCCAATCGATGGGTTGTTGGCAAGTGACCAGTGCTGCATTGATTTGGAAACTGCAGCGAGTGCAATGTTGTTTGCCGGAGCAAGTCACGTGGGCTTTGTCAATGAAGCTAGCTGCGCTGACGATGTCTGCGGAGCTGCTTACACCTACGCTGTTACAATGGGAGTTTCTATGGGAATGCTCGACGCCTCCGTTTCGACTGGATGGGACGCTGAGTGCAACCCGACCTCTGCTCCTTCCCCTGCCCCTGTTCCGTGTACAATTGTCAGCGATATGCTTGCTATCGATGGAATGATGAGCGACGACCAGTGCTGCATTGATTTGGAAACTGCAGCGAGTGCAATGTTGTTTGCCGGAGCCAGTCACGAGGGATTTGCCAATGATGCTAGCTGCGCTGACG
>Ga0115556_1002888_pt1 | contig 11206 bp, 13 predicted proteins | sample COGITO_mtgs_1104_5_FD_87282 | JGI IMG/M metagenome (GOLD analysis project Ga0115556, IMG submission 87282) | Pelagic marine microbial communities from North Sea - COGITO_mtgs_110414 | ecosystem: Environmental > Aquatic > Marine > Epipelagic | place: Germany:Helgoland, sampling site Kabeltonne... | reverse complement strand
CAAGACTGCTCTTCCACCCCTCCCGATTCATTTGCTTGTATTATTAAAGATATAAAAAATGAAATAATTGATGTATCAAATAGTATTAGAAATACTGATTACGGTATATTGAAAGAAAACAAAAATTATATAGAGAAAAGTATTAATAATTTTTATACTAAAATAACTTCTAAAAAAAATGGGTATAAAGATATTTCTTTGACTATTGACCTGGATCACCCCGCCCAGAAGACTATCTCTATACCAATTAAAATAGAAATAAACGAGTTATTTAAAAAAATAGATGAAAATATTAGTGAGCAGGAAGCAATTAAAAATCAATTTAAGGAGGAGAACACCGGGAAGACGAAGCCTCCTCGCCGTTCTGCAAGGCTTCGGCAGAAGAAAGGAGAGGAACGCCAGAAGGGGGGGGGGCGGGGAAAGGGCGGCAGTAGTTTATCAGATTTGAGAAATTCTGGTAAATTTATAAAAAAATCAGGTAGAATGCGATTAAAAAAAAAGTTAAACATGTGAATTCTAATCTGGAGTAAAAGCATTAGATAATTCTAATAAAATTTCAGCTTCGGTTGGTGGTTCATTGACAGCCTCCTTCTTAGCCTCATCCTCCTCCTCCTCCTCACCCTCACCCGCTAAATTAGGTTTTAAATCAAATGCTGTTAACAATAATTGATTTAATTTATCAGATTTTTTTTCTTCACTAATTGTAGATAAAATCTCAGCAATGTCATAATCTGGACTATCATCAATAGAACCAGACGATTTGACTAATAACATCTCAGAGTATTCTGATACAACAGAGCGTACTTCATTTGATACGATATGGTTGAATTCTTCTTGGTTTTTTATTTTAATAAGACTGTTACCGGCCTCAGTAATCTCATTAGTTAATTTTTCAATTTGTGTTGTTGTATATAGTTGTTCAATATAAATCGCATTTATCGTAAAACGTGTATTATTATTAAATGAATACATAACATCATTTATAGTTGGTACATATTTTTTTAATTCATTGGCAACCCATGTACCATGATTTAATTTTTTAAACAAAATTCCTATATATTTTACTAATCTATCTACTTTTTTAGTAAAACTAATCCAAATTTTATCTTTTGTTATTTTTTCTAAAGGATATGTTAAACAGTCTACTATACCCGATTCTTTTAATGACGCGATATTTTTAAAATCGTTTCTTTCAAGTGGTTTAGAAAGACTATTATTAATTTGGCTATTAATATAATAATTTAGAAATTTAGATATATAGTTTATAGTTATCATAAATGAAAGAAATGGAAATATTTTGTCAATACCGCATGCGGATATCATACATAATGAATTTATTTCAGTGTTTAATGTAATAGCGTTTTTATTTTTGAGAAGATAATCAATATAGGCTTTATCCTTGTGATCTGTAAACTGGTTAGCTAAGTCTTCACTTGCAATTTGTGTAAAAATATGTGATGTTTTGGGACCTGGTGGTACCTGTTTGGAAGGGCAATCATCCTCTGCGGTTTTTAACCTATCTAGGAGACTATAAGATTCCGATTCAGATTTTGTTTTCCATATTTTATACATATCGTTTAATAGAGGGTTATCCGGATTATTATCACCACTATTTTTATCTATATTGCAACCGTTATCTTGCATTAGTTGATGCAATTCAATATCATTTATATATTTATTTAAATGTGTTTTTAAGAAAGTGATTTCATCAGAAACTTGTGAAAAAGTAGTTCTGCCTATAATTGGAATCATTTTATAGTCAAGATCACTTGGAGATTTTCCACTAAGTTCATTTATAATATCTTCGTCTTTTTTTAAATTAATAACTGCCTTGTATAAATCTACCCAGTCGTTTGACTCCAATAAACCTAATTGATCAAGAACCCTTTTAAAGATCCTGAGGTGAGCATAGTTATCATTAAAACTAATTATAGTTTTCAATATACATGCAAATAAAGTAATAAGATTGCCACCAGTTGTATAGATTATTACATTAGAACTTATATCATTTATTTTATATGGGACTTTTTCATCCCCTTCTTGTCCATTTAAAAATTTAGATAAGTTAATATATAGTTTTTTTAAGTTTTGGTTATTATTTATGGTTGTTAAAAATATCATACGTTTTATTCGTTTGTCAGTTTTATCGTCATAAACCCCCCCATAAACAATCATAGTTAATTCACCAAGTGTATAATCAACATTATTATGTTTAAACCAATTTTCGTCAACACCTTCAAACTCGCCACTATTAATAGCTTTAGAACCGTATAGATCATCATCTGTAGGACATCCTATATCAATGCCTTCACCTTTATAACATTTAAGTCGCCACAATAAAAATCCATTTTTTACCTTTTCCTCCCGTAATTTCTTTTCTAATTTTGCTTTTGCTTTAAGTGCTTCTTTTTCAACTTTTTTCTGTTTTTCTTCCTCTTCTGCCTTTAATCGTTGTTCTTCTAATTTTTGTGAACGTGCACTTCTTCTTTGAGCAAATGACATTATAAATACACTGCCGAAAATAATTTATATATTTAAACTATTAATTTATTTAGTATTAAAATTAATTATTTTGTTATTTAATATTTATGTCTCTTAACGATACAGACCTTTATGTAAAAACTTTTTATGATAATAACTGCAAAGATTTTGATGCATCCCGTGTTAGAATTTGGGAAAGTATCAAAGAATTTGTTAATGCCGTCAGTGAGGTAAGGTACATAACTCAAAATATTCATTTAAATATTCTTGATGCTGGATGCGGTAATGGAAAAAATATGATTTTACAGAGAATAAAAATATTGGATATATGAGTCATAATTATAATTATCACAATTTAATTATTAATCAAAATTTTATTAATGGTACTCCTTCTAATTTATACAATTGGGATAGAATTTGTATTTTTCTTCATCATAATATAACTGAAAAATCTACATATGATATAGTTTATAAAAGAGTTAATATATTCAAAAATATTTATAAAAACAGAAAAAAGATATGTGTCTTTTTTATATTACTAAGATAGTTGAAACAAAAAATATTGAACAATATCAAAAAAAAATTACAATATAAATTGTTATATTATAATCATAATATATTCAGATAAATTAGATGATTATTACATTTTTGAAAATGATATTTTGTTTATTATAAAAAAGGTTAATGATTATCAATATCAATATCATAATAAACCTGGTACTGATAACAATTTGAATTATAATAAAGAATTTAATATTATAAAAAATATATTTAATTTAAAATTAATAGCATATGAACAAATTATGTCGGCGTTTTAAATGTTCAAAGGTGTAAAAGAATCAAATTTAATAATTAGACTAATATCTTATTTTTGTATTATTTTCTGGATATTTACACCATATTTCACATTAATTAATTAGGTATTCATCTTCTAAGAATAATGTTATCTCATTATCTTCTAATTTTTTTCAGTATCATAATTATCACTGTCACCCTCATCCACTATCACCTTCTTCAGATTCTTCTTCGTCTGACTCATCTTCTAATAATAATGTTGAGTCATTAATTAGGTATTCATCTAAGAATAAACTTGGATCATTATCAGTTTTAACATGTTGTAAATAATGAAATAAATTCCTACAAGTAATAATAAAGCAACGTTTTTTTGCTCTGCTCATAGCGGTATATAATAAATTTTTTGCCCCTGATTTCCTCCAAAGACTATGATCATCTGGAATAAATATTAGTACATTATCATATTGAGACCCTTGTGCTTTGTGAATTGTAGTGCAATATGCAAGATCAAAATCATCCATAAATGTATCAAGTGAGATTTCATTATCATCATCAATATCACAATTATATTTAATTGTAATTTTATTTATATTTTCATTATAGGACTCTATAACAGCCAAATCTCCGTTTGCATATATCTTATCCTTAATACTATAATCATTTTTTGTTCTAATAATAAGATCCCCTTGTTTATATTTATGAAAAGGGCATTTTATTGAACCATTATTTTCAAATTTAGAATCAAATATTGATTGTCCATTAGGATTAAAAATTGGTTGAAGAATTGTATTTAATTTTTTTGTTCCAAAAATACCCTCCTTTTGTGCTGATAAAAATTTAGTATTATCAGGGGTTAAGTTATATTTATTTATAAGTTTTGATATTTTGTCTTTATTTATTTCTCCAGAAGATAAATAATTATCAATATTTTTGATATGCAAAGACTCCCTATCAGGGTCTTTATCTATTTTAATTATTGTGTCTGATTCAGGCTTTTCAAGTAATGAAGGATTAATTTTTTGTATACATTCTTTAAGTTTATTATCTTTTTGGCGAACTATTTTAGTTAATCTTGCTACAATCGTATCATTAAATTGTATAATTTTTTTTAAAATATCACCATGTCCAATAGATTGTAACTGATTAATATCCCCCATAATAATTAATTTCTCATTATTTTTATTTTTTAAAAAATCTAGTAATAATCTAAAATCTGGTAAATTTATCATTGATACTTCATCAATTATTACATTTGGTCTCCCTTCTAGACCAAGCTTTTTATTAAATCTTAGATTATGGCATGTAGATGCCTTTTTTGATTGTTCACCTCTATATTCCTTACCTTTATAAATACGATCTCTTATATTTTTTAATGCAATTCCTGTAGGAGCTAATATTGTTGGAACATCCTCATTTACCTCATATAAATAATCATGTATTATTTCAGATATATCGGTTTTTCCTGTTCCAGGTGGTCCAGTTATTACTGCAAAATTATATTTTAATGCGATATGAACAGCATTAATCTGCTCATTATTTAAACTATATTTTTCTCCACCTTGACTTTTTTTATGCTCATATTCGTTAATATAATTATTTACTATACCTATATCATAATTTGGGTCTTCTTTGGGTGTAAAATATTCATTGTTAATTTTACTAAAATACGATTTTAATATTCTAAATGTAAGATGAGCTTCATTATCATAACACTTATAAGTTGTATAATAAATACAATTATCAAAATATTTCGAGTTATTATACATTTTCCATTTACAACTTAAGCATTTTTTTACTTCTCTCCAATTTTCTGTATCTTTCCATTTTCCTTCTTTTTTATGCCAATATTTTCCTGAATCTTTATCAGCTTCATTACTTATAAGTTTATTATTACATTTAGGACAATGTGTTGTTGATTGGTTTTTTAAATAATCTATTTTAACTTCTTTACAATATGAACGTATACAATTATCAATATTAAGGTCATGATTAATGTTATATTTAAGTATATTAATATTGAATTTAGGAAATTCGTTTTCTTTACAGTTATCTATATTTTCCCTAACAAAATTAATTATATCATTTAGTTTTAGATAATAACAATCTTTAAAACGTACATCTATTAAGAATTCTATTCTTGATTCAAAGGGTATACTTAAACTGTATATCTTTGCTATACATTCTGCTGTTTTCAATGTAATTACCCCATATTTAACAAAATTATAAGGATTTATAACTATTTTATCTATGTGTAAATAATCATGAAATGTGGGTTCGTCATAATCATACTCATTATAACCAAAATCCTGGTTTATTTTTTTGGAATATTTCTCTAAAGAACCTATAGATACAATATTATTACTATATTTTAGTTTATCATCTAATTTCATAGATGTTAATTCTTTTAAAAATTTGAAGATAACCTCTTTTTGACCATTATATTTATATATTCTATTTATTTGTTCACATATTTCTTCTAAGTTTAGAACATTTGTATCAGTTTTTGAAACACACCCCTTGCCAGAAACATGACGTAAATGCATTTTTTTATCCATCGGTTTAACAAGAATACAATTATCTCCACATTTAGCACAAAGACAATTTTTGGCTATGTCATCGTGTGATAGGTTTGGATATTTTTTAAATAATTGTTCACTTGACATTTGAATACCGTTATATTTCACTTGATTAAGTTTTGGCATAAAATTATTATATTGCAATTTTTAAGTTTTTAAAAGAATCAAATTTAATAATTAGACTAATATCTTATTTTTGTATTATTTTCTGGATATTTACACCATATTTCACAATCACAATTATCAAATAATGAATATTGTAAATATTTAAATGCATTACATCTTTTTGGATATGGCTTAAATCCGTTTTTTATATACTTATAAAGACGTGTTATAATTAAATTCATAATTTTATATAATAATATTAGTTTAAATATTAGTTATAAATCATAATTCCAACATGTTTCTCCGTTTAAAAATTTAGAAACAGTTGGATACTCCTTTAAACAGTTTGATTCAATTATAAAATGTGCGTGTTCAAAATCAATTATCCAAACATTATCACCATATTTAATAAAATTATAACCTGTAATATCTGGATAAATTATATTATTCTCATATAATTTTTTTATCATGGTTCGTATTTTTGAAAATACTTCTTTTGGAACTTCATGTGGGTCTTCACCATATAAGTCAGCAATATTCATATTTTCAATATATTCTGTTTCCAGTATTTCTTTTTCTTCATTATAGTTAATAATAGGCGGTATATTTATAATATTTAGTTCTTGTACATGTTTATACATCATATATTCATTTATACCTACATTATTTTTTATATATGTCTTCATAATATTAACCATTATAATATAATCAAATCTTAATATAAATAAATGAAAAATATAATATCTATAACAAATAACGCTTTAATAAAATTAAAACATATAGCAAAATCATATGATACAAAAACAATTTTTATAGGAGTTAAAAATAGTGGGTGTAGTGGATTTACTTATGATATTAAACCTGGTAAAATTAAATATCAAAAGGGAGATGAAATAATTAAAAAAGATGATATTGATGTTCATATATGTGGGAAAAGTATAATGTATATACTTGGTTCAGAATTAGATTGGGAAAAAACTATAATGAACGAGGGCTTTAAATTTAATAATCCAAACGCAAATAATTATTGTGGTTGTGGTAAATCATTTAATCCTAATGATTGTTAAGACTAAAGTCAAATGGGTGATTTACATTTGTATTAAATTGCATATTATTATTTATTTCAGGTGAAGACCGCCATATGCCTTGGTCACTACCAGTTACATTAAACGAATTATTTATAACTTCTAAATAACTAGGAGGAAAATTTGTTCCTATTGGTAGTTTACTCCCACCCTTCTGTTGATTATTGGTTATAAAATTAATTAAAGATAATGCAAACCCAATAGGTATTAATGTATTGGGTGTTAAAGACAAGGTAGCCAAACCGCTTAATTTTAAATATTTTCCTAAAAGTTCATGGTCTATTAAAGGTAAACTATTTTTAGGCATTACTGTTGTTTTTTTAAAATTATTAATAACTTTATTAAATTGTTCCTTCCCCATAATAAGGGCAATTGGTACAAGTGTAGCTGTGTTTAATGTTGTAATACCAAGAGTTTTTAAATATATATCTAATAAACGATTATCAAATAGTTTATAAATTGTTTCACTTAAATTTATCCCACCCCCTTTTAGATTTTTACCTAAATATAAGTTATATTTATTTTGTATTTGGTGATAATTCATATATTATTAACATATATTAAATTATATTTGTCAAATAATTATATTTATCTCTTGGTTGAACTTTTTGGTTATAAAATGGAGCCTTTGTATAATTAATTTCATTTTCCCATTCATCAATTGTAATTAACCCTATTTTTCTTAAATAATTATTTAATATTTCTTTTAGTTGATTAATATCATTTTCAATTATTTCATAATCAGGTTTTTTACTATAATGGTCATATTTTGTTTTACTAATACTTAATGATGACATTAAATTAATAATTTCGTTTTTTTCATCATTTGCACAATCATAATACATTTTAGCATTACCTTTGTCTATTTCAGATAATTTATATGATTTATAAAAATAGGTGCAATGTTTAATAATATCAAAATAAGTATTATTGTTAATGTTTTTAATATATTTTTTATCTTCTAAAAAAATTAATATGTCTGTATTATTAAGTATTTCATTCAGATTGAAATCTTTTCCAAAATCATTTAATTTATCACTTTTTATAATCTCTTTTTGATAATCTTTATAGATAAAAAATAGTACAAATAATGCTAAAAATGATAACTTAATTAAATTTTCGACACTTAATAATGTTTTATTAAATATAAATAAAATTAATATTAATGAAAATATTATAATATACTTTACTATATTTTTATCAATTGTTTTTGATAATAATTTATCAAGTAACATATTAATATATTATAATATTTTAAGATGATGAACTAATAAAATAAATTAAAATTGATATAATTATCATATTTATACCTGTAAATATAATTCGATTACCCTTTGTTAAAATATTGTATATATAGCTTATAAATAATACTAATCCTCTCCACCAAAATTTAGTGTTATCTATATCATTAAAATACTTTTCAAATGAACTATAATTAATTTTTGAAACATCATTAATTATAGATACATTATTTCCTAACCATAATCCAAATAAATCTTTTATTGTCATATTTTCCAAACGTTTTTTTTCGTTTTTATGATTATGTATTTTTTCTTGAATATCATTTATATCATCTAAAACTTGTAATTCATTATCATTTAAATATTGATACACATCATCTGTATTTTTACTGTCCATATATATTTATATTATAATAAAAATTGACTTGTGTAGCGTGTTAATAAAAATTGAGGGAAATGTATATTGTCGATTATTTTAATATGCATAGAGTCAATATTATTTTTATTTAGGTAATAAATAACAATTAAAATTGCTAACACAGTTAAATAAAAAATTATAAAAGATTCCATATATTATATTTGATATAATTAATCAATAATATTAATTAAGTCTACATGAGTTAATAAATGGCGTTTACAACAATATCTCTTAACACCTAATTTATCAAATATTCTCATTTGTTTATTTTTTACTTTTTTATTATTAAACCAACCTTTACCATCAATTTTGAAAATTTTTTTATCTTCACTTAATTCAGAAACTTTATCACCTGGATTTAATTCCATGTCTTTATCGAAACCGTCTTTTTTATCTTTTGCGTTTTGGAGGGTATTCCAAGAACCCTTTATATCTAATGCGTCTAAATAACTTAAGTCATGGTCTTCAATAATCATATTCGCAACAAATATATATTCATATAAGTCTTCAGCCTTTTCTGGAATAATAATTTTATCATTATCAAAATTGTGTAATTCAGGATTTCGTTGTTGTGATGAAGATTCTTCACCATAATTTAGATATTTATTCATTTCTTTAACATATGAGTCATATTTAGCGCTAATTACAAGACCGCAAGTAAAACATCTTACTGGAATAATCATATATTATATATTATATATACAGAGAATTAACATCAAAATTTTATATTATTTAAATTTAATTAAAGATTAATTGTGTACCATATTTAATATATGAATCACCTTGAAAAAATTGTAATGAAAACTTCAATGGACAATATTAAAACCTATATAAGATATGATAATAGTGAAAGACAAATACTTGAACCAATAACTACAATTATAAAATTAGGTATCTTAAATTTTAAAAATGATGGTACTAAAATATCTGTTAGCTTAAATACTTTAAATTTTAATGAACCAACCTTTGTACAGGGTGTTGTAAGATATATTACGAATAGTAAGAGAGAAGATATACATTATCTTAATAATCCAATACAAACTGCTACATCCATGTATAGCAATAATGATGAAAATATAGTTTATTTATTTAATTTAGCTAAAAAAGGAATTAATAAATTAAAGGAATATTATTCATCAGAACAATCATCAAATACGACAACTCATTCTTTAGAATTATATACATCGTATATTGATTTATTTTTAGAAAGGGGTAACTCGAACGGTTCTAAAAATAGTAATAAAACTGGGATTTATCAACAATTTAAAGATTTATGGAATGATGATGAAATTGATATAATAAAACAAATATTCAAACAGTGTGAATCTAAACTAGAATACAAAAATAACTATATTGAATCGATTGAATCGATACTTAGAGTAAAAGAAATTGAATCAGATATGCTTATTGCCGCATATGATAATTAATTTAATTTAATTTAATTTAATTTAATTTAATTTAATCGTTAAAACTACTTAAATACTTTATTAGAAATAATAGTATATGACTGATACATTTAAAGACAGTCTTAATAATATTGATACCAAATTTACTAAAATAATTAATAGTCTAATATCAAAATATAAAGAGCTATCTGTTAAATTTGCGGAAACAGAAGAAAATCTTAATTCTAAAATAAAATTACTCCATCTTAAATTAGAAGAATTTACTGAAAAGGATATCATGGGTCCTCCAGGAGAAAAAGGAGAAATTGGTGATAAAGGAGTACTCGGAGATAAAGGTGATGTTGGTCAAAAAGGGGTTTCTGGTCGTATAGGATTAATTGGAGCAGAGGGTCAGATGGGACCTGAAGGTGTTAAAGGTAATTGTGGTGAAAAAGGTGAACAAGGTTTTAAAGGTGATGTTGGTGAAATTGCTAAAATAGATTATGAAATAATTAAAACTTTAAAGGGTATTTGTGGTGATAAGGGAGAAATAGGTGCAAAGGGAGAAACTGGTAAACAGGGTAATATTGGTCCACGAGGTCAACAAGGTTTTACAGGTATTCAGGGTTTTATAGGTAGCACAGGACCACATGGAGAGGTTGGAGAAAGAGGGGTTCAAGGAACGACTGGACCCTTGGGGCATATTGGGGTTAACGGGTTAAAAGGTGATAATGGACCTATTGGACCTATTGGACCAACTGGAATGAGACCTCAAATGAGAGTTCAGATTGATAATGCCCGATTAGTAAAAAGTTTAATTGATTATGGTGGTTTTAAAGGTGACAGAGGAGAGATTGGATTTACTGGAACAATTGGACAAAAGGGGGGAATTGGATGTACCGGTCCGAATGGATTTAAAGGAGTAATCGGTGAAACAGGTCCATGTGGTGAACAAGGTATAATGGGTACTACTGGTATCACTGGAGAACAGGGTCCACAGGGAATAGAAGGCGTAATCGGTGAAACAGGTCCATGTGGTGAACAAGGTATAATGGGTACTACTGGTATCACTGGAGAACAGGGTCCACAGGGAATAGAAGGAGTAATCGGTGAAACAGGT
>Ga0115556_1002884_pt1 | contig 11213 bp, 11 predicted proteins | sample COGITO_mtgs_1104_5_FD_87282 | JGI IMG/M metagenome (GOLD analysis project Ga0115556, IMG submission 87282) | Pelagic marine microbial communities from North Sea - COGITO_mtgs_110414 | ecosystem: Environmental > Aquatic > Marine > Epipelagic | place: Germany:Helgoland, sampling site Kabeltonne... | reverse complement strand
GACACTTACCTTTAATGGAGGCGATACTACAGGATCGGAGGGGGTTGACGAAAGATAGACAATAATGAAAGAAGAGGCCGAGGCGTTGTTTAGGTGAAATGAGAAGAAAAAAAAAATGACAACCAATTTTATCGAAATTTGTTGCCCTTCGTTTACTTGCCTTGGAGTAAGTGGCAACCATGGTTAGCTCACGGCGTTTACTTTTCATACACCCATGGGTAGCAAAAAAGAAGAAACCCCCGATGTCATTCCTTCTTTCCTCTTGTATTCTGTTTGTTGTTGTTGACGTTTATTGGGTGCTGCCTAGTCAGGTGTTAATATCTCCCCGCAAATTTTTCGTTCAACTTTGTCTTACCGTCCCCTGTCTGTCCTGCAGGTGCTTGCCATGTTTCAATTTGCTTTGTTGCTTCGGTCTTTGATTTTGGATATTTCATAGCTACCATCGGTGGTGGAGGCGGTGGCATCAGCTTGTTTGCGATTACAGGAGGTGGAGGGGGGGGCATGGCCGATACCTTCAATTTCTTGGATGGTGGCGGTCCCGTGGGTTTGGGAGCACCCGGCGGTGGCCCCATAATCTTTGTTTTAATGGCAGAAGTTTTGGCTGTCCTCGTGATTTTTGCCGCCATCGCTGCCGCCGCCGCACCAGCTTCTGGCAGCAATCTCGTCCTCCATTTCGAGTCTGCAATGTCTAGCAGCTTTTCTACGTCCACAAGCTCATTTTTCGCAGAAGCAACCTGAGCTTCCGCCTCTGCAACACCCCTGGAGGCCTCTTTGACAGCCTCTTCCATCATGAAAATCTCGAGTGGATCCCCTTCCTCCTTTTTAAAACCCTTCCACTCGCCTTCTTTCGATATGAATTTGTTTTGTAGTTTTTCCTGTACCCTTTTTGCTTTTGTCGATTTTTCCAAAAGGGCCTTCCTCTTGGAAAATAACGAAGCGAAGGTGTGCGCCGGCTCGTTATCGGCCTTCGTCGATGAGGTGATTGTCCGGTCATAAAATGATGAATCGTCGTCACCATCCACATCCCAATTGTTCTCTACACTTCCTCGTTTTTTTTTCCTGCCTCCGTTGCTCTCTTGATTGCTACCCTCAATTTCCGCCTCAGCGATTTCAATCTCAAGCCGGAGATTTGTCATCTTTTCCTCGTTCCTCATTAGCTGCTCTTCCTGTCCCTTGCTCAATCCACCATCTTCCGCCCTCTTTGCCTCGATCCGATCAGATTCGATTGTCAGGTTTTGTAACTTTGACTTTTTTCTTGCCATTTTTTCATTTCTCTCAAGCGCCTTCTTGCTCATCGGCTTGCTAGTTGTTGGTTGCGATTGATGATGCAGATTTTTCTCGGCAGTTCTTTTAAGCACTTTGGCAAGTTCTATATCGCCCTCTGATTTACTCTCCAGGATGGAGGACTGTTGTGTCCGTGCAGGGGGTATTATCTCCTCCTCCTCCTCCTCCTCCTCCTCCTCCTCCTCTCTCGGCCCTGAAAAAACATATCGCCTCTCTCCTTCTCCCAAACTGCACCACATACCGTCGCTCAGTTCGATCCACTCGCCTCTGGGTATCTTTTTTCCGCATACCTTTGTACCATGGGTGCTACCCAGATCCAAGATGCGAGGGCCGGACGCAGCGAATGTGACAATACAGTGGAGCCTGGAGCAAGAAGGGTGGCTCACCTCAATGTCAGCATCCTCCCCCCTTCCCATCGTCCAGCGAGTTTGTCCGTCCTCGCCAAATTCGCGAAATTTGTAGATTCCGCTCACAACCCCACCTTTTATCGATTCCATTGTCCAGTCCTCCGAGGGCACAAAGGCCCAATCCGGATCCGGGGGCATCTGCTTCATGGTCCCCCACCTCTGACCAACTCTACTCTCCTACTTGGTCTCGAGAGCTGGATCGCCAAGACCCCAATATCTCTGCCCAAACCCGAACAAAGGGATGATTACAATGTCCCCCCACCCACCTCTGACCAACTCTACTCTCCTACTTGGTCTTGAGAGCTGGATCGCCAAGACCCCAATACCTCTGCCCAAACCCGAACAAAGGGATGACTACAATGTCCCCCCACCCACCTCTGACCAACTTTACTCCTACTTGGGCTCGAGAGCTGGATCCCCAAGACCCCAATACTTCTCAAACCCGAACAAAGGGATTAATACAATGTGTCCCAGCAATAACAAAAAAATGTCGATTAGCAGGTTGCGGTGGTTTCCGTTGTGGTACGCTTTCGGGATGTCTTGCTTCTTTTTGGGCATTTTAAAGGTGCAATATCTTGAAAAACACAGGTTTTTTTTGCCAAAATTCATTTTGAGTAAATTTATCCCCCCCTCTTTAAAAAAAATCGTTGTCATGATGTGTTTCAGTTCTTTTTGGTTTGTGATGGTTGTGATGGCGCTTGCTCTCCAATCGTACGCCTACATTCCGAGAGCATTTACCAGTGGAAGGACAACACTTCAGTCAAGAGCTTCCACTCTCTTGCGCCCCAAATCGGCGTTCTCGCTTTGTGCTGCCCTCGATTGTTCCAGCGAGGCTGATTTGGACAGCTACATCAGTCGCGAAGAACTCATCATAATTGATTACAGTACTACGTGGTGTGGTCCCTGCAAGGTGATTGCCCCTAAGTTTGAGGAGTTATCAGAGACCTATGGCAAGGATGGAGCGGGCGGTAGTGTTTTTTTGAAGGTCACTGGAGATAGCTCTAAGGATGCGAGCGCTCTGATGAAGAGGGAAGGCGTCCGGTCTGTACCTGCTTTCCATTTCTACAAGGGTGGAGAAAAGGTTGATGTTGTGAATGTGAGTCGAGCTGCTTTGTTTGCGCTTACTGTACCATTTGTGTGTAATTTTTTCCGACCAATACTAACTCTGCACCTAGGGGGCTAATCCTGAGGCACTTGAAGCAGCAATTAAGAAACACATGTGATCATTATCAATCAACACATGTGATCATCATCAATCACACACATGATGATTTTTTTGCTCCTAAAAAATGATAAGAGGGAACCATAATGAACGGTAGGATTGTTTTTTGAAACCATTTTGCTTTCAAACTTTCTCAAAATATAATCATCATAGAAATCACCATTTTTATATTGTCGACAGTGACAGTAACCAACAACAACCCAACAAACCATGCAACCTCATCTCGCGAAATTAATGCCTCGCTATATTGCCGTTCGGAAATAGCTGTCCATCCTGTTCCGCTTAAACTCGGTCCCTGGTGAAGCTCCAGGCTTTGGAGTGGTAGTTAAGCCGCCCGACAGACCAAGTGGCATGTTCGGCATGGTTTTGTTCATGGGACTACCGCGGTAGCCCTTCTCCGGACTCCTGCCTCCACCTCCGACCCCCATACTGCCGAAAGATTTAACGAGCGTTTTGAGACCATCGCCCATGTCTTCGTGCTCTCTCAAGTGTTGGGAAAGTTTTTCTTTGCCGACCATTTTTACGATGAGCTTCAGAGCCTTCTCCTTGTCCTTACGAGCCTGCTTGAGCTGCCTTCGCAATGAGGACATCTCCTGCATATCAATGTTGCCGCCGCCACCACCACCACCACCCTTCGACCCACTTTCATAGGCCGATAATCGGTCGTAACAACTCTCCAATTCCTCCGATAGCCTTTGTATGTCCTTGTCTTTACTAGTATTTAGGCTCGACATATCTTTGAAGGCAGCAGAGTCACGGCGTTGCTTTCCTGGACTCTGCTCAACCTCGTCTAGCCGCTGTTGGAGAATCCTATTCTCCTCCTCCAAGTTACGGTTCTTCTTCATCTGGGCCTCGAGTTGTGATCTCAGACTCTCGAGTGAATCGGCTGCACCGCCAATGCTGCCTGCGTTGCTGACGCTACTGCTAGTTCGTGTGGCAGTAACATGAGCTGGCGAAGGGGTCGGGGCAGGGGCAGGGGCTGGGGCTGGGGCATTGACAGGCGGCTTGTTCTTCTTCTCGGCACGCTTGGCAGCGTCCTCCTTCTTCTTCAATGCGTTCTTTTCCTTCCAACTTAGGGTTGGCGCAGGAGATGACGACTTGTCACTAGCATTGCTTGCACTTCGTTGATAGGGGGATGATGTAGAGCTTGCACTGGGCCTACCACTTGTACTAGGCTTAATTGGCGGGGGGGGTCCGACGCCTTTGCTCTGGGTTACAGGAGGGCCTGGCCTTGGAGCAGAAGGCTTCGGTGGTGCTGCGCTTAAACTCTTGGGCGCTGCAGGCTTCGGAGGCATAGTTGGCGGTGCTGCCGGCTTAGTTAGCGGTGCTGCCGGCTTAGGCGGCATAGTTGGTGCTGAAGCTGTCTTTGGCGGGTCGGGAGAAACCTTCTTGGCGGTTGCAGGTTTAGGATCACTGACATCGTCCCAATCGTCGTCACTATCGTCATCGATTTTTGATGACTTCTTTGTCGCGGCCTTGCTCTGGGCATTCAAAAGAGCTGTGTTGAAACCCTTTGGGGCCGCTTTAGGCGGTTGGTTGGCAATTGGACTGTCGCCACCACCGCCGGTTTTTTTCATGCTCGCCTGCCTCTGTTTGATTTGATCCATCATGGAGAGTGGTCCAGGTGATGCTGCCGGCTTGGGTCCCCCTCCTCCAGGTGATGATGGGCCTGAAGATTTCTTCAGCGTACTCTGCCCTGCAGAAAGAGCAGCCAGAAGCCCTCCTCGGCCAGGTGGTCCACCAGCAGCAGGAGGGCCAGGTCGAGGGGGTCCACCAGGTCCACCGGGTCCACCAGCAGCGCCAGCTACACCACTGCGATCGTTGGTCTCTGTCTTCTTCAACTGCTTGGTACTGGACTTCTGGATACCAGCCAGCAGGCCTCCCATCATTGGACGGGGGGGGCGCCCCATAGGTCCGCCTGGGGGCGCTGCCGAAGCCAGGGCGGATGGTGCGGCTTTTGGTGCAGGAGGGCCGCTAGGCTTGGGGGGAGGGGGGCCTGGAGTAGCGGGGGACGGAGGCGGAGGAGGTGCTCTCCCACCAGCTGGCGGAGGAGGTGCTTTGAGACCTCCTCCGCCAGGGGGGGGGGGGGGGGGGCCCCCCCCACCGGGGGGGGGGGGGGGGGTGTGGGGCCCCCCCCCGCCGGGGGGGGGGGGGGGATGCCTCCGCGTGCAGGCGGAGGAGGACCCCCTTTAGGTGGAGGTGGAGCGCCCCTAGATGGAGGTGGAGCCCCTCTCGGGGGAGGTGGGGCACCCCTCGGGGGAGGTGGAGCTCCTCTCGGGGGAGGTGGGGCACCCCTAGGAGGAGGTGGTGCTCTGTGAGAAGAGAAGAGACGAGAAGAGAAGAGAAGAGAAGAGAAGAGAAGAGAAGAGAAGAGAAGAGAAGAGAGCAGAACAAGGTGTGCGTAGGAACGTTAGTAAGGTATTTTAGATTGGCAAACGAAAATCCAAAGGACAGCCTTGGAGAAGAAAATGAGCAGTCAAAGTGCACACAAAGTGTCAAAGTTGTAAAAGTAACACTCACCCTTTCGGCGGCGGGGGGGCTCCCCTGGGAGGAGGCGGGGCTCCCTTACCAGGGGGGCGAGGAGGAGGTGGTGGCGGTGGCATATCCTGTGTTCAGTCCTTTCTTAGTGGGTGGTGGTTCCTTGAGAAAAAGTTGAGGCAGTTCACCGGCTCAACGAGAGGTGTCGGGGGGGTTTCTATCAAATAAAAGGAGTTTTCAGGGCTCAGATGTCAAGTTTTAGTCAGAGAAGGATCTATTCTTCATAAAGTTCGTTGTCAACCCTTGAATCTTGTAGGTGCTACTACCCCTGAACTTTCTTCTCCATTTCTTCAGCTCTTCAGCTTTTTCTCAGCTCTCAGCTCTCAGCAAGCAGCAAGCTCCAGTCTCCATGCTCATTTCTTTTAGAAATTTTTCTTCTGTTTTCAGCATTAAAAAAACTGTACCCTCGTGTTGGCTTGATCGGTGACCGAAAGGCGCAACAAATTTTTCTCTGGTAACCACAAAAGCACCCTTTTATTACAACACAACTCCAACAACTCAAAAAAAAAATGGGGAAAAAGAAGGTTGTGGAGGCGCCTCCACCGGTGGAACCAGTTGAGCAAGAGGTTCCTGTCGAACCTGAGATCATTGTTCGCCGGGGGAATGGCAAGTTCGTGTTTCCTGATGGGTCAACTTTTGAGGGCGAGTGGGAGCAAGACGGAGATCAACCGATGGTGAGGCAAGGGGCGGGGACCTTTACATTTGGTCCGGAAACCTTTGTAGGAACTTGGGTTAACGATGTGATGACTGGAGAAGGTTAGTTCGATGCGATTGTGCGCATCCTTATTGTTTCACTGTCGTTCACGTCCACTCACACCATCCCAAAACACTCAGGCAAACAAACTTTTGCGAGTGGTGCAAGTTATGAAGGTAGCTTCGATAATAACATGTACAACGGTCAGGGGACATATACTTGGGTTGATGGGTGCTCATACAGCGGCGGGTGGCTTGACAACAAGATGCATGGCAATGGAACCTATGTTGATGCTGAGAGGGTGAAATTCAGCGGAGAGTTCTTCAATGGAAAGTTCAACAATGGGAGGGCTTACGTGCACTTGCGATGATCGGAAAGTTTAAATAGATAGTGACAGTATAGCAGGACTTTTAAAAAATGAAAGATTAAACCCAACAAACTGGAGGAGGCGACTTCCTTCTAGGACCAACTATCCTTGTGCACATTGAATATAATTTGGTGATTTTCTCCCTTTTTTTCTCTCTAAACATACTTTGCCGTTTTCCGGCTTTTAAACATATTTAATTAATATTGGGCGAGAGCAGACTGCTCGTTACAGGCCTGTCCAAAATAACCATCGTAGCACTCACATTGTCCAGTCTTATGGTTACAGTTGCCCCTGTTACTACAATCCACGTGGCACTTGTTACCGACCAAACCCTTCCCTTTCCCATATTTGGCTGGCTTTCCTGAGCAGTCTGTCTCATCAATGCTGCCAGTCCTCGGGTCATCCCCACTTGGGCAGTGCCTCAAACTGCAATCAGCTCCGAACCACTCGGGTTCTTGTCTTTCCCCTGCTCCTAACCCTACGGTCCAGCTGCTGTCACACACACACCCATAGACCATGTCCTCATCCCACGTGTGTTTAGTGTCATACCCAGTGTAAGTTGTTGCATTTGAGAGAGGCAGGGCGTTGCTCATGGATGCCATACGTTCCATATTTACACATGAACCATGCCCACTGCATCCGTTAGGGCAGTTCATACGTTGGCAAGCGTCTCCACTGAAACCTGCAAAACATGAACAGAGCCCGCTAGCTCTATCACATAGTCCCTGGTTGGAACATTCTTTCAATGGATGAGCTTCCGTCGTGCTAGATGGCACATCACCCCAAGCTTTTCCGCTGTACAAACACATATTCGGGGGTAGCAAGTACGAATAACAAAGAAACAGTGGATGGTTCGTGAGTTAGTCAGTTAGTCAGTCAGTCAGTTAGTCAGTTAGTCAGTTAGTCAGTTAGTCAGTTAGTCAGTTAGTCAGTTAGTCAGTTAGTCAGTTAGTTAGTATAGTTTTAGTAATTAGTTGCTCAAAATGATTACAATTCTCACTCAGAGCATCGCCTCGTATGGCCCTCTATGCTAACCGCCACCCGCGCCACATCCTCTGCGAGATTTGCGTGTAGGCTTGGAATGATAAACCTTGGCTCACCTGGGGCAAACTCGCTGGCTACAATCAGGAGCTTTCAGTACTGAAATGTCCGTATCAGCTCCCCAACCCTCGTAGCAAGTGCAAGTTCCAGTAGTTGCTGAGCAAGTTCCGTGGCCGTTGCAATTACCCAACATCGAACATCCCTGTGATGTTGTGGGTGTTGGGAGGATGGCGATGACCAGGATTAGGAGGGAGAAGTGGTTTGTTTTGACTGTCATTCTTGTTCGTTTGACCTGGTGAAGGTGAAATTGAAAGAATTTAAAAGTTTTTTTTTTTCAAAATACGTCTTCTGTGGCCGTCGGGAACGCGTTGAATGATTATCTTTTTTGGGGGGGGGAGGTTGGCCACGTTCTGGTTTTTCATTGAGCTGATGAGTGATGTGATGTTTGTTTGCTGATGGGCGCAGCTGATGGGTGAAAATCACAACTCCCAGTCTGATACCTCCTCCTATCTGAGAATAGTTTGTCTATTAAAAACGTCTATCGTCGCTCTTTATACTAGGTAAGTTGGAAGTCGGTAAAAATCTGCCTCTGCCCACTCCCCCTTTCACTTGCCTGCATATGATGCGCAACCCCTCGTACTTTGGTTTACTGCTCGATTACTGGCACACTGGCTGCTTCTTTCTTTTATATTTGTCCTCTTATTCCTCAGTTTGGACCAGATCGCTTGAATATGTGTGTTGATTATCTTCAAGGGTCCAGTTAAATGAGCATGCATTGTTGTGCCGAGCCGTCAACCACTTCGACCCCATTTCTAACTCAATACAAACACAGGTAGTAACTTATGGGTTGCGGAGGCAGCGAAGAAGCTGGAGACAGCAGGAGGAGACTCCTACTGCTCGGTAGTGCTGGGGCAGGAAAATCCACGTGAGTATGTTTATCTCCTTGTTGAATTAGACAATTTTAGACAGTCAGAACAGAAGATCCTGCATCTTGAGAAAGTGTTTGTGTGCTGAAGTGATAAATGGGCTGCACGGGTTTCAGAATCTCCCTTGACTTCACCTGCGCGCAAAGCCGCTTCCGACCGCCGGTTTGTTTTTATTCTTTTATCTGTCTCGAGCACAACCTCCGTCAGACTAAAATTTGACTAACACCATATCACTTAAAAACACTTAACGATGCACCCAACACCGCACACGATGCAATGCAATGCAACACAAAACAACGCAGTCTATTCAAGCAGGTAAAGATCCTGACCACTAAGGGTTTTAATGACGAGAATCGTTTGGATGCCAAACCTGGTATCTATGAAAATATGAGAGATGCATGCAAAAAGCTTGTCGGTGTTGGACTAAAGTATGAGTTGGGCGTTAGTGAGGCCACTATCGCGGCCGGTGAGGCTATTAAGGAGTATGAGGTTGATATCAACGATCAAGCAACCATCGATGCCCTCAAGGCCCACATCAAAATCATCTGGGAAGATCCTGGCATCAAACAAAGCTACCAGAAATCCCTTACTCTCACCACCGCAAAGGAAACCCTGATGCCTAACGACGTCATCTTTCTCGACGAGATGGATCGACTGTGCGCCCCTGGCTACCTGCCTTCAGACGCTGACATCCTGAACATGCGTCGCTCCACATCTGGTGCGCACACTTTAGAATTCACATTCGACCCCGCTGAATTCGCCGCTAGAGCCGGCAATAGTGCTATGGCAAACGATAAGCCTAGCGACTGGAGTATTACTGATGTTGGTGGACAGATTCACGAGCGAACGACCTGGTACGAGGAGTACACGGATTGCTCTGGTGTAATCTTTGTCATGGGCCTGTCAGATTTTGACCAGCAGTCCCAAGACAAGCGGAAAACCAATAAGTTTGTGGAAGATGGCATCAACTTGATGCTCGAAGTCGCCAAGGTTGAGACTTTGCAGGGTGTACCCCTCATCATCATGTTGAATAAGAAGGATCTTTTTGAAGAGAAGGTTAGAGTTAGTGAGACAGGTATCTGTGCCACCTTCCCTGAATATGGGGGAGACAAAAACGACCCCAAGGAATCTCTCGAGTTTATCGAGCAGCTTTTGAGTGACATCATCGAGGGGGGTACGAGCAGTGAGAGCAGTATCTATGTCACTCAGGCTACTGATACTCAGCTGATTGGTAATGTTCTGGCTGGTGTTTTGCAAGCCATTACCAAACAGAGTCTGAAGGAGATGGGCTTTTAACTTCTTCCCTTTGGAAAATGCTGGACATGTGCACACACACACACACAGAGAGAGAGAGAGAGAGAGAGAGAGAAACACACGCACTATGTACGCTCTGACACTCATCTACCACCATCTACCTATATTTTCGGTCTAATAATAACGTGTATTTGATTAGCTTTGAGAAATGTTTGTAAATTGACGAGAACCTGTCACCATCTGCCAAATCTACATATTTTAGGTATTATTTTTTCTTCGTTTAAGAAGCGTTGGCTTGGAAGATAAATTATGGGGCCACAAGTGCGGCATGGAAACACTCTGTCTCCTCACAATACCTGCCCGCTTCCGCTCACTGTTGCTACTGCTATCACTCACTGTTCCGTCATCAGCGACGCTGTGAACAACCCTATTATAAAAAAGCACGTATGCGCTCTGATTTTTCTCCACCTCTCTTTCATCGATTTGGCTGACCTGCTCGTCATTATAGTGATACCAATTATCGTTGATGCGATTTTTGCAGTAAGCGGTGTAGTGGCCTCCGCCGAAAGCTGTGTGGTGAGGGGAAGGGGAAGGGAAAGGGGAAGGGGACATGCATTAGCCGCCTGGTTCGTGTGATTCCGATTCTAGTGAGCTTTTCTCGCGCTGCTTTACCTCCATGGTGATTGCTAACTGCATACAGGTCGTAGAGGGGCGGCTCCCTCTGTTTGCTCTCTACGAGGCTGGTCAAATCAAAGTCTTCTATTGGAGTTGAAATGAATTTGTCAACCTTCTTCCCCCTCCCATGGCGGTCATATTCAAATCGCTTGCAACTTATTATTAAAACTGGCGGGAGCTTCCAAAGGTCGTACTTCTTCTCAGCACGCACATGAGCCTTACATTTGTTACAGTACCACTGGTTATCGCCGTCTAGCATCTCCTGTGGTTTGGGTGCAGGGGAGGAAGGTGGAAGAAATAGGGGAATGAGAAGGAAGAGGGGTGAGATGAGAGATTTTGGTGCGCGATAAAGTCAATCTTGATAGTAAGTAGAACACACGGCATTCAGCGGCAAGCACTTACCTCCTTGCAAAACTCTGCAATGCAATCCTCAACACACTCACTCTTCCCAATGGGGAGCGTGAGATACATAAAGCTCTCAAATTTTATGCAGCAGTGACCGCAACCCCTTCCGCCTTCTACATTTGCATTCCGGCACTTCATGGTGTTGCGCAGCTGACCCTGAAAGAGATCCACCACAATGCTCTTGTTTCTCTCCAAATAACCACTCCAGGCTTTGAGAGCACTGCCCTCAAGATCCCCATTCAAATCGTTTATTTCAACATCCTCTACAAATTTCTTTTTGCCCACCCGATTCAGATCTTCGTGAAGGCCATCAAGAAGGAACATTATCAACTCGTGGGAGTCTTGTTGGTCATAGCCGGAAAATTGGGGTGCGAATTTGCTACGAATGCGAATGTGAATG
>Ga0115556_1002879_pt1 | contig 11221 bp, 5 predicted proteins | sample COGITO_mtgs_1104_5_FD_87282 | JGI IMG/M metagenome (GOLD analysis project Ga0115556, IMG submission 87282) | Pelagic marine microbial communities from North Sea - COGITO_mtgs_110414 | ecosystem: Environmental > Aquatic > Marine > Epipelagic | place: Germany:Helgoland, sampling site Kabeltonne... | reverse complement strand
CATCATCTAGAACGACCCCTATTGACTCTGCCGTTAAAACGATGCGGCAAATCAAAGGAACACCGATCCAGCCGAATGACAATTACCTCAACGTTTTGGAGAAGTTGAAATTCACTGGCTGGAAACATGAGAACCCCTATGGCCTAAATATCGGCGACACATTCGTGCTTCCGGGGGGGAAACATCCTCGTAAAGCGGGTGCAATCGAGGGAATAGACTACGTAATTGGGGACGAGGGTGTGAAGGAATTTGCTATGAAAACCTGGGGGTGGGCGGGCGTTACTAAGGAGGAAGTGGCCTCGGAGGAAGTTATCGAGCCGAAGAAGGCCAAGTCAAAGCCGAATGGTCAGCCCCTACCCCCGTCTCCGCCGTCTCCTTCTCCACAAGCTTCCAAACAACCCCCCAAACAACCCCCTAAACAACTTCCCAAGCAACAACTGACCAAAGCAAAGAAGAAAAAAAGGAAGAAGAAGAAGAAAAAGAAGCCCCGGATAATCACCATTCGATCCCCCTTGAAGAAGCCTAGTCTTGACAAGTTTCCGAGTAGGGTTCTGAAAAATCCCATTATCCACTTCTCTCACGCCTGGACAACGCTGAAGAACGACGGCTACACCCATTCAACTTCAGTTCCACGGCGCAAGAATTATGATGGACCGCGAGTCAACAGAGACATGACCGACAAACTCGAGAACCCCTACCTTTATTGCGTTCACTTGAACTCAAAAGACCAGGGTGAGCTCATAAGAGGCGTACACTATGGGGGGGAGGACGAAATCATGGAAATTGTAAGAGAGAAAGACTGGGAAATCTGGGAGTATTTGGTCGAGCTGGAAATCAAAATGGAGAATTCCTCCTCATTGCTGACAAGTGACGAATTTGAGAAGGTCGAGGAGTATATGCTCGAGGTCTGGACCTGGGCGAAAGTGAAACGGATTGCAAGGGACGAGATGGACCCAGAGGAAGAGAAGCTTGCTTCGCGTAGCAAATCTGATTTCTGGTATTTTCCACCCGGGAGGGAGCCAAAGCGTATTGGAAAACAGCCGACTGTTGAGGAAAGATCATCAGGGGAGGCATTTACGGATCTAGAGATGCGGGTAGTTGCTCTACGGGTAATAAAGGAAATCAAGGAAGAAGATGCGGATTACGGGGTAAAGTGGTTCAAAACAGGTGGTGTCGAGATCAATGACGTCGAGGAGTTTTCAGAAAGCAGTAGCAGCGAAAGTAGCAGCGACGACGACGAGGGGCTGGTCGAGGTCGCGGTGGAAGAGGACCAGCTAAAGGTGGCCTCGCAAGCAAAACAAGTGCCCAAGCCTAAGGCAAAACAACAAAAAAAGCTAAAGCCTCAAAAACACGAAGTAGAAGCACCGAAGGAAAAAAAGCCTCCCCCAGTGCCATCTTCTTCAGAAGAAGAATACTTTTCGTCATCCTCCTCCAGCGAATACACGGAAGAAAGCTACGATAGTGAAGATCAGCTTGACTCATTCTTGATTTCAACGAGCACCCACAGTTTTGGAATCAGTCCTGTCTGGAACTACCTCAAAAATATTGGCTGGAAATGGAAACCAGCTACCAATCTTGACTCTTCGAGCAGTATTTACGTCTCTCCGAGAGTCGCAGAGAGCACTAGTAGCAGCGGCTCCAATTCTAATAGCGGAAGTTCAAATCTAATACCGATGAAATCAGCGATCCGCGGTATCGACGTATTTGAGAACCAGTTTTCTCTCTTCGATTGGATGGACTCGGACGGATCAATCTTCGACGAAATTTACGACAATGCTAATGTGGAGGTTGACAGCGCCAACCTCAAGACGAATTATATCCATAACCCGAGACTAGTCAGGGAGGGATTTCTGCGGTGGATCTGGGCGGGGGGAGGGGGGAGGAAGGAGAAGAAGAAAAACACCAGAGTGAAGGAAAAGGACAAGAGGAGGAAAGGAAGCAAGCGGGGAAGGAGCGAGAGCAGTGGGAAAGGAAAATGGGAAATGTTAAAACACACTGCCTTTTTCAGTGACCAGATAAACTACAACATCCACAACAACATCGAGGCAGACGTTTTTGACATCGACGGAGATGTTGATGGAGCTGACGAAGAGAGGAAGGGCTTCACCCACGTTGGAGGCAATGCCACCAAGTTTTTATTATCAACTGCCCAGGCTAAAATCGCCAAGAACCGCAAGGAAAAAGCCGAAAGAAAGGCCGCTGTAAAGACCAGCGCAAACAAGAGACACGGGAGGAGGTTCAAGGGTGGATTGAGGGATGAGGGTATTGATGTTGATGGCGGTGGCCAGAGGGGAGAGGAGAAGCAGCAGCAACTCCAACAGGATCAACAGCAGCAACAACATAAACAACGACCACTTGCCCATCCCGGTGTTATTTTCTACGGAAATAAAAACCCACCAACATCAACATCAGCGCACAGGAATGGCAATGCAGAGCTGCCATTTCAGGCCCAGCCGTGGCTGCAGGCGCCTCTTGTGCACAGCTTTTTGAGCGCTAACCTCGCCGTCGGAACGGCAGTCGCCGTCTATGGGTTCGGAAGCAAGAAAGAATATCTCAGGCAAATTGTCAGAGAAAGGGGCGGGGCGAGCCTAGAGATCGAAGGGAGCAAGGTGCTAGCGAATTCGGGGTGGGGGACCGGTGTTGGAGGAACCGGTGGGGAGGGGAACTCTCTGAGGAACTTGAACAACTTAGGACGCGGGGGTACTCTAAGAAGCACAGCTCGCACCACTCGCACGAGTGCAAATAGCTCCAGGACCTTCAACATAGATGACGATATCGCTGGCCTCTTGAAGGCCACACACGAGCTGGAGGCATCCAAGGGAGGGGGCATGATTGGGTCGTCTTTGCTTAGAACTCCCTTACCAAGCAGCAGCAGCAGCAGCGTGTCGGTCTTCAGCCAAATTTTGGACGCAATCGAGGCAACATGCAAAGGTTGGACCGTGTCTGGTGGAACGGGAGTGGAGTTGGGACTGGGGGCTGGAGTCAACAGTAGTTTGAACTCAAACATGGACGATGTGTTTCTCAATTCTCCCAACGTTTTAGTAAGGAGAGCGAGCTATGTGGGCACCAGAATACGGGACAATGTTATCGGCGTTTGCGGGGGGGAGATGACTGGGAATGTTATCGTCGGTGGCTGCTTAACGCTCGTGATTCACTCGATCGACAGCCCGGCTTTGCTCGGGTGTCACAGCCCCAGCATGTTTTTGACCCCGCTTGCAGCGCTGATCAAGTGCAGCAGAGGAGCAATAAGGCTCCTCTGCAGCGTTGATAACCTCAACTCGGCTTTGTTGTTGAGCAGCAGTGATGTCACTGACGAAGGTGGTTTGGACTTTGTATTTCTCGAAGCGACAACCTACCAACGCTACGACGAGGAGGTTGCCTTCGGACTGGGCATGGGAGAGAAACCCCCAAAGAAGAACACAAAGAAGAGAAAGGAGGCAGGCGGGGACGAAGGAGGGGACGATGAAGCCGATGGAGGCACGAGGAGAGGCACTCAGACAGGATTAAGTTACGTCTTGCGGAGCTTGGCTCCGAGACATGCAAGTCTGCTCAAATTGTTGGCGAGGGAACAACTTAAGAACCAAAACAAACAGAGGGAAGAGGAGGCGAAAGGGAAAACAGGAGGAGGTGGTAAAAATATAACCAAAGCAAATGCTAGGAGTAGTGGAGAAGTCGGCATGGGAGCCATTGAGTATAGGGTGTTTCGAGACTTGGCGAGCAAGGACATGTTACACAGTGACGACAGGAGCCTGAGGGTAATGATGAAGGAGCTAGAGGAGCACCAGCTGCTAGCAACAGGGACATATGGCAGTAAAAAGAGGAGGAAAGATGGCGGTGATAATGGTGGGGGGGAAGACGAGCTCGTTTTCATACCCCAAAACCCAGCGACGCTAATATCCATCGTTAAGTGGACTCCACAATCGTCAGTAACAGAGTAGCAGTTAAAAAATGTAGGACTGAACAAGTAGTGCGATTATTTTCGAGAAGGTATAAACTCTTTTGTTCTTAGTGCCTTGGTGAATTTTGGAGAGTTCAGCTTCTTTAATGTGGGTGAGGACAAAAAGAATAGAAATATGTTATGTGTTTGTCAATTCGGATACGGAGAACCAAAGATAAGTCCAAGCGCGCACAGGTTAAAAGTTTAATATTGGCGTTAACAAATCCTGAAATTAAACAAAACTTAATTTTTGTTTTCCCCCTACTATTCTCGGTTCTCGGTATTCTCACCCTCCCAGGCCCTGAAGCAACTTACTCTCATGCAAGGTTCTCAAAAGGCGATCAATTACAAACTCATGGCCGACTCGTATATAAAGGGGGAGCTCCCCTCACAACCCCGGAAACTACAAATAATTAGCTTGGTCTTCGTTTCATGTCTCTTCTTTCTCACCCTCCTGTCCTCTTACCGTTATTCCATAACCAAGCGCATCAGCGATATATCTGCAGACAATGCCGTGGCGTGCACCGGACTGTTAGCAATGATGATTTCGATGGCGACGAATGTTCTCAGTGGATATTGGAAGGAGAAGATGAGGAAAAAGGAGAATTCAAAACTTGATCATTACAGCAACGCTGATAGGAATGAAGAAGATAAGAAGGAGGAAAAGAAGCTCTCCGAGGACGAGATGTACAATAAGTTGAATGTACCGTTCACAACGAAGGAAATGGGCGGTAAGACAAAGAGATATACATGGGAGCAGGGGGATGACGAGGTAGAACTCTCAATCCCTATAGAGGAATCATTAAGTGCGAAGGACATCTCAGTAGCCTTTTCCCCTGAGACACTCTCGGTGAAGGTAAATTCTGTCCCGATTATTCGGAAAGATGAGACTCTCTACGCAGCAGTTGATCACGATGAGTGCTACTGGCATATAGAATCGAAGGAAGACGAGATCATAGAGGATGCGTCAGGGGGCTTTGATGCGAGTGCCAGTGACGGACTTGGGGGGAAGAAGTTTCTTGTGATCACTTTGAGGAAGAAGGAGAAAACTCAGAGGTCGGGGCACTGGAAGACTGTTGTTATTGGGGACGAGGAAATCGATACAAAGAAGTTCGGTCCCCAGTTGGTTGTCAACGATGACCGGCAGTGATTAGACGTCAGTATTTGTAAAAGTAGATTGAATGAACGATCGATTGTATCGGCAGTTTGCGTCGTACTCGAAACCAATATTCATTCTACCTTTATCATCTCTTCCATTTGATCAACCATTTCATTTGCAACCTCCTCATCAACAACACAAACCGCTACATCAATTTCCGCCTTCACGACAGCCCTCAAAAATATCGACACCGCTTCCTCAACTGGAAATCCTCTCACCCCTGCACCCACAAGCGGCGTCAATATCCCCCCCTCTTTCCCCCCCCTCTTCGCTTCCTCAAACGCTGACGAATAGCACCGCAGGAGTGAAATATCACTATCTATATCACTATAAAAAGGCGGCGCAACGTGGATCAACCTTGAGAACTTGTCTGATAATCCGTGCGATCCCGTCGCAATCGCGTTCCCAGTAGATAAAACCACAGGATCAGTTGATTCACGACCGATCAACCGTTCCAGAGGGGCTAAAAACCGTCGTAAAACAGACGGCCTTTTCAGTCTTCCAATCTCCTCTTTCAATTTCTCTCCTCCTTCTATCCCTACCACCCCATCGACACACTGCACGCCATAAACCATCCCTTTCCCCACGTCCATACCCCCCCAACTCGTAACATACCCGAGGGGCTGCCAATTTTCTCCCCGTCCCTTGCTGTATTCTTTCGGGACGGGCCCCCCCTTTGGGAAATAAGGAAACTTCAACACACCGGTAAGGTTCGGATTGCCCGGGACCAAGAGCTGCCACCGGCCAAGGGATGGAAACGGAGGTGGGTTTGTCACGATACATGATACACGGTACGCGGAGATGTTATGGCCCCCACTTAGGGGGGAGGAATGGAGCAACGTAGGGGAGGGCGCGGAGTCTGCATACCATTTAGATCCGGTAGAGAGCGAGCGGACTTGAAATTGAGAGAGAATACGTGTAGATAGCATTAGAGGTGGTGGCAAGACGGAGAAAATTTCGGAGCAGGATGGGGGGGATATACAGCAAGCTGCACTGACACAATCCGCTGTTATGGATAGCTCCAACTCGAGTTTTTTGGAAAGTTCTGGTTTTTAAGAACGGAGTCGTTTGCGTTAAATTCACAGCACCCTCTTAATGTTTGTGGACAATTTTCTCTCCGACAACCCCCCCCCTGGACAAAAACAAAAATCCCTGGGTCACATTATTTTTCTTCACGGTTTTCCAGACACTTGCGCCTCCTTCTCCTCCCTCTGCGATAGGTTCTCTGCCTTGGGATTCGTCGCCCACGCGCCCTGTCTCCCGGGGTATTCCGCCGGCGGGGAGGACCGAGGCAAGGACCCAGGCAACAACGACTCCCGTCTCCGACTGGAGAACATTGTTCTCGCCCTTGCCGAGTTCATAACAAAAATACCTTTGGACAAAGTCCATCTAATCGGCCATGACTGGGGCAGTGTAATCGCCCAGGCGTACGCCGTGAAATTCCCCGGATCCCTGAAGTCCCTGACGGTTGTCTCCGTCCCTTTCGACCTGATGGCGAACGCCCTCCGTTTGGATCCCGGCCAGCTCCGCCGTTCGAATTACATGGCGGAAATGATGTCTCCGTCCGCTGAGAGGCGGTTGGTCGGAGAGGGATGGCTGGAATTTCTAGTAGACACCTGGAGTCCCTCTTTTAGAAGGACGGAGAGGAACGCGCTGTTGAAAAACGTCAGGGCGACCTTCGCCGATCCGCTGGTGACGCGCAGCTCTGTTGATTACTATCGCGTGAACGTTGGTCTATCCTCACGTGCATTCCATAGTTTTCTAACCTTACTGAAACCAATAACAGATTCTCCGCTCCTCCTCCACATAATCACCCCCCTTCTTTACCTCCTGTCTTACTTCCTACGAATCCCATACTGCCACCGCCACCCCGTAGACCTGCGGCTCGATGACTGCCAGATGGATAGGCGGAGGGTGCTGATGGTGTGCGGCGAAGAGGACGGGTGCGTGTCGCCGGAGCTATTCAAGTGCATGAAGGACCAGGTTAACGTCGAGATTTTGGGTGGGGGACATTGGTGTTTTCTGGAGGAGGAGGATGAATTTTTTACGACTGTTTTGCATCATGTCAGAGGGAATAATTAGATTATTCTGACCAATTAGAAGTTAAGATCGCAAGAGGGAGGTTATTTGACGTTGACGACGTAATGAGGCCGCAGAATGGGAATGTGGGATGTAGAATGTGAAAATATTAAAAATTAATGATCGTAGGGTTAGGGTTAGAAGTTCCCCGATAAATCTGCATTCTTTCTTTTTTATCTTCTTTCTTTTCTCCTTCTGCCAAAAATGTAAAAAGCGTAAAAAACATCAAAACCCAAACCCCGCATCCTCCCCCACGTCAACGACGACTCCCTCCTCCCTCCCTTTATCAATCAACTTCCTCCAAATATCGTTCACCATAATCCTTTCGCAATCCGCCACAACAATCAGCATCTGCTTGGCCCTGGTGAGCGCGACGTTCATCCTCCTGACGTCCGCGAGGAACCCGATCCCCCTGGCCCCCCCCGCCCGGACACTTGAGAATATTATCACCTCCTTCTCCCGCCCTTGGAAGCCGTCCACGGAGTTTATCTCGACCTTGTAAGCCTCTGCGAGGCTTTGGTTCCTCCTCTGCCCCGTGACTTGGTCCACGGTTTTTATCTTGGACATTTCCGTTTTGAGCCTCCTGCGTATCAGCCCGACCTGCTCGGAGTACGGGGTGATGACACCGATCTTACCCTTGAGGTCGACGCCGATCCCCTCCGCGAGCTTCCGGACCAGGTTGACGCAGAGGGCGCACTCGGAGGAGTTGGTCAGGGACTGCTTCGACTTGCTCTCGGAGGATTTCAGGTTGACGATGGTGAACGGGCTGAGGAGGGGGGCGTGGAGACCGACGGCACCCTTGATCTCGGCACCGTAGGTCTTCTTACGAACGTTCGCACCGTCCTGGAGTAGCCCTTTGTAAAAAATCTCCCGGGGAAACGCGCTTATATCGGGGTGCATCCTGTACTGTTCGTTGAGCATGTAGACCCTCTCCCCCCCCTCCTCCAGCCTCTGGAACAAGCTCCTGTCATACTTCAACCCCCTCCCGCTGGTGCTGAAAACCGTTGCGGGTAGCTGCTGTGGGTCACCGACCAAGACGCAGTGGTGCCTCCCCATCCTCAGCGCCACGAGGCTCGACGGCTCCACGGACTGTGCCGCCTCGTCGATTATGACCACCTCGAACTTTGAGGCGTCTGTCAGGCACCTCTGACCCGCGGACCCGAGGGTGACGAAGACGATCTCCGTCGTTTCGAGGATGTTCGTTTCCACGGCCTGACGGCCCAGGGATGACGCGATGCCGACGCCCATGCCCGGGTGGAACGAATTGAATTGACCCGCATATCGACCCCCTCCACCCCCTCCACCCCCTCCACCCCCCTTGTCGCGACACGCGTCCGACGCCAGCTGGTAGTTCTTGATCTTGTTCTGTGTCTGTATGAACCTGCTTATCTGGGGTATAAGCTCCCTCATTCCCATGTAGTACTCCTCCATGTTCTCGACCTTCTTGGTCCCGGGTCCGTCCTTGTGGGGCGGGGGGTGGAATTGGGCGGTCTTGGTCGACTTGTCGTTCCAGACCGCCTTGCCGCGGAAGGAGCTCGTCTTGTCGTCGTGCTCAGAGTGGCAGTACAGCTCCCAGTTCCCGCCGACGCTCTTCGGCGCGCCTTTCTTTCCCGACATGTGCGCGTGCAACGTCCTCAGCCTCTGAATGTGAGTCTTGCACACCTCGAGGAGCCTCTTGCTCTCCGCCTTCAGGCTGCTGATCCTGGCGGTGTTGACGGTCGGGTCCCGAGAGCTCTCCTCCAGGAACTTGTCGACGTACCCCTGGAGCGTGACATCCCTGACCAAGTCGTTCCTGCTACCCCCGGACCCCACCCTGCAGATCACGGGGTTGTACCTCATCCCGTTCCCGTCTCGGAATCCCTCCTCCATCACCTTAATTATCACGTTGTCGACGGCGGCATTGCTGGGGGCGCAAACCAAAATCCGGGGCTTGTGTCGTATCGCGTGGGAGATGGAGCCGGACGTGTCCCGGACCATCCTCTCGATCACCTTGTGGAACTTGTCCATCTGCTTCAGGTGGAGGCTGTTGCAGACGCCCTTGAGGACGGTGGTCTTGCCGGTGCCGGGGGGCCCTTTGATGAGAGTGAAGCCCCCGTGCCCATAGGAGGAGGACGCGGCCGATATGGCGGAGATTTGGGACGGGTTGAAGTGCCGTTGGAGGTAATTTACGTAGCCCTGCTTGAAGATGTTTTGGCGGAGAAGTGTCGTTATAGCGGATCGGAGGGTGTTGTTGTTGTTGTTGTTGTTGTTGTTGTTGTTGTTGTTGTCGTTGTTGTTGTCGTCATTGGTGTAATTTCCCTCGGATTCATCGGCCACATCAGAAATCGATGAGGCCGATGAATCCCCACCCCTCCCCCCACCCCTCTCCCGCATCAACAGCCCCTCCAACAAACTAATCTCCTCCACATTACACAGCGCCTCGAACTCCCGGACGGCCGTCACGCTACCGCAACTGAGGTTCTTTATGAAGAAGGTGCCGGAGTAGGAAAGTCCCGAGCTGTTGTTGTTGTTGTTGTTGTTGTTGTTGTTGTTGTTGTCGTTGTTGCCGTCGAATTTCATCCTCTTCCCCCCCCCCTTGCCGCGCTCTCTACCGCCACCTGCACTCCCACCTCCACCCAACCCTCCCGCGACTCTCTCCCATCTCCTCCTCTCCACCTTAACCCCCAGCCCCTCAACAGTCCTCCTATTCCCCCCGTCGACATACCCCAGAGCCCCCTCCTCCCAACCCACCGCTCTCCCGGCCCGAGAGGGAACCAACATAACAAAGTCCCCGGATTTATACCCGTCTTCACTCCCATTCCCACTCGCCCTGTCCTCATCCGACATCCTCGCCTGCAACCTGACATAATTCCTCCCGTCCTCCCACTCCCCCCTCCTCTCCACCAACCTCACCTCCTTACTCGTCTGCAACCTCCCGAACTGCTCGCTTCCCCCGCCGTAGAACGACTGGGCGACGCCGGCGATCAGCTCCCGGAGGCAGAGGGGAGACCAGACTCTGACGTAGTGGCGGGGGGAGGTGAAGGAGAGAGGGACGGGACGGGGAATTAAAGCATTGTCCAACCTGGAACTGGAGCTGGAGCTGGAGCTGGAAACGGATGGGTCCTGTGGAGAAGGTGCAGGAGGAGGCGGGTTGGGGGAGAGTATGGAGAGCCCACCCGGCGGTTGAGGCGGAGTGAGCACGTTGCGTTCGTGTTCGTTGTGTTCGTTGTGTTCGTTGTGTTCGTCGTGTTGGTCGTCGCAGTCATCATCATCCTTGACATTCCCATCCCCATCAATCCCCCTCCAAAACTCCCACTTCAGCACCCCATTAATCAACCAATTCACCCCGAACTCGTTCCCGACGCTACCGCGGAGGCGCTTCCTCCCACCAGCTTTGGAAGGGGGAGGGGGAGGGGGAGGGGGAGGAAGAGAAGGAGAGGGACCGGGAAACACAAGGGCTACGGCGCTTTTCTTCCCGTCGTCGTTGCCATTGCGATTGTCACTGCCATTGCCATTGCCATTGCCATTGCCATTGCCATTGCCAATGCTATTCACACCGGTCTGAGGGGGAGGAGAAGGTTTCCTCCGACTCCCCCCCATCTTTGAGTGCTTCCCACCGTCGATATTCCTCTTGCTCAAGCCGTCGCCGCCGCCGCCGTCGCCGCCGCCGTCGCTGCCGCCGCCGCCGCCGCCGCCGCTCGAAACACGAGAACCGCGGAGACGAGAGGCCAGGATGCGCTGGGCTTTTAGGATTTCTTCTTCGGCGGAGGAGGTGGACATTGTGAAAAAGGGCGAGAATATTTTCAAAGTTTTTTTTAAAATGAGAGAGCGAGCGGGGATTAGGGAATGTTGAGGTTGAGTAGTGGATTTTTTCGTTTGCAATGATGAGGAAACGAAAAATGGAGGGGTTGTGGATTTTCTTTTGCCCATGGCTCCGGCCCGCGGTAACTCCGCTTTTGCCCGCCTCTTGGCAAAATAGAGGGTAAATCATGTAGTTATTGATTAAATCCGAAAGCCAATTAAATGCGATCATTTTTTTAATTGCACGCAACTACTCTCAGAGCAAT
>Ga0115556_1002878_pt1 | contig 11233 bp, 10 predicted proteins | sample COGITO_mtgs_1104_5_FD_87282 | JGI IMG/M metagenome (GOLD analysis project Ga0115556, IMG submission 87282) | Pelagic marine microbial communities from North Sea - COGITO_mtgs_110414 | ecosystem: Environmental > Aquatic > Marine > Epipelagic | place: Germany:Helgoland, sampling site Kabeltonne... | reverse complement strand
TCATATCTACGACAGTTTATGTACACAAAGTTTGTCATCGTTGTTGATGAGGACATCAATGCGCGCGACTGGAATGATGTGATTTGGGCGCTCTCAACCAATGTTGATCCGTCACGTGATTTAACAGTGATTGAGAATACACCGATCGATTATCTTGATTTTGCATCACCTGAGTCCGGTCTTGGCGGCAAGCTTGGAATCGATGCGACGTCCAAGCTACCACCTGAAACGCACCGGGAATGGGGAACGAAAATCCGCATGAACGATGAGGTTGTGGCAAAAGTCGACGAAATGTGGGCTGAGCTTGGTATCCCGGGTTCTGGCAAGGCGATCTGGAAGTGATCTCATATGCGCAGAAAATAGCCTGATATTTATTGTCATTCGTTTGATTCTCAATAATGATATTCCATGACTTATCGTCAATGGGAAATTCCGCTCGACGCACTCTCTAAACGTCAAAAGAGTGCGCACGACTATTGGGCGACACTGATGGTATCCGGCAGTTTACCAAAAATATCCGATTTTGAATTGCTGAAATGTCCGCTCGAGTCTGTCCCATTTATTCATATTGTTGACGTCATCGACGGTGGAAATGAATTCCAATACAGGTTCTGGGGGAGCGGTTTTCGAGACCATCTGGGATATGACGGTACCGGATTGCATTCTAAGGACTTGCGGCCACAACTAATCGTCGATCCTGTGCGGGCTGCCTATCGCAAGGTCGTTGCGGAGGGTAGGGCCATTGCAATGATGTCTGAGTTTGAACGGGGTAAATCTGCTGATATGCTTGGTTTCCAACGTTTTATGCGCCTTCCGCTGGTAACAGAATTAGGTGAAGTTGGCCAAGTTGTATCTGTTGTTGAGTTCCTACAAGACTATCGCGACAGCCAGTCAATCATCACTGAGTTTTCTGGTGAGCAGTTTTAACGTCCAAGTATCAAATTTGAGGCGGCTTTTGACCACAAAATGACGGCGCTGGATTAGTTGACCTGACAATCTGGCGCTAACAATTATAGGTAAAGTTCAATATGGCCGCAGCGATTGCCAATCATGGCGTTGCGCGTATATCTGGAGTTGCCGCTTATGTCTGAAAGAACCGCCCGCCGAGGTCGTGATGCCCGCCGTGCCACACGCCAAAAATCAGATGCTGTCACGAAGCCTTATATCATCCGAAATGTGCCGCTTTTAGAATTAGCGTCACCAGAAGCGCTCGAAATTATCGAAGCGAATGCGGATACTATTCTTGAAGAGATTGGTATCGAGTTTCGAGATGATGAAGAAGTGCTTGAAATGCTTAAAGGGGCAGGCGCTGACGTTAAAGGCACGCGTGTCCATTTCCCAAAAGGCTTATGCCGCGAGCTCCTCAAGACGGCGCCAGCGCAATACACACAGCATGCGCGAAATTCTGCTCGGAATGTTGAAATAGGTGGTAATCACACTGTATTCGCACCGGTCTATGGGCCCCCATTTGTTCGTGACCTCGATAATGGTCGCCGTTATGGCACGATTGAAGATTTCCGTAATTTCGTGAAACTCGCATGCATGGCACCTGCCATGCATCACTCAGGCGGGACGGTTTGTGAACCTGTAGATCTGCCCGTCAATAAGCGCCACTTCGATATGCTTTATGCACACATGAAATACTCAGACAAGCCATTCATGGGATCGGTGACGCATCCAATGCGCGCTGCAGACTCTGTCGCGATGTGTGAAATACTGTTTGGCAAAGAGTTCGTCGACCAGAACACGGTCATGACCAGTTTGATTAATGCAAACTCGCCGATGGTTTTCGATGGCACAATGCTTGGCGCACTTAAGGTTTATGCGCGTGCGAACCAGGCCTGTATCGTCTCACCGTTTATTCTGGCCGGCGCAATGAGCCCGGTAACGGCGCTTGGTACGCTGGCTCAAGTTTTAGCCGAAGTTCTCTCTGGTGGCGCTGTAACGCAGCTATGTCGACCGGGCGCACCACTTATATTCGGTGCGTTTGTGAGCGCGATTTCGATGCAATCTGGTGCACCAACATTTGGCACACCAGAGCCAACATTGGTGATTTCCGCAGCGGCACAACTGGCACGACGCCTTAAATTACCATTCCGGTCGGGTGGGTCGTTGTGCGCTTCGAAGGTGCCTGATGCCCAGGCTGCCTACGAAAGTGCCAACACGCTTAATGCGACAGTGCTTTCTGGCGTTAATTTCGCATTGCATGGTGCCGGTTGGCTTGAAGGTGGCCTGTCGTCTGGGTACGAGAAATTCGTCATGGATTGCGATCAACTCGCGATGATGCAACGCCTAACCGAAGGGTTTGATCTGACGGATAATGGCCAGGCAATGGACGCTGTCCGTGAGGTTGGCCCCGGCGCGCATTACTTGGGATGTGCACATACACAGGCAAATTTTGAGACCGCATTTATCCGTTCGTCACTTGCAGACAATAATTCCTATGAGCAATGGGAGTCAGAAGGCGGCCTGGATATGGCACAGCGGGCGAATACCCAATGGAAGTCTTGGCTTGCAGAATATCAGGTACCAGCGATCGATCTGGGTGTCGACGAAGCATTGCAAGCGTACATGGCAGAACGGAAAGCAAGTTTTCCCGATTCAAATGTGTAGTATAAATTATTAACGTACAAAATATTGTAAATAATACTCTAATGTCTTGATTCGGGCTCATTTCAGTCCTACGTACCTGTTACGCAGTGACGGAGAAGAACCATGCGCGATTATCTGACCATTGATTTATCGACCAAATCTGTAACACGAGAAACCCGAGAGGGTGAAGCTCTTGTACAAGCGGGTCGTCATTATATCGCCAAGACGCTCTATGAGCGCGGCGTGGCAAAGATCGATCCCATGTCTCCAGAAAATCCGCTGATTTTTTCCGTTGGACCTTTTGCGGGCTCAAACATGTCGAATGCAAACCGCATCAGCGTTGGCTGTAAAAGCCCGCTGACAGGTGGTGTCAAAGAAGCGAACGCGGGCGGAACCTTTGGTTTTGCGCTGGGTCAAAGCGAGTTTTGTGGTCTGACTCTTGAGAATGCATCCGACGACTGGGTGGTCATTCGTATTACCAAAGAAGGCGACGTCACGTTTGATGATGCGACCGCTTATATGGGATTGGGCGTTATCGAAACTGCCGCCCTGTTACATGACAAGTATGGCGAGAAAGTCAGCCTGGCAATTTGCGGCCCAGTTGGCGAATACCGGGGCTTGATGGCTGGTATATCGTTCTCAGATCCAGAAGGTCGTCCTGTCAGGATTGCTGCCCGTGGTGGTGTTGGTGCTGTGATGGGCATGAAGAAGGTTAAGGCGATGGTGTGCGACAAGCACAAAATGCCGACCTTTGAGGACCGACGCGGCGTTATGCAAGGCGTCAAAGAATATACAGCAAAACTTCGCGTTGATGAGAAAGTCATCAGCATGGGCGAATACGGCACTGCTCTTGTAGCGGATGTAATGAACGGGATGGGCGGATTGCCTGTACGTAACTTCTCCAGCGGTCAAATGACAGATGCATCGAAAGAGCGCTTCCGGATGGGTGGTGATTTCATTCGTGAGCAAAATATGGAGCGGGGCGGCGTCCCTACGCATGCATGTATGCCTGGCTGTATGATCAAATGCTCAAACATCTATGTTGATAAAGATGGCAAAGAGATTGTCTCACCACTTGAATATGAGACAATTGGATTGCTTGGAACCAATTGCGGTTTGGAAGACCCTGACGACGTTGGCCGGTTGAATATGACCGCAAATGATCTTGGGATCGATACCATTGAATTGGGCGCCACATTGGCGATTTTGATGGAGAACGGTGAGGCTGAGTTCGGTAATGTCGCATTCATGGAAGCAGCCCTTCAAGATATCCGCACAGGGACTGAGCGAGGCAAATTGCTTTCTTCCGGTGCGGCCAGAGTTGGTGAGCATTTCGGTATCAAACGCGTGCCGGTGATCAAGAAACAATCGATCAGTGCCTACGATCCCCGCGTGATTGAAGTGACAGGTATTTCGATGATGTCGACGGCACAAGGTGCTGACCACACAACCGGCAATATTCCAACGCATGAGTGTGACGGGAAATCGACTGAGGAATTGGTTGGCGAAAGCATGAACGTTCAGATGCTATGCGCAGCCGCTGACAGCGTTGGGCTATGCCTGTTTGGTCGTACGGTAACAAACATTAATCTTGACTTGATCATGAGTGCTGTGAATAGCGCTGTTGGGACTGAATTGACCGACAGCTATTTCAAGCAGATTGGCCTTGAGACGCTTATGTTCGAAGACGCATTCAATCGTGATGCAGGTTTCACCGTCGCCGATGATCAGTTGCCCGATTTTTTCTATGAAGAAGCTTTGGCGCCAACAAAAAAACGCGCACGGCATCAGGCAGTAGAAGTTGCTAAGCATCGGAGTGCGTGGGTCGAACAAGCCAGCGCAGAAATGGCGATTAAACCGCTTCCAGAAAATTCAGTTTACTGATCCCATATAGGCTTTTAGGTGCCGTTAGGCGATAAATGCCCTTGCGGTGATCAATGTCATACGCTGCCGATAAACTCTATGATATGCTTCTCTCAATTAATATTTGAGGGATGTGATGAAACTGCGAACACGTGACCTTTGGATGTTTGCCGATGCCTGTGGGGAAAGACTTTCCCGAGAAGGCATGCATCTTCTTGTCGGATCGATAGATGTTGAGTTCAAATTTCAAACATGCGTGTTTGGGACTGAAGTCTCACTAATTGAGGATAAGTCATGAAATTCTTTGTATCTTGTCGATTGGTCGCATTCGCATTTTTGATGATATTCTTCATAGGTGTCGGGACAGCACAATCCGACGATAATGGGTCTGTTGCAGTCCAACTCAATCCATTGGCGATCACAGCAACGACAGCAAATGGATATACAGGGCGGACCATCGTGACGCCTTATTTTAGTGTCGCAAATGCAAAGGCCCTTCCCCAGTTATGCGGGGGATTAACACGGCTTACTGAAGTCATATTGATTGCGTTCAATGAAACGCCTGAAGACCTTACACGACTTAAAGAGCATATTGCTGAGCGTCAGGACGAATTTAAAATACGGATTGAATCGGTTATTGGCGTCGGCGTTTTTAACGGCTTCTATGCCACAGTTGGTGCGTATAAACGCTGCCTTGGCTGAAGTGGATGGTGGCACACAGGCCTGTCAACCTATTGAACAGTTTCCTTGGGACGCCGCTGGGTATAAAGCGCTCACTGAGATCAAGTCAGTCCCAGAAGTGGTCGTCAAAAACGATGCGGTTCGCAAATCTCCGCTCAGCGAGAGTGAATTAGCCGCTATGGAAGCCGAGCTGCTTGCTGAACAACCGACCCGACGTGCATTTCCAGGTGAACCAAGGCTTCCTTCATCGAAATCACCACCATGGGTGCTATATAGTGTCTTCGTCTTTGGGCTTGGTGGTGTGATGCTGATCGCGGGGAGTTGCATTGGTTATCAGGTGGCAAAAATTCGCAGTGAGCGTCGACGTCAGGACCGACGACAGCAGCGTCAGGAAAGGCGCTCCCAAACCGACCGTCGTCAGCAGCAACTTGAGATGCCTGAAGGCGGTGACAGACGGAAAGGTGCTGAGCGCCGTGAAGTTAATGATCGACGAAAGGGAAGCCGCCGCGAGGCGCGTGATAGACGAGATAAAGAGTAGGTTACTCGACCTTCACGCCATACTCATCTGAGGCATCTTCCAACCAATTCCAAAGGTACGTCGCAAAGCTTCGAAGCGGATAAAGCTCATAGGTCGGCTGATGTGTTTTACTGTTCGCAGTTTGAGCCAGCATGACGCCGACACGTGAGACGACAGTTTGTGCGCATTGTCCCGGCCCAAAAGCCGAAGGATGCAAATCAATTGAACATCCTTTGGAGATAACTTCCCTGGCACGTGGTCCAGATACACGGATGCATGTCCGGGCTTCGGTCGTATCCGTGACAGAACTATGAAGATCAGCAATCTTGAGGTTCTTCTGCAACGCTTTGAGTGCGCGCTCAGCGCCGCTTGGGCGCGTGATGACCATCCACTCGTCTGGCGCTACCCACATAAGGCGAGTGGTGGAAGGTTTGCCAACAACAGTGTTAGGCACTGTGGGTGGACTAAGCTTGATAGATTTTTCGATGGCCGTAACAAAACGCGCATCAGATACATCACCGCGGATATTAATTAATCCGGCCTGCGGGCGTTCGCTTATGATAACGCCTGTGCCTGAGATGTCGGCTTCTGCACGTGCGCGGGCATCAAGCCCAAGATGGGCGAGGGGGCTCCTTAAACGATAAGTATCAACCATTGATTCGGCTCCCTTCTTTGTCATAGAAAATAGGCTCAACAACTTCACAAGAGACCGTTTTGCCATCGATGGGCACATACACCGTATCGCCCATGCGTGCGCGCCCACCCTTTACCAACGCCAACGCAATGGAATGCTCAAGGGCGGCTGAGTAATAACTCGACGTCACATGACCGATCATCGTCATCGGTGGCTTTGGTTGTGTCTCCGCAACGATCTGACCACCTTCTGGAAGAACCTCGCTTGGATCAGATGTGAGGAGGCCAACAAGTTGCTTTCGATCATCTCTAAGCATATCTGGCCGCGACATGGATCGTTTGCCAATAAAGTCAGGCTTCTTTTTCGAGACAATCCAGTCCATACCAAGATCGCCTGGTGCCGTTGTGCCGTCTGTTTCCTGGCCGACAATAATGAAGCCCTTTTCGGCGCGAAGCACGTGCATGGTTTCAGTGCCAAAAGGCTCAATACCAAACTTTTCACCCGCAATCATAATATCCGTCCAGAGCGATAAACCTGCTGAGGCAGGAACATTGATTTCATAGGAGAGTTCGCCGGTAAAACTAATCCGGTAAATGCGTGCTGGTATGTCGGCAACCGTGCCTGACTTCCAGCTCATGAAAGGAAACGCGTCGTTATCCAGATCAATGTCTTTGGTGAATTCTGATAACAGGGCACGTGCGTTTGGTCCCGCGAGCTGCAGTGTTGCAAATTGCTCTGTTACGGATGTCAGGTAAACTTTGAGGTCAGGCCATTCCGTTTGTAGCCATTCCTCAAGCCAAGCCATCACGCGCGGTGCACCACCTGATGTGGTGGTCATGAGGTAATGGTTTTCGCCCAGGCAAGACGTCACACCATCATCCATGATCATGCCGTCTTCACCAAGCATTAGGCCGTAACGACATTTTCCGGGCGCAAGCTTTAGCCATGCATTTGTATAAATACGGTTGAGGAACTCGGCAGCATCTGGGCCTTGAATATCGATTTTGCCTAGCGTCGTTGCATCAAGCATACCGACATGGTTACGCACGGCGAGGCACTCACGGTTTACCGTGTCCTGCATGCTTTCGCCGTCTGCCGGATAATACCAAGGGCGGCGCCATTGTCCGACGTCTTCCCATAAGCATCCGGCTTTTTCATGGCAATCATGCATGGGGGTGCGCCGAACAGGGTCAAAGAAATCTCCGACATAACGTCCCGCTATCGCACCCATGGTGACAGGAGAGTAAGGCGGACGGAACGTCGTCGTACCTGTTTCTGGAATTGTTTGTCCCAGCGCTGCTGATAAAATCGCGTGGCCAGGAATGTTGCCGGTTTTGCCTTGGTCCGTTGCCATGCCTAAGGTCGTATACCGCTTGGCATGCTCGACCGAGCGATACCCTTCCCGTGCGGCCAATTGCACGTCGGTGACAGTGACATCGTTCTGTTGATCAATGAAATGCTTGCCGCGCTGCCCCGCTGGTTTCGTCGTCGGGATATACCACAACAGCTTCCAAGGTTCCTCAGCGACGTCAGATGACGTTTTAGGCACTGCACCAGGCTTTTTCGTTGGAAGGCCAAGTTTAGATGCGAAATCAATACCCGCGAAGTCGCCTTCGTTCAGTGCAGCTTGAAGTGAGAAGCTACCAGCTGCCGCACCACATACCTGTTCAGATTGCAGTGTGTCGCCGGGTACAAAGACACCATCTTCGTCCCGCCAAACATTTTTCCCACCAGAATGGCTGTGCAGATGAACAACGGGATTCCAGCCACCACTAGAGCCAACGATATCGCAGGTGATTGTCTGCACTGTTCCTGTGACGCCCGTACCATCTTCGTTAAGCTTCATAATTTCAACGGCACGCACACGTTTGCCACCGATCACAGCAGTGATCACTGAGCCTTCTATGACGTCGATGCCTGCTTCAATCGCTTGTGTGACCAGTTCGCCTTTTGGCTTGGTGCGTAAATCGACAATACATGCAACGTCACCACCCGCCGCTTTCACATCAAGCGCAGACCGGTAAGCATCATCGTTATTCGTAAAGATGACGTGGCGGTTGCCAGGTGTGACACCGTATCGGTTAACGTAGGCTCGAACGGCGCCCGCAAGCATGCAGCCGGGGCGATCGTTATCTGAATAAATAAGGGGTCGCTCAAGCGAGCCTGTAGCCAGAAGCACGTTTTTAGCGCGGACGCGCCACATGCGTTGGCGTGAACGTCCATCCTCTCCAAACGCAACATTATTGCTGCGGTTTTGCAGGAAGCCGATGAAGCCGTGATCATAATATCCGAACGCAGTTGTGTGCTTTAAGATCGTGACGTTCGGCATCGCCATGAGTTCTGCTTCGATATCCGCTACCCAATCGGTTGCCGGATGACCATTGATATCAAATCGTTCGTTTAAGAGCTGTCCGCCAAGTTCAGTCTGTTCATCAACAAGAATGACGCGGGCACCGTGTATCGCAGCTGATCTGGCAGCTGTCAGTCCTGCCGGTCCGCCACCAACAACAACAAGATCCGCGTGGGCGTTCATCTTGTCGTAGGTATCTGCATCAGGCTCCATTGGTGAACGGCCAAGGCCTGCCGCACGGCGGATGATGTGTTCATAATATTTCCAAGCCGATACGGGCCACATAAACGTCTTGTAATAGAACCCTGCAGGTAGAATTCGATGGAACAAGCTGTTCACGGCCATGAAATCGAAATTGTGTGATGGCCAGCAATTAACACTGGCAGCGTCGAGACCTTCATAAAGCGGCACGCGTGTGGCCAGCATGTTTGAGATCGTCCGTGCACCGCGCTCCAACTGCACGAGAGCATTTTGTTCTTCAGTACCAGCCGACGTGATGCCACGCGGTCTGTGGTATTTAAAGCTACGGCCTACAAGCATTACGCCGTTTGCTAGCAAAGCAGACGCAAGGGTATCGCCTTCATACCCGGAATATCTGCGACCGTTGAAAAAGAAATCAATGGGGCGGTCACGATCAATGCGACCGCCATCGGTGAGGCGATGTGTCTGGGTCATGACTTCGCCCCTTTTACAGGTTCTTTGGCCAAGTTCTTGGGTGGCTTTTCGCCCATCAAGTACACAGCAAGAATCTCATTGGTATGGGTGTTGCGGGCAACATTGAACCAACGACGGCAACCTGCCGTATGCACCCATCTTTCAAGGTGGGGTCCTTTTGGATTGGTCCGCATGAACAAATAGTTGGCCCATTCAGCATCGCTTAGTTTCTCAGGGTCTTCTGGGCGCACAATATGCGCTTCATGCCCATATGAAAATTCGCTCTCTTCGCGTTCGCCACACCAGGGGCAAGGGATTAAGAACATATCATTGCCTCCTAATGCGCAACGCCGGCGGCGCCGTGCTCGTCGATAAGGTTGCCATTTACAAACCGATCAAGTGCGAACGGTGCATTCAATGGATGTGGTTCATTACACGCGATGGTGTGAGCGAATACCCACCCGGAACCCGGCGTGGCCTTAAAGCCGCCCGTACCCCAACCGCAGTTAAAGTATAGGCCATCCACCGGGGTCTTTGAGATGATGGGGCTCGCATCCGGGCATGTATCAACAATTCCACCCCATTGGCGCATTAAGCGCATGCGGCTGAAAAGCGGGAAGAGTTCACAAACTGCAGCGATTTGGTCTTCGACAATATGCATGCTGCCACGTTGTGAATAGCTTGTATGCGCATCGATGCCCGCACCCATAACCAATTCGCCTTTGTCAGATTGCGACACGTAACAGTGCACAGCACCTGACATCACAACGACATCGATAATTGGTTTCACGGGATCAGAAACCATCGCCTGAAGAGGGTGGCTTTCGATGGGCATTCTGAAACCCGCCATTTCTGAAAGGACGGAGCAATGCCCAGCCACGACAACGCCAACTTTTTTGGCTTTAATATCACCGCGTGTTGTGTGGACGCCTTTGACTTGGCCGTTTTGAATATCAAAGCCCGTGACTTCACAGTTTTGAATGATGTCGACACCGCGCGCATCCGCAGCACGTGCCAATCCCCATGCAACGGCGTCATGGCGGGCCGTGCCGCCGCGGCGTTGCAGAGATGATCCCAGAACTGGATAGCGAATATTGGGGTCTAAGTTAATGATCGGTACGAGTTCACGAATTTCTTCTGGGCCGATGTATTCTGAATCAATACCGTTCAGCTTGTTGGCATAGACGCGGCGCTTGGTATCTCTGACATCGCCCAGGCTATGAGCCAAATTGAGAACGCCGCGTTGGCTCAGCATAATGTTGTAGTTGAGGTCCTGGCTCATGCCCTCGTATAGCTGTAGCGACTTTTCATATAGGTGCGCACTTTCGTCCCAAAGATAATTTGAACGAATGATGGTCGTGTTTCGGCCAGTATTACCGCCACCAAGCCAGCCTTTTTCAATGACTGCGACATTTGTAAAACCGTGTTCTTTGGCTAAATAGTACGCCGTCGCTAAGCCGTGTCCGCCACCACCTATAACGAGAACATCGTACTCTGGTTTTGGATCTGGTGAGCGCCAGGCTTGTTGCCAATCTTGGTGATATCCCATGGCATTTCGAAGCAGGCTGAAAATGGAATAATGTGTCATATCGTCCCTTTATATGTCGCTTCGAAAAACCGTGTCACAAGTATGGTCATTTAGCTCAGAGCTTTAGGCAAATACCATAAGGCTGTGCCTATAATTAGTTGTCTTGGTTTCACACCATCCAGCCAAGCCGTCTGTCTGTTATACGACGTTGATGCGAGTTATTACGACCCTTGATGTTGGTTGGATTTCGTTTGATCTAAAGAATTGAATTATAGAGCGATATATTGTCATTCCATTAGGTGAAACCCCCAGATAATGTGCGTGCATGACTTCGGTATTTAACTTTAGGGGCTGTACCAGATAACTAGTTCAAATTACCTTGGGCCCATTGTCTTAACTGCTTTAATTGAGCTG
>Ga0115556_1002877_pt1 | contig 11235 bp, 10 predicted proteins | sample COGITO_mtgs_1104_5_FD_87282 | JGI IMG/M metagenome (GOLD analysis project Ga0115556, IMG submission 87282) | Pelagic marine microbial communities from North Sea - COGITO_mtgs_110414 | ecosystem: Environmental > Aquatic > Marine > Epipelagic | place: Germany:Helgoland, sampling site Kabeltonne... | reverse complement strand
GTTTTGGATAATTTTCCATCCATGAATATGTCCATAACTTTATTGTTTAATGATAAGTTTACGTTAACCCATCTTTGTAAAGGTATATCCTTAACTTCACATACATTTATGAGGCTGGAATCTTCTTCTTCGCCGTCTATATCATTTAAATTATCTTCGACATTAATTAGAACTTTCAATGAATTAGTATTAGATGAAAGCATGACATTTGGATTATTATTTCTATTTAAAATGACTTTATCGTCATTGTATCTATATGTATAATCATTTATATAAACCCAAAAGTTAAGATTATATTCGTTCCCTTGTGAAGACGAAGGAATAGCGCCTTGATTGACGCGTTTTGCTATTTTAGCATCGTGAATAAATGGTAAAAAATCCCGAGTGACATTTCCGCGGACACTATACGATTGAAAGTAATAGTATAGGCCTATAATTATAGCTACTACTAATATTATCATAACTCCTGATACAATTAATTCGGATGTTCCTCCACCTTTCATTGATTTATTCGATTTCATTTATATAATATAAGTTAATATTTTATGTTTGGTAATTTACTATTTGATGAATTAAAAACATCCACCATTGATTCTTCTTTAAGGGCGTCGTTGTAATATCTGACATTTGCTATATATCCATTGAAGTTATTTTGTTTTTCTCCTAAATATACATTTCTATTAAAAATATAAGGAACGTGTGGTAATTTAGCGCTAGTGAACCTTTTATTATCTACATAAACATCAACGTATAGGTTGTCTACAACAACGCCTATAAATGTCCATTTTTGATTTGGAAGTTCGGTTAAATTAATATCATAATAATTGATCATATCTAGTTTATCTTTATAAGCAACTTGAACGATTAAATTATGGTCCATTGGATTGTAGTAAATATTAGGAGATCCAAATCTATATAAAATGGGTTTATTGTAATTGACATTTTCATACCACTGTGAATTCTCGGGTATGTTTTGGATATTTATCCACATTGTATAACTATATTTATTACCGGTTTTGGATAAAGGCAATTTGGTATTACTTATATAGCTATTAAAATCATCTTTGAATAAATATGAACCACAAAGAATGTTTGTATAATTGTTAGAAAAAAACGTATAATACGTGACTGCTGTAATTATAAATAATAATAAAATAACACCAGCAATTATGCTTGCTAACATAATAGTATTCATTAATAATAGATAAGAAAAATATTATTAAGAAATTATAAGAAAAGATTATTAAGAAAATAATAAGAAAAATATTATTTATTTTAATTGATTGTATAATTTTTTTACCTTCTTGGGATTATGTGATTTAGGAATATATGCGAAGTTTATTAATTTCCCACTATATGTTTTATGATAGTTGAAATACATATCTCCCATATTTAATAGCACTTCGCCCCTTAATCCACACGTTTTTATTAGAGAACCATTCTTGTAAATACTTAATGTTTGACCATCTAATACAATAGTATAGTAATTAAGTGTATTGGGTTCTATATTATCAATATCACAAACTTCAATAGTTTCTTTATAGGCATTTGCTTTTAATGATTTCTTAATGGTGTCATACAAAGGATAATCTAAAGGTTTATGGTCATATTTGATTAATGTCGATACAGTAATACGCATCATATTTTTATCTGGATGTAGCCATGCACCGATTGTTTGTTTGGGTAAATCTTGTTCAACATTGTACCAATATTTATAATCAAATGTCGATGTTTTGTTTGTGCCTTTATGAAATAAGTGTTTCCATCTCAAATGGTTCATATAGAAATTCTTCACAAGTAATCCAAAATGTATGGTCATACTATTGTTTACTTTGGGTTGAACTATTGAACTATTGGGTGTAATGCTTGATTGGGCTGATTCTACTGTGTTCATAAAGAATCCATTACCTATGATATTATTGCGTTTATTATTTATAACATAGTAAGAAGAACTTGTAATAATAACTATTAATAATAGTGCTATGATACCTATATATATCTTATTCATTTAATTATACATTATTTTTTTTTTTGAAGTAAATAAGAAATAAAATACCGATTATTAGGGCATTCATTACAAAAAGTATGGCGTAATTCCAATTAAAAATATTTTTAGATTGTTTAGGAGGTTCTGTTGGTGCCGTACATTTGTTAGCATTTATGGTACACTTTTGACTAAAAATCTTAGAATAGTGGTCCATCATTTGGTCAAAAGACCAAGGTGTTTTATTGAGCGATTCGTTTACTTTATTATGTAGTTGCCATACCCATTTTATTAAATCCTCGCGACTATCTAGGTGATTATCGACCGGGTCTTTAGAGAAATGTTCGCTATAATGTTGTTTACATACTTCACACATAATCATATCTTTATAAAGCTTAAACCAAGCAATATGATTTTCTTTATCGTTTTGTGTCGGATTTTCCGGATAGTTGAACGAAATCGCGTGACTAATAAACCATAGTTTCGGCCCCCATATTTTTGGATCCATATTATTATATATATACAAACGAAAAAAAGATTTAAAACAACGTAAATAGTGAATTTAGAATGAAAGAATATTATTGTGCCAATTGTGGTAAAACAGGCCATGTTTATAAGAACTGTTTATATCCAATTATAAGTTTAGGTATAATACTATTCAAAAAAAATGAGAATAATCAAATAGAGTATTTGATGGTTCAAAGAAAAGATACTTTAGGTTTTGTTGAATTTATGAGAGGTAAATACAATATAGAAAATATAGACTATATAGAAAAACTAATATCTATAATGACATATGATGAAAGGCAAAAAATTATAGAAAATGATTTTGACGATTTGTGGAATGAATTATGGATGGATAAAACTAAAAAGCAGTATTTCAATGAATATGAAAATTCTAAAAAAAAGTTCTATAGTTTAAAAATGGGGTTTATATATAAAGATTCATTTGTAGATATTCATGAACTAAATAAGAAAACAAGTATAATGTATTATACTCCAGAGTGGGGTTTTCCTAAAGGGCGCCGTAATTTACACGAAACAGACCTAGAATGTGCTAATCGTGAATTCAAAGAGGAAACCGGATTAAAAGATGGGGATTATGTTATTGTTAGTGATAAATATTATTGTGAAACATTTTTTGGGACCAATAATATTCGATACAAACATATTTATTACTTGGCTACTTTGAATGATGATGTAGAATTAGATCTTAAGGTGGATGAAAGCAATGTGGACCAAGTAACTGAGATTAGTAATATATCTTGGTTTGAATATAAGAGTGGCTTAAATATAATAAGACCATATAATATCGAAAAAAAGGAGATTTTAACAATTGTAAATAAAGTAATTGGCAAAACTTACAATATTTAATAATTTTTTTTATATATTTTTTATTTAAATGTCAAAGAAAAAAATAAGAATTTCTAAGGCTCTATTAGAAAAGGAAGAATCTAAAAAAGTGCTTGAGTATATGGATGAAATTAAAGATTATACTGACGATGAAATTTTCAACTTTTCACAAGCAATCTATGAAAAAAAGAAAATAGACCAAGAAAATGCTATTAAACTAAAATCAATGAAAAAACTCGTATCAGAAAAACCCAATGAACCTATGGTAAATACATATCCATTATTGAGCAATAAAGAATTTGGCAAAAAGATTTTTGAAAAAAAGGAGTTCTATATTGATAAAATACCACCAATAGACCAAACCGAAACTATAGATAAATTAACTAAAAAGTTATGTAAATTTAAACTTTCACCTAACCAGAAATTCTTAAAGAAATACTTATCCGAAAATACTAACTATAATGGTATACTCCTATATCACGGAACAGGTGTTGGGAAAACTTGTAGTAGTATTTCTATTGCGGAACAATTCATAGAACGATTACATAAATTAAACAAGAAAGTGATAATATTGCTTAATCCAAGTATAAAAGCCAACTTTATAAAGAATATATTTAATATTGAGCGGGTAAAACAGGGAGATCCCATATCGCAATGTACTCGTGATAAGTATTTGAAACTTCTAAATATTGATATTAAAACATTAAAAACACCGGAAGATTATGAGCGTGTTAATAAAAGAATTAAACGTCTTATTAAAAACACCTATTCTTTTTATGGTTATCAGGAATTTGCCAATACTATTGAAAAAATGGAAAATGTAGAAACACCAGGTCTTTCACAAGACTATAAAAATAAACTCGTACATAAACGTTATCAAAAGATGTTTTCTAATACAGTAATGATAATTGATGAAGCACATAATGTAAAAGAAAATTCTTCTAAGGATATGAAAGTGTTGCCACCCATTATCAAACGTGTTCTCCAGAATTCAATTAATATGAAACTAGTATTACTAACCGCTACACCGATGTATGATAAGCCATCTGAAATAGTGTTTTTACTCAATTTACTTCTAATGAATGATAAAAGAGAAGAAATTAAAACCAAGGACATTTTTGATAAAAATGATAATCTAAAATTTTCTGGACAACAAAAATTATATGAATATTCTAGAGGCTATATATCTTATTTAAGAGGCGAGCACCCTATTAAATTCCCTAAAAAATTGTTTCCTAGTATTTACAACGACCCATTATTAATTACTAAATATCCAACCAAGGATGTAAATGGCGATGATATAATAGACCCTATTCAAACTCTAGATATTTTAGGTTGTAATATGAAGGGCATACAATTAGAAACATATAAAAATTTACAATTAAAATCAGAAGAACAAGACTTCGGTCCATTTAATTTAAATGGTATGATGATTTCTAACATTGTTTATCCTAACTCAAAGGAAACTGCTAGTATTTTAGAGAAAACTAGTAAGAAGGGTTTTGATACTATTTTCAGTAAAAAGAAGAAGAAATATGTGTTTAATAATCCTGAAAATTCCAATATGTTTGATTTAGCTGTATTTAAAAATTATTCAGCAAAATTGGCAACAATTATAGATAATATTAAAAATAGTGAAGGTATAATTTTCATATATTCGCAGTTTATTTATGCGGGTATTATGCCATTAGCATTGGCACTTGAGAAAAATGGTTATAACAATTTCAATGAAAATCTTTTAGAAAATGTTGAAAATAGTAATAAGAAATATTTGTTGATAACTGGGGATAATGAATTGTCATTTAATGCTTATGAGAAATACCTTAAAATAGAAAGTGAAAATATGAATGGTGAAAAGGTGAAAGTAATTATAGGTAGTTCATCAGCAGCAGAAGGATTGGATTTCAAGTATATACGAGAAGTTCATATATTAGAACCTTGGCATCATTTAAATAAATTGGATCAAGTTGTTGGAAGGGCAATAAGAAATTGTTCACATATAAGTTTGCCATTGGAGAAACGGAATGTGTTAGTTTATTATTATGCGTCAATGAATCCGGAAAGTTCTAATGAAACTATTGATTTGAAACTCTATAGAACAGCCGAGGAAAAATCACGTAAAATTGCCAAAGTAACATATATATTAAAAAAGAATGCTGTTGATTGTAATCTAAATAAAGAAGAAAATGTATTTAAAAATGATTTCTATAAAAAGCCAATAAATATTGAGACATCGCGTGGTACTAAACATAGTATTACATTGGAAGATATCGATAAATCACGAGAATGTTTATATAGAGATTGTGAATATAAATGTATTAGTGGAAATGATGTTAAACCGTCAAAGTTTGATGAATCAACATACGATTATAATATCATGATTGATTATTATTATGATATATTGGATATGGTAAATAATTTACTTACTAATAATACCACGATTAATGTTAATACAATTAAAAAGGAATTCTTAAAAAAATACGAAGAAGATTATTTAGATTTACTCTATATAACATTAGATAAATTAGTAAAAAATGATGAATATTTAGATAATAAATTCAATGTATTAAGAAAAAAAAACAATATTTACTATAAAATACACGAAACTAGAAAAGATGTTCCTATGTCATTTAGTAATCTAAGAATTAAAACAAAGAAAAAACTTCGTGCTTTGGATATTAGCAATACTAAAATCAGTTCAAAATCTCGTGTGTTAAAAACTAAGAAAGTCGCTACAATAAAAAATATAGAAACCGTTCTTAATTCGATTTATGATAATAAAATGTCATTAATTGATTATGATAAGAATTTCAGCCAAGAAAAGAAGATGGAACTTAAATCAATGTATAGTTTATTGAAAGATGACATAATTTATGATTATTGTAAGGATAAATTATCTGTTATTAAACACGCGTTGGAATCGAATGACCCTAGATATATTAAAATGGTAAATAAGAGTTTATTATATACCAAAAGAGATTTAGATAAAAATTATATTGATGCCAAGGAAATATATGGATATAAATTAGTTGAAAATAACCGTGTTAATTATTATACTAAGAATCATAAACTTGTAAATGATGATGATCTAAGAAAAATAAAGAAAATGTTAATACTGAAGAATGAAAATATAGAAGCACCAAATAAACTAATAGGTTATTTAGAATTGAAGAAAAATGATATATTACTAAAAATAAGAGATACTATTAATCAAGGTTCCAAAGGAACGCAAATTAAAACAGGTAGTGTATGTGGTAATGAAGGTATGAAAAAAGGTAAAATAATAGATTTCCTTCAATATATAACTAATAATAAAGAACTCTATACTGGATTAAGTAGAACTGAATTGCCTGGGAAACCCAATCTATGTTTTGAGTTGGAATTACTATTAAGAAAGAATGATATTGAAAGAAAAAATAATGAAAAATGGTTTTATAGTATTACCGAAACTATTGAATTTGAATTAAAAAAAAATAATTAAATTTGAAACAAAGTTAAACATTAAAAATATATTATATTATTAAATTAAAATGGAACCGTTGTTTTTTACAAACGAGTGTAAAACACAGAAATCTATTCGCCCACACGAAATGAATAATAACATAAATGAAAATTTAAGGACTAAAATAAAAGCGGAAGTAGAAGGTAAATGCATTAGAGAAGGTTATGTAAAACCTGGAAGTGTAGAAATAGTAAATAAAAGTATGGGAACCATGATGATGAACCATTTTAATGGAACCATTCTTTACAATGTTACATACAAATGTGAAGTATGTGATCCTAAAGAAGGTATGATTATTGAATGTAAGGTATTTAATATTAATAAAATGGGTATTGTTGCTTATGGAGCAAATAATGCATTGAATATATTAGCCGCCAAGCAACATCATATGGAAGATGAAAATTTCTCGAATATTCAAGAAAATGATATTATTCACGTTAAGGTTATTGGTGTGCGTAAAGAATATCAAGATAGCCAAATTTCTATTATTGGTAAATTAGTTTATGATGTAAAAGGCCAAAAATCTGACGCAGAAGTAGAAGCAGAACCGGAACAAGACGTCGTGCCTGTGCCAGAACAAGAACTAGTTAGTAGTTATCAAGAAGACTACAAGGAACCAGAACCAGAACCACAGACCGAGGCTCAACCAGCATTAAAATATACAAATAAATCCAAAGTAAATAAATTTATGACGATGCATAACCCCGACAATCAATTTGATTATAAAGATACAACATATAAAACTATTGAACACGCGTATCAAGCACAAAAATCAACTGATAGCGTGTATAAAGATTTGTTTAATCCCAATAATACCAATTATATAGGTGACGATGGTACTTTGGCTAAAAAAACAGGTACCAAAACTAATATGAAAAAACTAAAGGTTAAAATGGTTAGTAAGTTTGAAGAAAATAGTAAAGATATTCTTGAAGATATTACACGCGAATATTTCAAACAAAATGAACAACTTATTAGTAAATTAAAGGCAACAGCACCAAGACCTCTTGAATATTTGTATAATAAAGATTTTGCTAGTATCTTGATGAAACTTAGAAATGAAATGTAATTAATTATTTATTTTTATTATTTATATGTCTGAATTAAAAAAATCATTAAATCTAGTTGATATTTTAGGTGCTGGCTATGGTTATATTGTAGGAGCTGGTATTTTTTCTTTATTGCCATTAATAATAAAATATTCAAAAGGTTATTCCTGGTTAGCTTTTGTTATAGGATTAATAATAAGTGTATGTACTTGTTTTAGTTATAGTGTTTTGAATAACGCTTTTCCAGGAAATGAAGGAGAATACAAATATATTAAAGAAGTTTTTAAGGGATGGAATAAAACTGGTGTAGAAATATTTGCTTCTTCAATGTTGTATGGACATTTAATTGAAGGTATAGCAATAGGTTCATTTATTGTATTGAGCTTAACAAATTTCGCTAATTTATATAAAAATAAAATTCCAAATATTATTAAGAATTTAGTCTTTATAGGTATTCCAACATTAATAAATATAACTGGAGGAAAAAGCACAGCGTCATTAAACAATATTATAAACGTATTTGTAAATTTAGGATTATTTGCTTTTATTGGAGGTTCATTAATAAAAGGAACTAATTATAATCAACTCCAACTTGTTCCTAAAAATAAGAATGAAATATATGATTTAATTAGAGCGGTATTTATAACAGCGTTACCATTTAATGGATTCCAATCATTAGTAAACCTAACTGAAGAAGCTAAAAATATTTCAGATATACCTAAGGGTATGGTAGGATCTTTAGGATTGTCTGGGTTTGTATATGTATTAATCACTATAGCAACAATCGTATTATTGGGTATTACTAAGAGCAGTAATAGTGTATCCCCTGTTGCCGAAGGATACAAACAATTATTTGGGAGTTTAGGTGAGAATATATTAAATATAATATCAATCTTGAGTGGTTTAACATCATTAATAGTAATATTGTATTCGCGTTCAAGATTATTGATGAAAATGGCTTCAATGAATAAAGTTCCGAGTTTATTTGGAAAATTATATAAATCAACCCCTATTAATTCGTTAATAGCTTTGTTTATTTCAGGGTTTGCATTGACTTTATTAAAAGGTAATGTTTTAGAACAATTAGTTAATGTATCAAATACAGTGGCATTGTTCATATTTGCTAGTGTTAATGCTACTATGATTTACTATTACTACTCCAAAAAGAAAGAAAATAGAAATGAAAATGAGAAAAAACATATTTTTCCAATATATGCGTTTATTGGATTCATCATAACACTTATATTATTTTTCAAAAGTTTCGAATATTATTTCTAATGATATTACAAGTAATGCCTTATACAAAAAAGAATAACGCTAAAAAATTAAAGAGGGAAAAAACACGGTCATTTAAAAAAAATAAAATAAAGACGATTATTGTTGAGCCTAAGTATAGTGATGAATATATGAAATCCAAAGAAGGTGAATATTTTGAAGAAAAGGATTTTGATACTATAGTAAAAAGTGATTGTGATGTATATAGGAAAACACCCGAAGGTAAATTGATATTACTATTAAAATATCGTAAAAATGTATTGCCTAAAAATTTAACTGAAAAGGGAATGGCGAATCTTAAAAAAGCCGCTATGAAAACTCACGATAATAGGGGTGCTTCTGCTGGTGTTATAGATTTATCGAAATTACCGAAATACGCGAACGAAATGAAACAATTTGATAATACAAAAGTAAGTAAATTTCGCATTCACGGGTATAGATCAAAAACTAATGGTGGATTTATCAATAATAGTTTCGGCAATATTTCCCATAGTAATATTATTGGATTTTTCGATAAACGTGACCGTAATTTGGGATCCACCGCACCACCTTGTAGAACAACTGCTTTTACATCGCAACAAGTAGAAAAATGGGATAATGTTGTGCCATTAATACAGAAAATAGATAAACAATTTAAGCGTCTTATGCCAAGGAATTATAATTCACAATATAAACGGGCTCACGAAACAAAGTTTGTCATTCCAGAAACTAGTTTTAGTACAGTCACTATAAATTATAATTGGCAAACAGCTCTCCATAAAGATGCGGGGGATTATAGAGATGGTTTCGGTAATTTGGTTGTAATAGAAGATCCAAATGGGAAATATGATGGTGGTTATACAGGGTTTCCACAATATGGTGTTGCGGTTGATGTAAGAAATGGTGATTTTTTGGCTATGGATGTTCACGAATGGCACGCAAATACTAAACAAATTCCGAAAACAAAAGACTATACACGTTTATCACTGGTATGTTATTTACGTGAAAATATGTTGAGATGTAAAAATATTAAATAATATATATTATTATATGTTTGCTTATTTTTTGAATCCCAATAGTATAAATAAAGTTATAACAAGACTACCTAACAAAATATTTCTTTTAGAAATGAATTTATATATATATTTGGTATTTTTATGTTTATATTACTTCTTAATACCAACAAGTGAATTGTATTTCGCTAATCAAAAAGAAAATTATGAAGCCGGACCATTAGACTATCTTTATATGACAACTATTATTCACGGAACCGTTGGTTTAGGTGATATGACTATAAGTTCTAAAAAAGGTAAAGTTTTAAAAATCCTTCACGCATTATGTATAATCCTATTTAATCTTACATTTTTCGAATAAAAAATATTATTATAAATTATAAAATGATTAATACAGGAAACATTTTGCCATTTTTAATGACTTTATTTATTCAAGGTATTTTCTTGAATTTTGTATTAAAACTAGAAAGAAAACAATGTGAATGTTCAAGAGATGTAAGACGTGATATAATTAAATATTATAGTGTAGTTTTAATAGTTTTTTCACTTTTAATGAAAGTTGTACCTAAAAAATCACCTTTATTAGTAAAATATGTATTACCATTAGCAGGATTGTTACATTTAGTATATATTGGTGTAGTAGTTTCATATGTCCATAATTTAGTAAATAAAAAATGTGAATGTTCTGGAACCTGGGGAAGAGACGTAATGTATTATTATAGTTTATTAAAATTGGCTAGTATGTTATTACTATTAGTAACACTAGTAGGTTCATTAATTATAGTTAAAGTCTAATATATATATGTATTTCCATATGTTTTTCTTAATGAAATAGTACCTTTAATATTTATTTTTTTAATTTCTTCAATTATAAAATCAATATGTTGTTCTTTAGTGAATATATTATCATAATGTTCGTTATTTTCATCGATGGTGTTATATTTGAAAATTAATTCTAACAATATATTATTTTCGCTTATCATAAATGTGTTCTCATTTTTACATTTAATTTTATTCAGAATACCTACAAGTGTATCAATATTACCAAAGTAATTAAATTTACTTCGCATTATTGATGAT
>Ga0115556_1002862_pt1 | contig 11277 bp, 12 predicted proteins | sample COGITO_mtgs_1104_5_FD_87282 | JGI IMG/M metagenome (GOLD analysis project Ga0115556, IMG submission 87282) | Pelagic marine microbial communities from North Sea - COGITO_mtgs_110414 | ecosystem: Environmental > Aquatic > Marine > Epipelagic | place: Germany:Helgoland, sampling site Kabeltonne... | reverse complement strand
TTCTTTTTCTTTTTCTTTGCAAAAGCATGGAATGTTTTTTACGAACGAATTTCGTGCGGCGATATCAGTGTCACCGCGTCACCTCTCACGAACAAATACGGCACACTTCTCTTGTTACTCTTGATAATCTCTTCGTACGTCTCCTCGTCAACCTCTCGAATCGTCGTGATTTCTTCGACTTCTCCCAACAACATGTTCAAGTGTTGATCGTAGGAGTGTAATTTCCCTCTCAACTCTCGATCGTTTCTTAGTTTCACGTACACTCTTTCGTCTAAGGATAATCGAACTAAGTCTAAAGGTTCTTTCACCGTCGATTCGTCTATGTTCGTTTGCTGATTGGCTAATGTCGCTTGATCTTCGCCACCGTCGGACGCTGATGCCATTTTTTCTTCTTCTCCAAAAGTTTTTGTGTGTGTGCTTTGTAAAATGAAGGAAAATGAGAAGAGAAAAAAAGCTTCTTTTTACCTTTCTGAACAACGTTTCTGAAATCGCAACGTTTTAAAGCTATTTAATATTATACATCAAGAATTAATTTACTACAAGCATTACACGCGCGTGTATCTGTTTCCGACCAAGGACGAAGCAAACAGGTTGTCGCTTATGAAGTTTTTTGAAAACCACTCTCTCGAGGCGCGGTCATTGATGTCAGACATGATTCGACATTGACCGCCGAGTTCAGGAGTGTGACACATGCGATCTCCATCTTCGTCTTGACCAACCTGCAGTTCCCACCTCATCATCGAAGATGACGAGGATGAGAAACTTTCCTTCGACAACGCTTCTGGAAAGTATGGAGATAATCGAACGGCGTCGCCGATGAACAACAACGTCGGCGACTGTAACTGCGCATCAACGACAGCTACATCAATAAACTCCAACGTAGAGAACACGCGGCGTTCTTTCAAAGTCGTTCCATTTTCGACGGCTAGACACGGTGTTCGTTTGTCTAGCGCGCCATCTTGTAATAACTTCTTCTTCGTTTTCGGTAACGTACCTAAGCCCATATAAATGATAAGCGTCGTGTCCGAATCCGCCGCCGTGACGGCAAAATCAACAGCACCGTCTTCTTCGTCATCTTCGTCTCCTAACGCTTCTGCTTCTACTTTTGATTTAAACGATGATTTAGACGAGGATGATAGCGCTAAATTCTTTCCTGGGTCCATTTTCTTCTTCTCTTTCTTCATGAGATGGCCAGTTAACAGTCTCGCCGAAGTCGCCACGCCTCTGTGCGTCAGCGGTACTCCGGCTCTCGATCCTACTCCACTCGCCGCCGTAATCCCTGGAATAACTTTAACGTCGAATCCTTTCTCGCGCAAGAACTCGCATTCTTCGCCACCTCGACCGAACACTAACGGATCTCCGCCTTTCAATCTCACAACCGTCGCTCCGGCGTTGGCAAATTCCAGTATCAAGTCGTGAATCTCGTCTTGCGTTCGCGTGTGAAAACCAGACCTCTTACCGACAAAAAGCATCAAACCTTTTTCTTCGTTGTTGTTCTTCGTATCATTATTATTTGTTCTTGCACTAGCAGCGTACTCTAAAATCTCCGGAGAAACCAGTCTATCATACAGAATAACATCCGCGGTGACTATCAAGTGGTACGCTTTCAGCGTGAGTAACCCGGGGTCTCCCGGACCACACCCGACCAAATACACTTTCGTTTCTTCATTCTTACCCGATTCCTCGCGATGAAGACTATCGCCGTTATAATTACTACTGTTACTTTCTCTCCGACGGATTTTCTCCAGCATGATATCCACCAAAGCATCATTTCTCGCTATGATTTCGTCGTAAAAGTCCACAGGCTTGCCTTTTTCTTCTTCTGTGTTGTCTTCTTCTTTGTAAAGAAGATGTTGTTGTCGATGAGATGAATTCTTCACCAAACGACGCCGGCGCTCTTCTTTCTTCCTCCTCGGACAAGACGACGGCGAGACCCCGAACAACTTCGATCGAGAGGATGAAGAACGAGCATATATAGTGTTTATGCTATTATTGGTCGTGAAAATCGAGAAGCAGAGAGATGATGATGATGACATGCTCTTGTTTCCTTCCTTCGTTTCGTTTCGTTGCGCGTCCTTTGTCGTGTGAAAAAAAGTGTCAACTTACTCGAGTCAAAATGGGATTTGTGAACAAATTTCAGTGTGATGACAAATTAAAACAATTATCTATTTTATTTCTTCTTGTCAAACAAGGCGAATCAATCAATCAATCAATCAATCAATCAATCAATTAATCGTCGTCCTCGTGAATGGAAACAGTCGGGACTAATTCGGCGTTACCGCTCGAGAAGACCGAATAGAAAGCACTCTCGGTAAGACCGGGTAACGCCGTCGCGTTGTTGTTGTTGTTGCTACTGCTACTGTTATTCTTTCTGTTGTTGCTATCGCTATTACTAGTGTTGTTTTCGAGCTCTAATACTTCATTCATCGCTTTCTGTACCAACGCGTCGATTTTCTCTTCGCTCAGGGTCGATCCAACTAACTGTCTCAGTATGATTTCCAAGTCGTTTCTCGATACGATCCCGTCGGCGTCGACGTCGTACACGCGAAACATGAATGAAATTTTAGACTTCTCGTTGGCATTCTTCGAGAGCAGAGAAAGCAAGCGACAAAACTCTTTAAAGTTGACGTTTACGAACAGCTGGACTATTCTCGGCGCTAAAGGGTTAATTGCCAACTCTGGAATGTTCAACAGTTCGTCTTCGCTGATGTATCCTTTGTGTTTTTTATCGAGTTGTTGGAACCTTTTGTATAACGTCTGAATCTCAGCGGACGTGAAGACGTTGTAACAATACGAAGATATCTCTGTTTGTTCATAAGAAGAAGAAAACAAAAGGGAAATGTGAGTCGTTTGTTCTCGTCGCGTGTCGTTGCTTTTTGAAGGACACCAGACGACGACGAGAGAGAGTACTACTGTGAGTAAAATTGGATAAAAAAAAGAGACTCTCGTCGTCGCACAGAAGAAGAGAAAAGAAAGTTCTCTGAATGGAAAATAGAGAAAGAACGACAACAACAACAACAACAACACTCACGTTCGATGTCAAAATCGGTGAGATTCAGGGAGGACGCCGTGATTCCCATCGTTGTGATGATCTACTTTTTAGGAGGATTCGTTCGTTTGTTTCTGTGAAGGAAAAACTTTATTAAAGAGAGGGGGGAGACGCGTAATTTATTTGTTTGGTCACGATTCTTCTTCTTCGCTTATTTTGACTCTGTTATATGTTTGTTATAAACTACTATTTACTTGCCGACGATGGACTCGACAAAAATTTGCAAACTCTCCACGTCGCGCCTTTCACCGCCAAGTTTTACGTACCCTTCGCGTCCTTTCGGGAAAAGCAAGATCGTCGGGAAAGATGCCAAGCTTAAATTTTCTTTCGACCACTCTTTCTCGTCTTGATCGGCGCGGAACTTCGAGTATCGCACGTTCTTAGCTTTGCCGTACGTTTGCGCCGACTCCGTAAAGCTACCCTCCATGGCTTGGCAAAACGGACACCAAGGCGCGTACAAAACAATCATTTCGTTTTCTTCGTTCTTTAAACCTCGAGAGATTCGTTTCTCCATCGACTCTCGCGTCTCAACCGAAATAGCCGAAGCATCGGTGAAGATATCCGCGGCGTCTTCTTCTCGCTTATCCTGCTTTTCTTTTTCCTCTTTGCTCAAATTTCCCGAGTGCAAGCCACACTCTTTATCGCTCGCATTCTCCCACCACCATCGACCTTCTCGCTCTTGTTGCCCAGGAGTTACCGGTCTGGTACAAGGCGCGCAACCGATTGAAACGTATCCTTGCGTGTGCAACGCGTTCACAGGCGTCGACATGACTCTCAAAAAGTCCCAAACTTCTTGCGAGGTGGCGTTTGTCAGCGGATTGTATTTCACGAGTTCACTTCCGTTTAAAATACCTTGAAACGCCGGGTCTAACTGTATCGCCGGGACTTGCATTCTCGTACCAGGTGATTGATCTTTTCTTTGACCAGTAATCCATGCTTTTAACGTGGACAACTTTTTCCTCAACGGTTGCACCTTACGAATGCCGCAGCACTCCTTGTGCCCGTCTTCGTAAAACGAAAACAACCCTTTCTCGTTGACAAACGCTTCCAATTTTTCTTCGTTCGGGACGCAATATTCAATCTTAATGTTGAAATGCTTCTCAACCTGGTCAAATAATTCGTACGTTTCCGGGTTTAATCTCCCGGTGTCTAAGGAAAACACTCTATATGGTCTGTTCGTCAAGTGCGCGTATTGAATTAAAGCCACATCCTCGGCACCAGAAAACGCAATCGCGATATCGTCTCCGTACGTTTTCAAAGCGTCGTCCATAATCTCCAAAGGCGTCATCGTTTTCTCCAATATTTCGTTCTTACTCTCCGTTTCCTGTTTCGTGTTGCTGCTGAACACTTTCAATGCGTTTCCTCTTCGATTGTTGTTGTTCTTCTTCTTCATATTTTGGTTCACAACTCTTCTCTTTACACCACTGACTGCTCCGCTCTTCTTCATCATCTTCATCATCTTCGACGACGACGACGACGCGGTAGTCGTAGAAACGTGAGCAGCACAACTCATTACAGTGTTCATCTTTTCGGCAGTTATTGTGTTATTATTGTTGTTGTTGTTGTTATTATATTATTAATGTAGTTTTATGTCGGACGATAAAGAATGAGGAGGAGGAGGTGATGGATAAAATTTTGGTTTGTGTCTTCCTCGTGTTTGTGTTTGCTTCTTCTCTCTCTTTTATCCTTCTATGGCATGTTACTATATGCATAACAAAAAAATACACGGAGCTGATACATCAACTTCTTTTCTCTGACTATTTACGACTATTTACGACTTATTGCATGGATAACGATTGAACTTCCTTCAACTCAAAATCGACGAGCGTTGTAACCTCTTTAAAGTTGAAAGTGCCTTCGAAGTTCTTCCGCTTTTGTCGATTCAACACCAGTGGATACCAGTGTTGATCGTCCGCCCACATTTGTTGAAAAGGTATGGCATCGAAAGGGAACCATTGCGGACGCATTTCTTCCGTCTCTCTTTCTTGGCCGCTATACGTGTCTGCTCTAAAGATGTGAACCAGCCACGGTGGTTTTTCAGGCTCATCGATCCAAATGAAAGTTATGCGACCAACTTCTTTCGCGTCCAGAGCCTGTATGCAAGCTTCCTCTTCAAGCTCTCTCAACGCCGCCGCGAGAACGGTTGGGTCTGACTCTTCAACTTTACCACCGAATCCGTTCCAAAACCCTTTTCCAAACCCAGTTTTCTTCTCTCCGAGCAGTACTCGCTCGTTTTCATCGTCCACGACGAGCAATAACGTGAAAACTTTCTTCTTCTTCTTCTTCCTTGTTTCTTTATCTTCTTCTCGCAGCATATTTTCTTTTTTCTTTTTTGAATTTTTGTTGGATTCTCTCTCTCACTCAACTCTTATAATAAACAAGTCGTCTCGTCGGTTACAACAACTAACTCCTTACTACGAGTAACGAATGTATTATTAAAGTATTTATGCGCGCGACGACGAGTGCTCCTTCTCTCTTCTCGAACAACCTCAATCAAAAGAGTGATGACGATGATGGAGGTGAGGATGCGGAAAAAGTATTGATATGGAGAAGGAGGAAAAATCTTCTTCAAACGATGATGAATTTAAAGTGGGGGAGGAGGGAGGAGTTTTTCTTCTCTTCTCTTCAATTTGTTCAAACAAGACGACACATTTAGGCAAGTAGAATAAGGTCAACCGATTCATCATATATTTTGAATAGAGAGTCCAATGAGCGAGTTTAGTCCGCGAACTCCCGAGGAAGTCTTCCAGAACTTCAAGGGAAGACAAGCTGGCATTAATAAAGCATTAAACGACGACGTGGTACGTGCGCGTGCATCAGAACCGCGCTCTCTTTTTTTTTTCTCCTTCTCCAATTCGCGCTTAAAAATTCGAGTTTAATATTGAAAATGCAAATACACCGCGCGCGCTCTCACGCATCGCGATATCGGTTCGAGAAATTTGAGAACAGATTCAGACGGGTGATTAGTATCTGAGTTCAAATTGAGCGTTCGAAACGGAAGAGCAAAAGTAAAAGTGTACCGGCGACATATTCCTTCGAGAATACGCAAACAAATTTTGCGCGCATTTATTATTTTTCACCGCGCGACGCGCTGTTTGAAAACAATACACAAAAGAGGCTTTGCGACGATGGACGATTGCGAAAACGGACTGTAGCGAATGCCTTGATTATCTTTGCATTCGAATCTCGAGGGTTAAATACATTTTGATGCGGTTCTCGTATTCGCCCAGTATATCTCTCATCAATTTAAAACAACGAGAAGAGGTGGTTGTTTTAAAAAGAGCCAATCTCGTGTTCCCACAGTTAAGACGGGAACAAACAAAAAGCGAGCGGCGACGAGGAAGATGAAGACCAATGCGAATACCTCAGATGGTGATTAACTAACGTTTCCTCTTTTATACTCTCTTTCTCTCTTTAACAGGCTATGTTTTTCGCGAGTTGCGATCCGGACCGCGAGAATCTCTCGTTGTATTCAAACGCCGACGGTAGTTGGGTCGTTTCGTTACCGGCTGAGGAAGTTCCGCCTGAATTACCAGAACCTGCGCTTGGGATCAACTTTGCTCGCGACGGTATGAAACGTGGAGATTGGCTCGCGCTCGTAGCTGTCCATTCCGACGCTTGGTTGATGGCTGTTGCCTTTTATTACTCGGCCAAGTTTTCCGCGGACCAGAGAAAAAAGTTGTTCGATTTAATAAACAGTTTACCGACGACGTACGAAGTGTTGTCCGGAAAAGGCGGCAAGAAAATGAAGGTAAGCGTCTTTGTGCGAAAGAAGAAGATGGACGAGGAATTTTTCGCGGGGCTCTTCTTTCTCCTCGCCGCGACTCGTTTTGAATAACGACATCGTCGTCGTTCATTCGCTCTTGTTCGTTTTTTCTTTTCAAACTCTCTCTTTTTTGCCCCCTGAATTTTACTCAAACAGGGCACTCGCAATCGGAATTTTTTCACGCCTCACCGCGCACGTTCTCTCTCTCTCTCTCTCCTTACGCACAGGTGGCTACAGCAGCGAACAATAATAAACGATCTGCAGCAGTAATGGTACGATTCGAATTCTTTTTTGTATCCGCGGGCAAAACTTCGCTTTTTCGCTCGTTTCGTTTCGTTCGCGTAAATTTAGGCGCGCGCGCTCCTCTCGAGTTCGAGATGATTCATTATTATGGACTCTGTCTGCTTTCGTCGTCTTTTTTTTGCTGCTTTCCTCGTGTTTCTTGGTTCCTGAGAGGAAATGTTTGGCGGTCTCTTCCTTTTGTTTGAGAGGAGCCGAGAAAAAGCAAAAAATCTTCAGGGAAAAAACTAAGTTCTCTCTCTCACTCTCACATAAATAGCAGAATAATACAATTAATAACGACGACGCGGCTGGTTTAAAAAAGCCCTCCCCCGGGGTAATCATAAAACAAGACGCGCCCTTAGATTCTTTAGTAGACGCGAAAATAGAGCTCTACTGGCCGGACGACGGCTTGTGGTATAAAGCTGAAGTGTTATCGCTCAACGCTCGAGCGAGAAACGCTAAAGTTTTATACGCAACCGGGGATGTCGAGACTCTCGAGTTGGACGAGATAATCAACGAAGGCCATTTGAACGTGTGCAGTAAATAAATAAGAAAACGAATCACGTTGCGTTGTAATCATATAATAAAAACTCAAAAAGATTAACATAATAAGCTCTCTCACGATAGCGGCGGGAAATCACTTTCTTGCCGAACAAACGCCGGCGCATTCCTCCGTTTATTATTTCCTCCTCCTTTACTATTCTTGTTGTTTTTACCATTACTATTCTCCTTCGCGGCGGAGCTATTCTTGTTATTATTATTACTATTATTACTGCTATTATTCGTCGTCGTATTTTGTTTCCCCAACGACGCGCCGACGTCTTGTTTCTTTTCAGGAACCTGTTTCTTTTTTGTATTGAGATCTTCTTCTAGTGTTGCTTTTTCTACCGGTGCTATTTCTTGTTGTCGTTGTTGTTGTTGTTGTTGTTGTTGTTCTTCTTCTTCTTCTTTCTGCTGTTGCATCGGTGGTGGAGGTGTAATTATTGGTCGTGGTAGTGGCGAAACTGCCACGATATTCTGATGAAGAGGAACGTTCGGAGGTTGCTGCTGCGGAAAAATGTGTTGTTGCTGCGGCGCGTAGTACGGGAAGTGACCAACGCCCCCGTGATACATAAAGTTCGGCTGAACCGGTACGTATCCATACGGAACATTTTGATAATACATTGGCGGCATCGGGTACGGATATTGAGGTGGAACGTAATGGAATCCGCCGGGATACATGCCGCCGCCTCTTCCTCCACCTCGCCCTCCCCGTCCTCTTCCTCTTCCTCCAACACCGCCTCCTCTTCGAGTGAAATCTGGATCGTTCTTATCTGCGTGCACGTTTCTCGGGATGGCTTTTGTGCTGTTTATGTTTATGTTTATGTTGTTGTTATTACTCTCAGTCGTTTCTTTTCTCGTTTCGTCCTCGTCTTGCCTCTTCTTTCCTTCTTCTTCTTTGTCTTCTTCTTCTTCTTCTTTGTCTTCTTCTTTGCCTTCTTCTTTAGAAAAACCATCTTGTTCATTTTCTCTCTCTCCTCCTTCTTTTGCTTCTTCTTCTTCTCCTTCTTCGTTTCCGAATATTTCCGCCCTCGCTCGCTTATACTCTTCCTCTCGCGCTAACTGCAAGTTCTCGAGATTCATTTGCACCATCTTCTCCTCGTCGTCGTTTTCTGCGTGTTCTCCTTCTCCTTCTTCTTTGTTGTCTTCTTCCTTCTTTCCATTTTTTTTATCGTCCACCCCATTCTCCTCCTCCTCGTCGAGCTGCTCGTTTTTGTTGTTGTTGCACTTCTTCTTCGAACCGCCGCCGACGATGATATTCTTCGCGGACAACTTCTTCGTCGAGGGAGACGAAGACGAAGACGAAGACGAAGATGATGAAGACGTCGTCGTCGTCGTCGTCGTCGTCGTCGATGGGACCATTTAACAATAGTATATATATAATAAAACAAGTAAAAAGCGGGATAGTTATGGACTCAGAAGGATCCGCGTTTGTCAGAAGAAGCGGTTTTTCTGTCTTCGAGAACTCTCTCCTCCCTCTTCTCTTTTGCAAAAAAAAGAGGCCCGAGGCCAAACGTCGTTTTTTTCTCTTTTTTTCAGCTCTTCGTTCTGACCGGCTGAACGTTCGTTCTGAGCCGCAAATGATTTGGAAAAGAAGGGAAAATTTATCGTCTTCTCATCTTCTTCACCCCAAACATCATAATCCACGCACGCGCACTCACACACACACGCGCACACACACACACGCTTTAAATAATAATCATGAGAGCAGCAACCATGGCATCCGTGAGAACGGCCGCGAAACACGCGTCTTTAACGTCTTCTTATTCTTCTTCGACGAGGTGCAGAACTTTCTCTTCCTCGTCGACTTCGACTTCGTCGTCGTCGTCGTTGAGACAATCCAAGAAACACCATTCGCACTGCAGGAAGTTTAGATTTAACAGCAGTAGCAACACCAACAACAGCAACACCAACAACACCAACAACTTGATCATCAAAACGACGACGCGGTTTTCGTCGAAGAGCAGTCGTTTGAGCACGACGACGGTCGTTCGCGCGGTCACTAAAGAGAAGGAAGACGTGAAGACGACTCAAAAAGCAGCAGCAGCAGCTCTCGCGGAAAAAGACAATGAAGGAAAAAAAGGCGACGAGTCCTACGACATTTACAGAGACTCGCCTTTGAGATATATGGGGTACGCGAACGAGTGCGGAGAAGCCTTCGCGGCTTGGTTACCGCCGTTTGGCGTGCCAGCCACGTACGGCGTAGCCGCGGTGTACGTTCTCGCGGATACGTTCGACAAGGCAATCAAAGCGAACAAGGAAAAAGGCATGAAAGAGGGCGTTATCGTCGGTTTAGACACGGTCACTTGGCAGATGCTCGCTTCGGTCTTTTGGCCGGGGAGTTTCATTCGCGTCATGGTGAACGCAACCAACTTGTTGGTCTCCAAGTTACCTGCGGATTTGTCTTTAGACGTTGGAGGTTTAGACGCGGAGACGATTGAAAAAGCGTTGCCAACTGCCATCGGTTTAATGACTATCCCGTTCATCGTCAAGCCAATCGATAAGACCATCGATTGGGCGATGGAAGAATCCGTGACGAAAGTATTGAGAGGCAAGTGCGAATCTCCGGCGGATTACGCCAAAGCCGCCGGTATCGTTGGCGCGTGCTTAGCGGTCCCACCCGCGTTGTTTACCTTCGCCGGGGTGATTGGCGACTTGGCCGCGTAATTCTTTGGTATCTTTCATGATTGATTTAATATAATATAATAAAATACGTTTTCGTTTTGATGTGTATTGATTAATCTTTCACTACTACTGGGCACGTACGCATACAAAAAGTTCGCTGTAAACTTTTTTATTACAAAAAACACTCTTTAAACGCGCGATTCGTTTTTCTTCAAGTTGTTAATCGCGTCTTCTAATCTTCTCGCTCGAGCTTTGGCATCCTCGTTCACCTGTCGCATTCGAATGGCTTTATCTTCTACATCGTCGGCGCTTTTCTTCGTGAGTACAGAGAATAAAGCTGCGACGGGAATTTTGAGACCTGCAGCTCTCGAAGTGTACATGTACAATCCCAAAGCGGTTGTCGTTACGAAAGCGACTGCCGCTAAAAATCCACGCTGTACTTCTAAGCTTTGTATGCGTTCATTCTGAGCCTTCTCTTGACGCGCGAATGCATGATATAAATTTCTATCTCTCGCGACGGATTCCATCGCTTCGTCGACGGGAATGGCATCCTCTCCCAAAAATGTTCTAATCATAAACTGGGTGCATTGATTCCCGTTCTCCGTGTTTGCTTTCACCGCGCACCGTCTGAGATTTTCGGACTCGATCCACTTGCGGAGTTGCAGATTGTTAAACTTAATCGCTACTTTTGGAATGCCATATTTCTCCCAATCGAAATTGGCGAATAAAACTCCTCCGCCGACTCCACCTCCGTTCTGATTATTCTGATTATTGTTACTCACCACCCTCGTCGTTGTCATCGCTCTTTGTTTTTGTTCTTGTTGTTGCGCGTAACTCGGCGCAACCGAGAACGTCGAAACTATCAACGCGACGATGACAAGAAAAAACGATTTCGTCGAGCACTTTCTGCAATGCCACTGCTGCTGCTTCGATGATGATGATGATGTCTTCATCATCGTTCTCTTCTTCTTCTTCTTCTTCTTCTTTGTCTTCTTTGTCTTTGTCTTCTTTGTCT
>Ga0115556_1002857_pt1 | contig 11282 bp, 9 predicted proteins | sample COGITO_mtgs_1104_5_FD_87282 | JGI IMG/M metagenome (GOLD analysis project Ga0115556, IMG submission 87282) | Pelagic marine microbial communities from North Sea - COGITO_mtgs_110414 | ecosystem: Environmental > Aquatic > Marine > Epipelagic | place: Germany:Helgoland, sampling site Kabeltonne... | reverse complement strand
ATAGCCTGTTTCAGTCCTTTCTCGCTACGTGCCATTCCTACTTCATTCCACATGATCTTACCTAGACGCTTGTGGAAGAAGTCTACCGACTTTGTACCGTTGTTATTGATGAATTTTTCAGTACGCTCACGCACGGCTTGTTCAGCGGCTTCAAATTCAGGGCTGTCCGTTGGAATTTTACCCGAACGAATATCTGTACTCAAGAATTCACCCACTGTATAAGGCGCTACGAAGTAACCGTCGGCCAGACCTTGCATCAATGCTGAAGCACCCAATCTGTTTGCCCCGTGGTCTGAGAAGTTTGCCTCTCCTAAAGCGAAACATCCTGGTATCGTCGTCATTAAATTGTAATCTACCCAAAGACCGCCCATCGTGTAGTGTACGGCGGGATAAATCATCATGGGTTCTTTATATGGGTTCGAAGCGGTAATCTTCTCATACATTTGGAAGAGGTTTCCATATTTTGACTCAACAACCTTCTCTCCTAGCGCTTTAATCTCGGCTGTCGAAGGATTTTTCAATCCTTTAACGTGCACTTCCTCTTCACCAAAGCGCATAATAGCTGCAGCGAAATCTAAATAAACCGCCTCGCCTGTCTTATTGACCCCGTAACCAGCATCACAACGCTCTTTTGCTGCACGCGACGCTACATCACGAGGTACAAGGTTACCAAAGGCCGGGTAGCGACGCTCGAGGTAATAATCTCTATCGGCTTCCGCAATGTCATTTGGGTGAAGTTTACCCGCGCGGATAGCTTCTGCATCTTCCTTTTTCGCAGGAACCCAAATACGACCATCGTTACGCAAAGACTCTGACATCAAAGTCAGTTTACTTTGGTTCTCACCACTTACTGGAATACAAGTTGGGTGAATCTGCGTGAAACACGGGTTCGCCATGTACGCTCCTTTGCGGTGCGCCTTCCAAGCAGCAGTAACGTTCGATCCCATCGCATTCGTTGATAGGAAGAACACGTTACCGTAACCACCTGTACAAAGCAGCACTGCATGTGCGCTGTGACGCTCGAATTCTCCTGTTACGAGGTTCTTCGCGATGATACCACGAGCTTTGCCGTCTACGACAACAAGCTCCTGCATTTCGTGACGTGCGTACATTTTCACACGACCTTTAGCAATCTGACGGTTGAGTGCTGAATAGGCACCCAATAATAATTGCTGACCCGTCTGACCTTTCGCATAAAACGTACGGCTTACCTGAACACCACCGAAAGAACGGTTGTCGAGCAAACCACCGTAATCGCGTGCAAAAGGAACGCCCTGAGCAACGCACTGGTCTATAATGTTGCGGCTTACCTCAGCCAAACGGTGTACATTTCCCTCTCTTGAGCGGTAGTCACCGCCTTTGATCGTATCGTAAAACAAACGGTATACAGAATCACCATCGTTCTGATAGTTCTTCGCTGCGTTGATACCTCCTTGAGCTGCAATGGAGTGCGCACGTCGCGGAGAATCCTGGAAACAGAATGCTTTCACATTGTATCCCATTTCTGCTAATGAGGCGGCGGCAGAAGAACCAGCAAGACCAGTTCCTACTACGATGATATCAAGCAACCTCTTGTTTGCAGGAGATACTAATGGAATCTCACCTTTATGCTTGGTCCACTTATCGGCAATTGCGCCGGCTGGAACTTTAGAATCTAATGCCATAATAAGCGATTTATAAGTTTTGACCCGGTTGAACGACATACAGGAATACCGCCACTGCAACAAATCCCGCAGGAATCAACCAGGCAAATGCTGTCATAGTCATTTTAATGATCGGAGTATATTTCGGGTGGTTTATTCCCAACGTCTGAAAAGCACTCTGTGCGCCGTGACTTAGGTGGAATGCCAATCCCGTTATTGCAATTACATAGAATGCCGCGTACCACCACTGCTCAAAAGCCTTAACGGTAAGACTCCATAGATCTTTGTTGCCATTGGCATCTAGGCCCAATTCACCGTAATGCATTTCGTACCAGAAGCTTTTCATATGAACAACAATGAAGAACAATGTGAGTGTGCCTAAGAGTGCCATCTTGCGCGATGCCCACGAGGCGTTGGCCGATTGCTTTTCTTTCACATAGCCTTCAGGTCGTGCTGCGCGGTTTTGAAGCGCGAGCATAATCCCATCAACTGTATGCAAGAAAATAGCACCATAAGTAACCCATGAAAGTATCTTAACTACTGGAAAAGTGGTCATGAAGTGACCGTATTCGTTAAAGGCCAACTTGCCTTCTTCACCAGAAACAAAAAGTTGAAGATTTCCTAACAAGTGTCCTACAAGGAAGGTACAAAGGAAGAGTCCGGATATCGCCATCCAGTACTTTCGTGCTAAGGAAGAGCCAAAAAGCCCTTTAGAAGTTGTTGCCATGAGCAATTTAAAGTTTAATAGCCTAATTTTGACTCAACAAATTTACATCACAGACTTTGGTTTATCTAAGATTGTCATGTAAATCACTTGTAGAACTATTCTAAATTAATTTAGTCATACCAATCATGCGTTACCACAAGCTCAGCAGCTCAATTTTTATTGAAAACCGCAAAAAATTCACGTCGCACCTAAAGCCAAACGCATTGGCCATATTCACTTCAAATGATATGTACCCAACGTCGGCAGACGCGCATTTACCCTTTAAACAACACAGTGATATTTTATACTTAAGCGGGGCAGATCAAGAGGAAAGCATACTGGTTTTATTCCCGGATGCGCACAAGGAAAGTCTTCGTGAAGTGCTATTTTTAAAGGAAACAAATGACCTTATCGCCGTCTGGGAAGGGGCTAAATACAGTAAAGACGAGGCCTTTGAAATGAGCGGTATTAAAACCGTTTTTTGGCTGTCCGATTTTGAACGTGTGTTCAATGAAATGGCAGTCAACGCGGAACGCATTTACATTAACGGAAACGAGCACCTTCGCGCCCACGTCGAAACAGAAATGCGACACGACCGCATGAACAAGTGGCTCAAAGAAAACTATCCGGGCCATGAGTACGAGCGTAGCCAACCCATTTTGCACCGCATCAGAGGAACAAAGAGCGAACATGAACTAGAGGTAATGCGTATTGCGGCTGATGTAACAACCAAAGGCTACAAGCGGGTGCTTAAATTCTTAAAACCGGGAGTTTGGGAATACGAATTGGAAGCAGAATTCATGCATGAATTTTTAACGAATCGTAGTCGTGGCTTTGCATACACACCAATCATTGCGGCTGGAAACAACGCGAATGTCTTGCATTATATTGAGAACAATGACCAATGCAAGAGCGGCGATTTGATATTGTTTGACGTAGGCGCTGAATACGGCAACTACACTTGTGACGTCACTCGTTGTTTTCCAATTAATGGAAAGTTTACTGATCGCCAAAAAGAAGTCTATAACGCAGTGCTCCGCGTGCACGAAGGTGCTATAGCAATGCTACGACCTGGAACTATGCTTGACGCATTCCATAAAGAGGTAGGTGCACTGATGACCAAAGAATTGTTGGGATTGGGGTTGATAACCGCTGAAGATGTTGCCAACGAAGACCCCGCATGGCCGGCCTATAAGAAGTACTTCATGCATGGAACCAGCCACTATTTAGGACTAGATGTGCACGACTACGGTTTGTGGACCATTCCTGTTGAAGAAGGCATGGTCTTCACCGTAGAGCCAGGCATCTATATTCCAGAGGAAGGTCTTGGTATTCGCATCGAAGACGATATCGTGATCACGAAGGAGGGACATGAAAACTTGACTCGAGCAATTCCTAAGACTGTGGAAGAGATCGAGGCATTTATGGCAAACTAATGCCGTACTTAGATTTTCACGGCGCTTCAATCCACTACGAATTTCACTCGACCGATTCCGTTCATCCACCGCTTGTATTGGTCCACGGTTTCCTCGAAGACAAACACATGTGGGAGAATTTATTGCCGCAATGGACTGCTTACGGAAGTGTGTTGACGGTAGACCTGCCAGGTCACGGTGCTACACCCTCGTTTGGTTACGAACACTCCATGGAGTTTATGGCCGACGCGCTTTACGCACTTACCTCATTTTTAAAACTCAAACCATTCCTCCTTTTAGGACACAGCATGGGCGGTTATGTTGGCCTTGAATATGCAGTACATTACTCCGATCAGTTGGCCAGCCTAGGGCTATTTTTCTCAACCCCAGAGCCCGATTCCACTGAGCGAAAAATTATGCGGGACCGCTCTGTAGCCTTAGTGAAGCAAAATAAGAACACCTTTATTCGCGCGTCAATTCCACAACTTTTTGACCCAAACACCCGGGAAGCCATCAAATCAGATATCGATGCATTGATTGCGCGCGCACTGCAAATGGAAACACAGGGTGTTATCGCTGCCCTGCACGGAATGAAAAAACGAGTGGACCGCAGCTCAGTGCTGTATACTCCTCCTGATAATCTCAAAAAAAGTGGCATCGCCGTTTTTGCCGGCGTATACGATACCGTTGTGCCGTTTGACCAGGTAAAGCAATGGTGGGGAGCCCCAGGGGTCACATTTCGATACGAATCGCCACACGGACATATGGGACACATGTCAGATCATGAAGGATGTGCAAATGCTGTGCTTGAGTGGTGGCGGTCCGTCACAAAAACCAAGGCATGAAAAAGGGCGCCCGATGGGCGCCCTTTGTCTTTACACTTTTATTTTTTTTGATTTACACGATACCCTGATCGAGCATTGCATCTGCCACTTTCACAAAACCGGCAATGTTTGCACCTAGGACGTAATCTACTGATCCGTCTTTCTGAGTACCGTACTTCACACACGCAGAATGGATGTCTGTCATAATTCTATGTAAATGACCGTCCACCTCTTCGCGCGTCCAGTTCATACGCAGGCTGTTTTGGCTCATCTCTAAACCTGATGTTGCCACACCTCCAGCATTAGACGCCTTTCCTGGCGAGAACATTACACCGTGCTTTAGGAACAACTCAACCGCTTCTGGTGTACACGGCATGTTAGCGCCTTCACCTAGGGCAAGTAGTCCGTTATCGATGAGTTGTTGTGCATCATCACCTTTGAGTTCGTTCTGGGTAGCACATGGCAACGCCACATTACAAGCAACACCCCAAGGCGTTCCTTCGTGGAAGGTAATATCATTAAATGCAGTTGCCATTTCACTAATGCGTCCGCGACGGATATTCTTGAGTTCCATGACAAAAGCCAATTGCTCTGAGGTCAAGCCGTTTTCTGCATGAATGTAGCCGGAAGAATCACTCATCGTAATTACGTGAGCGCCCAATTCCATACATTTCTCTGCAGCATATTGCGCAACGTTTCCAGAACCCGAAATAACCACGCGCTTATTAGCGAACGTCTCTCCCTTCGTGGCAAGCATTTCTTGGGTGAAATAGACCGTTCCGTAGCCCGTCGCTTCAGGACGGATCAACGACCCACCCCAAGCAAGGCTTTTACCGGTTAAAACGCCTGTAAACTCATTGCGCAGACGCTTATACTGACCAAACATATAGCCAATTTCACGCCCACCGACTCCTATATCTCCTGCAGGAACGTCTGTGTTTGCCCCAATGTGACGCGCCAATTCTGTCATAAAACTTTGACAAAAACGCATCACTTCCGCATCAGACTTTCCTTTGGGATCAAAATTTGAACCGCCTTTACCACCACCTAACGGCAATGTGGTGAGCGAATTCTTGAATATTTGTTCAAATCCTAAAAACTTCAAGACGCTAAGGTTCACCGTTGGATGAAAGCGCAACCCACCCTTGTATGGGCCAATAGCGCTATTGAATTCAACGCGGTAGCCTTTATTTACGTGAACATTACCTTGATCGTCAGTCCATGGCACCCTGAACATAATGGTACGTTCTGGTTCCACGATACGTTCAAGCAAGCTTTTGCCTTTGTATTTTGGATTTTCTTCAATGAAAGGAATAACAGATTCTGCTACTTCCTGAACGGCCTGCATAAATTCAGGCTCATTTGGATTTGCTGCCTCGACCTTTGCAATGAAAGCGTCGATTTGAGCTTGGTACTGGCTCGACATATGTCTGTTTATATTGATAGGTTTCATAGACAAATGTATTACAAAACTACACGCTTGCACACATGCGCTACACAGTTTTACGAGCATACTTATCCGGGCCAATTTTCTCCAATACACCCTGCTTCAACATCCAATCCAACTCTCTGAAAACGATAGAGTTATCACAATTTAAAGCCATTCGCAATTGAAGCGATGAGAGCTTGCGACCAGGCGCGAATTGGCGCATCATTGGAAGCGTAATATCCTCCGTTGCTTCCCCGTAAGCGTCATTTTTCAACCAACTTGGATTAAATCGAGTCGAAAAAGCCGTAACCCCAGTCACAGCCTGAGCGCAACATTGTTCAATAAGAGCGTTTGGTCCGGCACTCATTGGCTGGAATAAGGCCCCCGGTAAAGCATATACCTCTCTGCCATAATCAAAGGCCTGCTGAGCGGTAATAAGTGCACCACTTCTGCGTGCTGCCTCGACAACAAAAGTTGCCATAGAGGCACCAGCAATTAATCTGTTGCGAACTGGAAAAAGTTGCTTCAGAGGGGCTTGATCAAAGGGTTGTTCCGTCCAATACCCGCCGCCTTCGTCCACTAGCTCCCGGGCCAATACCGTATGACGTTTTGGACTAATTGCCTTCAAACCACCGGCTAAAAAAGCAGTAGTAGTTGCTCCCATGTCAAGGGCTTCGCGATGGATCGCAGCATCTATACCGAGCGCAAGCCCACTCACGAAATTTATCGGGAAGGCGCTCAATTCAACTGCGAGGCGGCGACAAAAATCCCTGCCGTATCCCGTGGGCTTGCGCGTTCCCACAACAGCTAAGGGTGATTTCCTCGCTGGCCATTCGCCGCGTCCAAACAAGACCATGGGCGGATCCGCAACTTCCTTAAGACCATCGGGGTAATCTGTGGAGGAAAAGGGCAATATGGAATAGCCTTCGCGCGACGCATGTGCTGTTTCGATGTGCGCTTTCTCTTGTGCCCATTCCCAATCGCGTTTTAACTCATCGTTTAAGGAAATCTGACGATTCAGGAACGCTTGAAGGTCCTTTTCGGAGGTTCCGTGTTCGACTACCAGCTCTTTTTTAATACGATTGGGCCATTTTTTAAATAGGTGTAGTGATAGTAGGGTATTCATGCTCAGTTATTAACAGTTTGTGTATAAAAACTACACCCCGAATGCGAGCTAATAAAATAGAGTTACTCACAAGTTTCGCATATTTGTAAGGATGCAGATTGAACAGTTAATAATACAAACCCTAAACGCCAAAAATCGCGTCCAAATCCCAGGATGGGGAGCGTTCTATTTGGTGGAAAAAGAGGCCCGTTGGGACGCCGCTACAAACACGGCATTTCCTCGTGGAAAATATGTTGCATTCAACCCTGCGCGCTCGTCAATCGAAAATACTCTTCTACCTACCGTCATGCGCACACTGGGAGGTTCTATGGAAATAGCTGAAAGCTGGATACGTAGAAAAGTGAACCAATGGCAAACGACATTAGATTCTGGTAGTGTGCTGATGTTATCCGGACTAGGCTCTTTCCGCAAGAACGGCATGTTCCAACCAGAACGTGAAAACCAATTTGACTCTAACAGCTTTGGCTTCACCGCCGTCATGATGCACCGCATCAGCGAACCAAGTGCCTTGGAAAGCAAGGTAGTAGCGAGCTTAAAGATGGTTGCGGAGCAACGAGAGAATGGTTTATCGTCTTGGCGTAAGGCCGCAGTAGCAGCAGCAATCACTGCCTTGATCAGCTTGGGTATTTACCAAAGTGATATTACGCCTCAAGCCATGGCAGGTTGGTTCACTCCAACACCTGCAGCGCAAGAAGCCCTCGATAATTTCGAGTCGATTAATTCAGAAACCGTTGCTCCTTCAGAATCGGTAACCCCTATCAACGCAACAAACGTTGAAGAGAATCAGGTTTCCTTGACCCCAGTTAAGGCGGATAGTAAAAAGTACTACATCGTAGTTGGGTCTTTTAAAATGGAAAGTAACGCGCTCACCTTGGCTGAAGAGCTGCAAGCTGAAGGGCATGAAGTAAAGGTTCTGCCCGGCTCTTTGATGAAAGTTGGTTTAGGTGGTTTCGAATCTCGCGATCAAGCAAAATCGGCCCTTGCAGGAATCAAAGCTGAAGTTAATTCCTACGCTTGGATATACGCCTACTAATCTAGGGGCGCTACCTTTGCACTAGCAAGAACATACATTATGGAAGATTTAAGAACGCCCAAGGACAGCCTTGCGGTCATGACTCAGATTGTATTGCCTAACGATACAAACACGCTGAATAACCTTTTTGGAGGCCAATTATTAAGTTGGATGGACCGCTGTTGCGCAATCGCTGCACACCGCCATTGCAAGCGTCAGGTAGTTACCTCAACCATTAACAATGTTGCATTCAAAAATCCAATACCGCACGGGGCCATTGTAACTATAGAAGCCAAAGTTTCTAGGGCTTTTTCCTCTTCCATGGAGGTGATTGCCGACGTGTACCTAGAGGAACAACACCCGAACGGCAGTCGTATCAAGGCCAATGAAGGGATTTTCACCTTTGTAGCCGTAGACCAGATTGGCAGCCCCATCAACGTGCCGGCGATCCATCCGGAAACGGCATTAGAAAAGGAACGTTATGCAGCTGCTTTACGCAGACGCCAATTGGCTTTAATTATCGCAGGGAAAATGGAGCCGAACGATGCCACGGAACTTAAGGCATTGTTTTATCCTGAAGAATCGACGCAGCAGCCGAAATAACTTTGTCAAGCGGCAATTTTCGCATGGGATTGGGCATCCACCAGGGCACTTTTCCGTGCTTGCTGATGGGACTAAAAACGCTCGTTGTCAAAATGGAACGCTGCTTGTCGTAAGACGGCCAAGGCGCAAAACCTAAGTTAGGGTGTGTGGCGCCCCATAAACTGATGAGTGGCCTATTGAAATTTGCCGCCGCATGCATGAATCCAGTATCGCCACTAATCACTAGAGCGGCGTTTGCTATGACTTTGAATCCTTCAATTACGGTCGTCGTTCCACAATAATTCTTAGCGCCACTACCCAATGGCTGCTCGAGACTTTCACCCATCCCTGCCTCTTCTGGACCGCCGATCAAGGCCAACGGCATTTGGAAAGCAGATAAGCCGTCCATGATTTGTCGCCACGCCTGAAAATCTAAACGCTTTCCGGCATAAGAGCCCCCCAAAACCAAAGCGATATAAGGCTGTTGCGGCAATGCAAGCCGTACTTCTGGTAATCGCAATTGGTACTGCATTGCTTCCGGCCTAAAGCCTTCAGCAAAAAAGGGAGCTGCCGCATTTGCATACCTATGAACAACAGGAGTTAGCGCAAACGATTTTTGTTTGGTTGCCAGTAAAAGCGCACGCCGTAGATACGGCTTTTGATAGGTACGCACCGGAAGATTGAGTTTACGGCACCAGCGCTTCGACTTTGATGTGCCCTGAAGGTCTATAACATGGTCATAGGGCGAGTTTGGCGCTTTAATTCCAGTGCGGTCCTTCTCCCATGATAGTACCTCGTCTACCCCAGGCAGACACGTGGCTACCGAGCGGTAGGCATCCTTACACAGGAGTGTTACGCGATGACCTTCGCTTGCCAGCTGGGCGGTGATAGGCGCGACGAGGATGAGATCGCCGATCGCGGATAATCGGACCACTAAAATGGAAGAGACCTTAGACATTACCAGGGTATCAAATTAAAATACGAGCAGAGTATAAAGATAGCAAGCCCAGCCACCAATAGATCTGCCAAACGCTCATTCTTCAAATATCGGAGTCCATTGGTCAAATGGTAACTCAGCCCAAGGAAAAATAAAACCCCGCCAGAAGCAGCTCCGTATAATGCGGCGGCAGCACCCAATACGAGCCAAAATCCAGCAACCATTGCTCTAGATTTATTGGTTTGATTCGCTTTTCTGTAGGATTGAAACCACTCGAACAAAGCGAATACTGCCAAGAGTAAAGGAAGTATCCACCAAGTAATGGGTGTGCTGGAGTCCGTTAATAGGATCAAAGACCATTCTACTAGATCGAGACCATACAAGAGTCCCATAGGAAGGGCAAAAGCAACCATCCATTGGAAAAGCGTTCGAATTTTTACTCTGCCCGAAACGATCCAGGTAAGAATCACAGCCGGTGCGATAATACTGAAGATCTCATAAGCCGACCAAAGTCCAGCGATTGCTGTTATTGTTCCGCTATGAAGGACATATACTGTTTTGGGTTTGCGTCTATGGAGCTCGACGAGGTGCCAATTCAATTCGAAAAACAAACTAAAAAACAACAAATCGGTCAAGTATTGTTCCCCGCTCCAATACACTGCGAGCAATAGGAATATCAAATACCGAAAAAGTGTGCCGCGCACCACCCAGCGGTCGCGCATGACCGTCCATGACAAAAACAACCAGGCACCGCCCAAGAGCGTTGATAAAAGCACCCGCTCCCACTGCACAAATACATCTGTTCCCGTCAATACCAAGGCCGCAATGGCTAGTACAAATATTCGAATACCAGAATACGCATCAATCTTTCGGAAATAGCTAAGAAGCATCAGCTTTTTGTTTTATTTTAGCGCCTTTAAACGCTCGCGCTATGTTAAGAAATTTCTTTGAAGGCTTAGGTGATTTGTTCCAAGCAACTTTTAAAATCTTGCCCATGGCAGGTGAACACGTAAACCGTCTGTTTATGTTAATCATTGCGGGTGGATTAGTATACTGGATCATCCAAATGAGAAAGCATAAAGCCAACGGTGAAGCTTAATCACTAAGAAACGAATTAAAAAAAGCCCCGGCTCACGCCGGGGCTTTTTTTATGGACACCGCTTTCGCGGCCTGCGGCGCGACGCAGTTTTTATCTTGTACTTAAAGGTCGAATCCTATATCCTGACGGTAATTCATGCCTTCGAACGACACCTCTTTAAGGGCAGCATAACTTTTCGCTAAGGCCTCGTCTTTATTTGCACCAAAGCTTGTAAACGCCATAACACGTCCACCAGAGGTAGTAATAGTTTCACCCGGTTTGGTTCCTGCGTGATAAACGGTAGTCCCTTCAAACCTGCGAAGACCCTCGATTGCCTTTCCTTTTTCGTAGGAACCAGGGTAACCTCCACTTACGGCCATAACCGTAGCAGCCGTTTGCGGATTCACCGCGACGCTGATTTCATTCAGCGTCCCCTCGTGCATGGCCACAAATAGGTCCAAAATATCTGTTTCCAAACGTGGAATAACTACTTCCGTTTCAGGATCGCCCATACGCACGTTGTACTCTAT
>Ga0115556_1002856_pt1 | contig 11284 bp, 10 predicted proteins | sample COGITO_mtgs_1104_5_FD_87282 | JGI IMG/M metagenome (GOLD analysis project Ga0115556, IMG submission 87282) | Pelagic marine microbial communities from North Sea - COGITO_mtgs_110414 | ecosystem: Environmental > Aquatic > Marine > Epipelagic | place: Germany:Helgoland, sampling site Kabeltonne... | reverse complement strand
GGGGGGGGGGGGGGTGGTTTTTGTCACCGCGGCGGGGGGGGGGGGGGGGGGGGGGATTTCGAAGTGATTTGTTTCGACGAGAATTATGGTGACGATTACGATGACGCTGTTGACGAGAATGACAACGGTGATGAACATGGACAATCTACGACTAAGAAAGATGCACGGCAGAGGCAAGAAAGACGACAGCGGCGGGTTATGAAATTCAGATGCACGGGCGGACTTAATGTTATGGACGCTTTTATTCACGGGTTGAAGAGAGGGATTGATGGTAGGGGGTGCTTACCTCTCTCTCCGTCTCCGTCTCCGTCTCCGTCTCCGTCTTCGTCTTCGTCTTCGTCTCCGTCTCCTCCGACGTCGATGTCGAAGCACTTTAATGGCACAGATACTGGTGATGAGCGGGACAAAAACGGGAGTGAGGAGGAGAATGAAGAAGAGGAAGCCCACGCACTACACAAAGAACTCCAAAACTCCCAGCAGAACGAGTCCATCCTCCGCGACGAGATCCGGAATCTATCTTCGCAGTTACTCGAGCAGACGGAATTAGCCGACATGCTCCGCGACAACCTATCCGCCAAGGACGACATAACGAAAGGGTTGAAAAAGCAGATTCGTGCCTCCGAGAACGATAAATCCGTGCTCATGGCGAGAATGCAGGCGCTGGAGAATAAGGCCGGCAAGGTTAAGGAGTTGGAGAAGAAGGCGGAGAAAGTCGGGAAGTTTAGACAAGAGTTGAAGAGCCTGGAGAAGGGGAACGAGGAACTTAAATTGGAGGTGGAGGGGTGTAAGGAAAAGATTGTTGAAATGGGGAAGGCGAAAGAGTTTCTTAAGTCCCAACTCGAGCAGTCCTTAGAAAGAGAGCGATCAAGTCGACAAGAGATCGCATCATTGTCTTCTCAAGTATCGAAGTTATCAGAGCAACTCGAAGGGACCGCGAGGATCATCGCGGAGAGAAACTCACTACGTTCCAAGGCTTCGGCTCTCAGCAAGGATCTTGCCGTTGTATGTGGGGATGGGAGAGGGGTTCAACAGGTTCGGATTTGTTTAGACGACTATGATAGTATCAAGGTAAAAAACCGCGTTCTCGAGGCGGAGTTACGTCAGGCTAGGGACGAGGTTCACGAGTATAAAATGGGCGTCGAGGAAGTGAACGAGATCCGTCGTCGGCAGGGGTGGGAGGGCGAGGCGGAGCGAGCGCTCACGGTCAAGGCGGAGTTGGAGAGGATTGTGCAGAGCTTGAGTGATCAGATTGGGGATAAGGATTTGCAGATTGATACGATGAGGGATGTTAACAAGAGATTGGCCGGGGAGATTGAAGAGCTTAAGAGTGAGACGAGGGGGGGAGTAGGAGAGATTTAAATAATACTTACGGAGAAGATGATGAGAGCACATTGACAAAATATAAAATCACCAAAAAATACCTCCCGTCCTCAAACATTAACCCTTAACTTTAATCCTCATAATAGTTGTTGCGATTCTCTTTAACACCCCTCTTCTTCTTCATGTCCTTGGTACTCTGCTTGCTAGCATCACTGTTCTTCGAGAGTAGGAGGCGCTTGTCCACCCTACCCAACTTCGTCAAATTGGAATCGTTCAGTACATCCGGATCCGCGCCGAAAATTTCCTGCAATGTCTCGTTGTTCATCATCTGAGGTAAAAACCCAGACTGAAGACAGTGTCGGACAAAATCCAACTGCTTGATCTCCCTCCACGATGTAAGCGTGAGGCTCCCCCCGGGAAACTTAACGGTTATCTCTGGCGGCTCGTCGTCACACACTGTCGACATGTACTCCCTGAACGTACTCCTTTGTAGCTTCTTTGCCTTCTTGGATAGGTGGTGTCCGCTCTCGACTGACAGCTCAGACATGCGCTGACGAACCTCGTCAATTAACGTCTCCCAGTCGCTGCCGTCCCAGCTACCCGATCTATACCGACGCGATGTAGCATTCGTCTCCGAGCCCATCTCGTCAGTGTTCGTAAGACCGAGGTTCAGCCGGCTCTCATGAATCAAAGCAAAGCACTCCCCTGCGCTGGACCTAAGTTCCGCGTCGCTCTCTTCCAGACAGCTCTGCAAAATACTCAGGATCTCTACGCCTCTTCCTCCCTCACTGCTGGCAATTTCTCCGTCCCCTATAGTCGTAGCGAGTAGACCCCAGCTCATCAAAGCGCTCGATCGCAGTGCCGAGGGCACAGCAGTACCCCTCCACTTACTCTTGCAGCACTCCTCGCATAAGTCCATTACCTTGTCGCCTTCGACCTGATCGCTGCAGCAGATAAATGCACACATCGACAGGGCACGCAGAGCGGCGCTACGAACCATCGCTGGGTTCCCCGTGGCGCGCACGCATACCCTCAACGGCTCGGAAACGCGGGAAAAGTACTCGTCCTGAGGGTTCCCCAAAAGGATCGACAACACCTCCAAGCAACGGCAGCAAGCGTACTGCTCAGGAGCCGAGTTGCGTAACCCGGCGAGACAGGAACCCACGACGGAATCCAGGCTTGACTCCAATATTTCACCGGAGTTCTCGCCGATTGAATACTGGGAGAGAGCACGGAATAGGTTCTTGTACGCCTGGAGGCGGGTCTTCCCCTTCTTCTCGTAGGGAATTTCCGCCGCCCCAGATAGACACGAACGGAATTTATCGTCGTTCAAATCGGAGGACTCGTAATCATCCCCAAGGGGCTGGTCGAAGTCGAGGTCGTCTCCTCCCCCTCCTCCTCCTCCAAACTCGTCATCGTCAGCGATAGTGTAGTCGTCGCCGAGATCACCGTCATTATCGTCCCCATCGTCGTCGGAATTCTTGCCCTTCTGTCGGTTCTTTCGACCCATGCTGGGCCAGAGTGAAAAGGGGAAAGCACACAACGATCGAAGGAAGAATTCAGTTGTCTGGCAGATTAGAGCTTCTGCGGGATTGTTTACTATTAATTTCTTTGATATGCAATACTTTGTGCTGGACTCACGCCGAAACGAGCACTTAAAGATGCTCTAGTCAACGGCAGCCACCACAGACAAGTTTTAGGGCAAAAAAAGTGAGAGAGAAGAAAAATCTCTCATTATTAATTTCACAGCAATTAATCAGCTTTTTCCCCGATTCAATTGCTCAATCTCAGTATACAAGCTAAAGTATCTTTGCACCCAGAGCTCAGGTCCCCTTTGCGCAACCAGCTCGAGGGACACTGTCGGTAGTGGGACTGTCTCCCCCTTCAAACAAACAGGGAATTGAAGCAGGCCTAAGGGAATATGGTCCAGAAATTTCCCAACCCTCCGATTCAGTATGACAGTAACGGGCTGATGCAATCTCAACAGGCGCCTAATGGCACCTGGTATGCTTGTCGCAATATTTCCACTCCTGGTACCAATGATGTGCTTTGTGGTCGTGGTGGTGGCACAAACAACTGGGTCGGTAACCTAAAGTACAGGAAGTTCGTCGACATGGAACAGCTGAACTACACGTCTGCATCGAAATCTCAAAAGATTATCTACTCGAACAATGTGGTGCAGCGGATCCGCTGCCTTCACCCCCCGGGAAGGTTTCTGAATAAAAATGCGCAGGGAACCTATGATGACATTGGGGACCAAAAGGCGCGCGAGAAAACTTCGCAGTGCCTTAGAGAGGGACAGGTGAGTTCGAAGGCTTGAGTAATCGAAGAATGGACTATTTTTGAATCCAGGTGCATGGACTAACTTTATATAATTTGATCTCCCCCCTCACTGCCCTCTGCGCTCACATATTTTCTTCATTCTCCTCATTATCATTCACAATTTAGCCGTCCTTGAAGAAGGAGCTAAACAGAAGAGACGTAAATCCGTCGGCGAGCTCATCCGGCAGCGGTGGAATGGGGCGGAACACTCGGAAGGTTCAGGACCAGCAATTTTACCATGAGTCGTCATCTCAGGGTGGGCAGGGTGGGCAGCAGGACAACTACAACTACAGCAACTACAGCACCAATAATTACAGTGCAAACAACAACCAAAGTAGGGCCCTGAAAATTGACGTCAACAACAGCAACTTTAGTAACAACTCAAACAACTACCTCCCCGCCCCACCCAATAACGATAACGGGAATGAGCAGTCCTTTGCTCACCTCCCTCGACCTCCTTTATCGCCAACGTCCACTGACAGACTGATGCGAGCCTACACAAACTACGTCGATACGGAAGAATTCGCTTCGAATGCCGGAATAATGGGATACAGCCAAAACGATGTAGGCCGAATGCTGGATGAGGGCGCAGGCGGAGGCATGCCAGGCCTGTCTAGGACAACGAGCGGGAACTCTATGATGGGGGACGGCGGGATAAGCGAGCGCTATTTTGTCGACAGCCCGGTTCACCAGCTAGGAAGGAGCAACACTCTCACTGGTCTTGGTCTAACGCAGGACTTCACCGATGTCGAGGCTACTATACCGCTAACCTTGAGCAATGATAGGATGGAGTCTATTGACAACATAGAGCAGCAGAGGCGCCGCGATAACGGGGGAAAGCCAAGTAACTATGTATCGAAGGCCAGTGCCACACGTAATGTCAGCAGTGGCCTTGATGACCCGCTCAACTATCTCAAAGGACAGCAGAGTGTTAGTTATGGTATGGGAAGGCACCAGAGCCAGAACTGGAATAACCTGGGCAATATTGACAGCCCTCGACTCCAGTTGAATTCCCAAGATTCAACCTTCAACGAATTTGCGCCGCGCAACCCTGACAATAATCCTTCTAATGGCAGTGGGAACACCGGAAACGATGGAAGCGGTAGTAATGCGCCCATTTACAACCCCAAGGTAGCAGCCATCCAGAAAATGTCTGGCAGTATGATGTTTCACCGTGCTATCAGCGGTGGTGGACTGGCTGACGGCGAGGACGGGGGAATGGATTATGACAGCGACGATTCAGGAGCAGAATTAAATGCTCCGCAAGTATTTTGAGCGAATGAACAGTAATACAAAAATTGAATGATGTGATGTGTTTATTAGCGAAAACTGTCACTAAATTGCTTTTTGGAATTAAATTAATGCCCGTGCAGAAAAGATTGTTGATTTCAGATGATTGGAGTTGACTTTTTTTGACGTGAATTTTTTTGGAGTGAAGGAAAAAGGACAAAAAAAAGCTCGCTTCTTTTTTTATTGCCCTGCGTTTTCCTGAAGTACTCCTTCCGCCTTCGTTGCTATAATTATTGCGCAAAACTCCCTATAACAACAGCAAATTCCCACTAAAGAACCTGAAAAACGCTCTCAACTTCATAGTGGCAAAGAGATTTCCAAACCAATCTCAATCTCTGTTTTGCTTATCGGATCGAAACCCTTTCGGGAGCGCTACTCCAGCATGAAGCAAAAGCCTCAGCTTAATCGTCAATCCTCTTATTCCTTTGCTTCTCCAGGTTCACACCCAGAACAAGCCCCTGATCTTCTCTCTTCCATAGAAGATTTCCACCTCCACGACGATGTTCTTCAACATAGCAGCGACGAAGAATGGGAAGATGATGACATTGAAGTTTTTGGAAAATCTCCCGCTCACAAGAAAAAACACTTTGGGGGCTTTGGTGGCTTTTTCAGAAAGCCCCCCGAAGAAGGCGAATCTTCAGATGGAAATGAGGTTGCCGCTCCCTTGAAGAAGCCAGACACCCTTTCGGGCCTTGTTTGGCACGCCCAGATTGTAACTGACTCCTTCAAAAACGCCAAGGTCTGTGACAGCTCCAATCAGTTGAAGCCCCGCCGACCTCTACCGATAGCGAGATCTTCAGAGTTTTTCCCTAAGTTGGAGCGCGTTGTAAACGGCACCAAGGTTTCGTATATTTTTCGGGGACCCCTGAACGATTGGCCAGGCTTGACAAATCTGAGGCTCGTCTCGATCACAAGTAAGATCACGAGTTCCAAATTGGGTAAGTCGCGCATCAAGCGTTGGTGGAATGATGGGGAAGATACGGAGCCTTCTTTCCCCTCAGGGTCTAAGAGGCCAATAGATATGGTTCGGGTCACCCTTCACGCCCTTCCCTACACATCTATTGGCTATTCTCCTGCTTCCCTCGGCCACTTCTGGTGGTTGAAATTTTCTCCTTCCAACTTCAACAGCCACCAGCCTGCCCAGAATTTACTTCACGGGATTTCAAATGACTGGAGTGATGACATTAAAGTCTCTGGGGCGCACCACTTCTCGCACCGGTATGCGAAAAAGAAGGAGACAACGAAAGACAAATTGGTGTACCACAGCGCTATTTTATTAGAATGGACCCATACCATGTACTGCACTGTGGTGGAGTTTGCCTGGCTAGGTGGGGTGGGCGGGTATGGTGGGCAGTCGAATTGGTGTGACGACAAGGATTCTCCAGAGCCTGTTCTGATGAAAAAATTGCACGATGGAATGATATTTCCTTGGATCGCAAACAAGTTGGGCGAAATTCGCATGATTGATGTGAACTGTAAGAATGTTGAAGAATTCAAGAAGAATTACTTGCACAGATACGAGGGCGAAGACAAGAGATTTCTGGATCCATCCGTCTGTCAATCATGCAATAACATCAGACTGCATGGTCGAAGCGAGCGTGACATAGCTCATTATGTAAGTACAAAGTTTAAGGGTTCGTCTTGCGATGAATTGTCTCCGCTTGCTATAGCGCTAATATCGAATTATTCACATCATTTGTTTTGTTTCTGCAGATTTACAACTATATACGCAGCGATCAGCGCTATAATGAGATAATTGATGGTGAGTTAGATGCCAAATAGAGAGCTTTTCATCCTTCTCAGTCACTGCTGTCTTGGGCTGCTTAACCTCACCCCCCGCTCAGTTCGCAACTGCCAAACATTCGCTGCAGATTTCTACAGACTCTTGACAAACGAGCATTCAATCCCTGTGCACCCGATTGTATCAATTAACTATCATCCCAAGAACACTTCGTTTCTTTACGGCCCAAAAGAGTTCGAGCCAAATGATTTAAATTGAAAAAAATATTTCGAGTTTGCAGATACAAAGGTGTCACAGCAGTTATTTCAACATTTTAGCAATTCTCCAAGTCGTTTCCAGACTAATCACGTACAATTTGCCTACACTTTTCTCAATGAAAGATTAGTAAGAACCACTCAAACTTCCCACCAGAGTTAAGAGACCAAAGACGGCGATGAATAAGAGCTGGAATCGGTCCTGGCTGAGCCCTCCAAATTTTGGGGATTCAATCTCTCCAACGATGTTATCCTTTGCGTCAGCCCTACTCTTGGCCTGTCCGGTGAGAAACTCGGGAATAGTCTTGCGCTGCTTGATCTCAAGTTCCGTTAAGCCACTCTCGTAGGTAAAGTCACTGGGGGAGTTAATCTTGGCCATGCGCTGGGCAGCGGCGGCCTTGTAAAAGGCAGGGTCACGCTTGATCTGAAGCTTGGGGTCGCTGAAATCGGGGCGCGCTATTCCCTTGGCAGTGGGGAAAATACCAGATCCGGATCCTGAGGGTGGGACGAGGCGGAGGAAAGAAGGAAGGGGGACAAGAGAAGGAAGGGAAGAGAGGAGGGTAAGTTAGGGGGAGCGAAATGTCGCACTTAACATTTACTGGATGTTTCGACTCACCAACGTTGAACTTGATGCTACTGGTATCAAAGCTCGGTCGCCCCTTGGAAGCAGGAGGAGCCTTCTTACTTCCACTCCGGACGGGACTCTTGACAGTGGGCATCTTGAAAGAATTCATGGCAGCAGGTTTGGAAACAACTTTCTTGGCAACAACTTTCTTGGCAACAACTTTCTTGGCAACAACTTTCTTGGCAACAACTTTCTTGGCAACAACTTTCTTGGCAACAACTTCCTTTTTGGCAAAAGGGTTTGAGGCAAAAGGATTATTCACGACCGGCTTCTTAGCGACAACTTTGGTGCCAGTGGTAGCCTTAGGGGCACTCTTCTTAATGGCCCTGGTGGCCATAATAACAGGGGAAAATGCATTCGCAGAGAGTGCGAGGGCAGAGAGGATGAAAAAAGCGGACCTCATAATTATGTAACAGGGAACTAATAGAGGCGAGTGGGGGACGCAATGGGTTAGTGAGTACTAAAAACAATTCCCCCTCGAATAATACCTTAAGGGCATTGCGTGCCCTGAAAAGTGTTTTGAGACATATCATGAAGTTCTCTCTGAGCCGTTTCTTTTGCAGATCTTTCACACCAGGGGTCTAAAAACAACACGAATCGCCCAAGAGCAAAGTAAAAAATTAAAAAACCGACCAGATAACTCACAATTCGCGTTTCTCTTCAGATTGCGCTGACCTCGGGGGGGGGGCAGCCAAAATTGATCAAAAGCTCTGAGTACAAATATGAAGCTCGTTGTCTTCCTAACTGCACTAAGCACAGTTTGCAGTTTCATGCCTGCGGCGGTAAGGGAAATAAAACCCTCCTGGAATGTTTTCCTTCTGGAAGCGGGTTGCGATAGTGGCGAACTTCATCCTAGCCGGGGCTCTGGGTGTGATGAGTTTATAAGGATTTAGTACCCATTTCCTGCTAACACGACCCAACTGTACCCACCCTCACTATTTTCTCTCAGCCTGCCAAGCAGTCTACAGCAGTGAGCATGGATCGCCGACAGGCGCTTGCATCTTTTGGTGGAATGGCAGTTGCCACTACTGCATTTGTGCCGAACGCGTTTGCTGACGGTAGCGTGAGTAAGGCTACAATCCAGCGTGCGGCTGGAATCTATGGATCGCGCATCGCCGACCTTGCTACAGCTGCCAACAATGGTGATTTTGGGGCGTTTGTTGCTGAGAAGAATGCTTTCATCCTTTTCAACAGTGGGGCCATCAAGGACAAGTCGAAGCAAAGGTGAGCTCAGGGTTCAAGAGTTTAATAGTTGTGACCAGCACTAGCTGCCAGTCTTTCCAAAATAACTGCACTTAACCCAACTGACACCCACCTACCCGACTGCCCACCACAGTGAGGCCATCGCTGCCACAAACGATATCTTTGCCGCAATCCGTGCTCAGGATGCTAAGGCACTAAAAGCCGCTTACGCCGCTTATGTTCAGAAGTTCGAGATTACAGGGCTCCCGGAAGCTGACCCTTCAACACAAGGCTTTGGTAATGATTTTGACTTTAAGGCACGCACAAAGGCTGGAACCCTCTATGTCAGGTGATGCGTGCAGGGTGGCTAGGGTTGGACGTAGTTTCTTGACTGGCAACAAGAGGATAGGCGCATTAACGTTGACTGTTTAATGACGTTGTTCGGTTTAATAGTTATTCAGTATTTTTTTTGGTTTGTTAGTTTTTAAAATATCAAAGTCTACCTCCCCGCATGGGGTTCTCATGGGAGAAAGAGAATTCGTCGTCCTGGTCATTGCTGTCATTCTTCTCATCTCCACGCTGTTCCTCGTCTCTCGAAAACTCTAAATCACCTTCTCTCCCCCCCCCACCACCCCCTTCGCTTGCATCCCCCGCACTTCCTTCCTCTTCAATGTCAGTCGTCTTTGCCTTCTGCGCCTTCTCGCTTTTTTCGTCTATAATTGCCTCAAATAAGATCTGGCCACCGCTCTGCAAGACAGTCAACAGACAGCTCACCCCACCGAAAATATAGAAGATCAACGTAGCCAAGTAAATCGCTTTCCAATGGAAGTGGGGGGGGGTAAGGAAGCACTCTCTCCAATTTGGTATTTTGTCGCCAAATCCGACGGTCGTCATAGATACAAACATGAACCACATGGAATCAATAAGGGACCATTGAAAGACCCTCTGACATACGAGTGCCCCAAAAAATCCAAACAAGAAGCACAGCAAACCCATGATTTGGAAGAGGGTTACATCGCTTATATTGGTGACCTTGTGTTTGTCCCTTTTGACCCGTCTTCGCTCTATTTTTTGCTGACTTTTGCTCAATCCCTGCCGGTCAAACATGCGTTTCATCTCTATCTTTTCCTTGGCCTTTCTTATCTCTTTCTCTTTGCGCTGCTCCTTCGAAGCTCTGCTCTCAAATGGGTTGCACCTTTTCTCCAGAATGTGAGCCCACCACAAGGCGATTTTGGACATCCTCGTAGCACTCCTATAAAGAAGTAATCCCGTTAAGGGTATTCCAAAAATGCAGAAAAGAACCGTGATACCCTGCCCGGTACGTGTACCCGGTGTGAGGTTCCCATAACCGACGGTCGTGAAGGCTGACATCATGAAAAACATTGTCGAGGGAAAATCCCATCGATAGAAAAAATTGTTGTTCCGGTTTGGGTCAGTTTTGTTTTCGACACTCTTATAATAGAACAAAGTCTCGCAGAAGTTCGTCCGAAAGGGAATGTTGCCGAGGTCAAACAATGTACTATTTTCCCCTTCTGTCAAATTCAACTGCCGAATGGCACGCTCTATAATATCCGTACCATTAGCATCCTTGCTGTTTTCGCACTTCTCATGAATCGATAATAAATCTTTCTCGTACACCTGCTCGTTCCTTCTCTCAGCGTTGTAGAGAATAAATGTCCCGATTAGCAGCCAAGCCAATAACAGCACAAAAAATCCCTCATCACTAATATTTTGCAATTGCTTTACGATCTTTCTGAGCCGCACATTGTTGTGCTTCTTGGCTTTAATGTTGGGCGGTGGCTTCCATACGCTGAATGTGCGCCGACTGCCACTACTCCTCGTCGAGTCTGATCGACGGTTAGCATATAGCGAAGCAACATCACCGTCTCCCAGAGTAGTTTCCGGTAAATCCCTGATGGAGACGTTTGAGCTATCACCATTCCATGTAAGCGGTGGTGCCGGAGTACTCATTACCAACTTCTTTGTCGGTCAAGAAAAGGCCGAGGGAGGAATATTTGAGAGAGATGAGGTGGGGGTGGGAGTTGCACAACTAACTCCAACAAAGTTTCACACAAGAGCCCAACGGAAATACAGAGAAGAAGGAAATGTTTCCTGTTGCTAAAGTTTAAAGATAAAAGTCGTGGTGGTTCTCGTAGATGAGTATCGTCGTACCTGTAGTGAATACAATCTTTGCTGACAGGATTCAACTGTTTGATAATTCTTTTAGATCTTTCAGTCTCTCTTTTTTTTTGATTATTTTTTTATCGCTAATTAACTTGTTTTACCCCACTTTAATTTCTATACTTTAATACATACGCATTGATGTCCATGTAAAGATCGATACGGATATCTGTTGACTTTCAAGACCTCCACTTCTATAGTCATCCCACAGGCTGTCTGTTGATCAAATTCTAAACTCGAGCAATCATGGCACCTCCACCTCTCCATAGGAGCTCATCGCTCCCTGTCGGCCATGTAACAATGGCCTCGAATACCCCCGCCACAGCTAGTACCACTGATAATCAAAATCCTAAAGCTCCAATTCAGAAG
>Ga0115556_1002846_pt1 | contig 11308 bp, 10 predicted proteins | sample COGITO_mtgs_1104_5_FD_87282 | JGI IMG/M metagenome (GOLD analysis project Ga0115556, IMG submission 87282) | Pelagic marine microbial communities from North Sea - COGITO_mtgs_110414 | ecosystem: Environmental > Aquatic > Marine > Epipelagic | place: Germany:Helgoland, sampling site Kabeltonne... | reverse complement strand
CAATGACAATGGCAATGGCGCCGCTGTTCAGGCATCTTCCGAGAGCGGTTCGGCTGTTGGAGTTGCCTCCCGCATTCGTGAGCAGCGCCTGAAGGAAGAAGAGGAGTTCCTTGCTCGCAGGCAGGGTAAAAATAGAAGCCTGAAACAAACCCGAGAGGAAGAAGAAATGTCCTTGAAGGCGAAGATTGCGAGGCAGAAGGCGATCGACGAATCGAGGCACGACGAAGGGCAGGTTGAGACTCTGCTGGATGCTGCCGCTTCTCTGCAGGAGAAGAACGCCCAGCTCTCACTGAAGGACCAGGCAGTGAACGCTCAGCTCAAGCAGGAGGAACGGATTTTGAAGGAGGCTTCCCACGTCTCTTCGAACGCGCTTACTTCGGTAAAAGATAGTGCCGCGGGGATCGTCTTTACCGATTCCATGCCGTCGTCCTGGCAGCCTCCGAAATCTGTTCTCGCAGAGGGGGGAGATGACGGGGCCGGCTTTGATGAGATTCGGAAGAAGTGGCACATTTTGATTGAGGGGGAAGACGTCCCCCCTCCCATCCGTTCCTTTGCCGGCATGAAGTTCCCCGCCTCGATCGTATCCCATTTAAAATCTCGAAATATCAACCGCCCGACTCCAATCCAAATGCAAGGCCTCCCCGTGGCCCTTGCCGGCCGTGACATGGTAGGAATTGCCTTCACCGGTAGCGGGAAGACTGTGACCTTCACGCTGCCCATGGTTATGATTGCGATCGAGGAGGAGCTCAGGCAGCCGCTCGTGGGAGGTGAGGGCCCGACGGGCCTTTGCCTTGCCCCTTCCCGAGAGCTGGCAAGGCAGACTTTTGACGTGCTGAATGCTTTCTGCAATGCAGTGAAGGACTCGGGAGGGGTGAACATTCGCTCCACGCTGCTCATCGGGGGGGAAGACAAGCGCCAGCAGCTGGCCATGTTCAACGACGTCGGGGTGCACTGCGTTGTGGCCACCCCCGGTCGCCTCCGCGACTTCCTTGGGAAGAAAAGCATCATGCTCGATAACTGCCGGTACATCTGCCTCGACGAGGCCGACCGCATGTTGGACATGGGCTTCGACGAGGAGGTGGGAGAGATTATGAATCACTTCAAGTTTCAGAAGCAGACCCTGCTCTTTTCTGCCACCTTTCCGAAGAAGTTCCAGGACTTTGCGAAGGAGACTCTTGTGAGGCCCATCGTGGTCAATGTGGGTCGTGCAGGAGCGGCGAATCTCGACGTGATTCAGGAGGTAGAATACGTAAAACAGGAGGCCAAGATCGTCTATCTTCTCGAGTGCCTCCAGAAGACTGCTCCACCCGTTTGCATTTTCTGCGAGCGCAAGGGAGATGTGGACGACATCCACGAGTACTTGCTTTTGAAGGGCGTACAGGCGGTGTCCATCCATGGAGGAAAGGGGCAGGAGGAAAGAAACGAAAGCATCCGGCGCTTCAAACTCGATGACACGGATCCTTCCTCGGCCGACGTCCTAGTTTCCACGGATATTGCCGCAAAGGGACTTGATTTCCCGGACATTCAGCACGTCATCAATTTTGATATGCCCAGCGAGATTGAGAATTACGTCCATCGCATCGGTCGAACAGGACGATGTGGTAAGACCGGGGTTGCGACAACATTCATCAACAAGCAGTGTGAGGAGTCGACGTTGCTGGATCTCAAGCACCTTTTGAAGGAGGCAAAGCAGCGCGTCCCTCCCGTCCTTCTCATCATGGACGACCCTACCGACGATGACATACGAGATATCAACGGTGTGAAGGGCTGCTCATTCTGTGGCGGGCTGGGTCATCGCATCACTGACTGTCCCAAATTGGAGAAGGATGCTAGACGGGTAGCAGGAGGGAAAAAAGATGCTTTTAATAGCGGAGATGGTTACGGTGGGGATTGGTAGATGATTTGTGGTAGAGAGTAGCAATGGGGGAAATTTTTTAAATTTTTTAAAATGTTGTAAAGACGCCCTGCTTTTTTTTAGCTGTAAAACCATGCTCAAAAGCGGTTTTTTCTTTTCGGCAGGTGTTCTCCAAAATTCTCGCGTACTATACAATAACGCTTTTTTTCCTGCATTTCGTCATCCATCTCCTTCCTGCCTGTTTGTTGCTTGTTGCCAACTTGTCAGCACATAGACCTACTCATTCCCTTCCTCGCTCAAAACCAGATCCGCTATTGAGTTGCTTCGACTCATATCAAAACTTAGTGTTCTTTCCTTGGGCGGAACAGGAGGTGGGCTAGCGCCTTCAGTGGGTACGACCTCAAACCGCCCGGTTCTTCTGTTCCTCCAGTGTAGCTCCCCATGTTCAATGGCGAACCAGGCCCCATGGAGCTGCAGACGTCCCTCTTCGACGGCATTCTTCACAAACGGGAAGGACATTAGATTTTTTAGGCTCAATTCGATTCCTGCAAGCTCCAAACTGTACTGTGGGTTAATGCTCCCGCTTTTCAGAACCTCTTCCTGCATGACATGACATGACATGACATGAGGAGAAGTGAGTAGTAGACAGACAGCAGCAGCACAGCGAAGGGATGGGTCAGTTAGTGAGGGAGAAAGTCAGGCGCGCTGTCTCCTTGTAACTAACTAACTACACTGATGGCCACAAATTCGTATTTCTATCCACATGCCTATCCCCCCCCCCCCATGATTGAACTCCCCACACCCACATGCAATTTTTCCTCACTCAAACTCACCTTGGCTTCATTCAGCATTCCAACCCAAGGTCGGACAAACTCGCTCACGTTCTCGTCCAGGCTGTCGCCTGCTAAGCACGCACATACTCCTCCGCATTTTCCATGGCCCATGACGACCACATGTTGCACCTTGAGCGCGTTTACAGAATACTCAAGAGCGGCAGAAACTCCATGCATATTCCCATCAGGGCAGTAGGGAGGGACTAGGTTTGCTGTGTTGTCCAAGAAATATTAGGGGATACACGGTACGGATACCAACACGATTCCATGTAAGTTAGTGCGCGGAAGGAAATCATGTCCGTTTCAATGAAATGAATCATTCTCATCAATCAATCAACGCATCCATTCATCACGCTTCAAGAATCATCATCAGCTAATACTCACCAACATTTCGGATGGTAAAGAGCTCCCCAGGCGGACTGTCAAATATCACGCTTGGGTCGCAACGACTGTCAGCACATGCGACGACAAGAACTGGCGGCTGCTGCCCGCCACGTCCTAAGGTTCTGTAGGTAGCCTCATGGACTTTGTAGGATTGGCTCCGAAATCGTTGGTAGCCTATGATAAGTTCACTCATTGACTGATCATGTGATTTTCCTACAGTCGATGAAGACGTCGTTCCCTCCTTGGGAGGTGTATTAGGCATATCATTTGCCATTTTTTTCTATTGGTGGCCTGGACAATCAGGTGTACTTACTATGAGGAATTTTTGTGGCGGGTAATGAGTTGAGGGCCAAATCAAGTTCTTTCGTTTAGAAAGTCAAAGAAGAGTTGAAATAACAGATGATACTCGTTTGTAAGTAGGATTTATTCCCAAAAAACTCCGGTGGCTTCTGTTTGGGTTGATTGAGTGACCTCGGGAGCTCAAGAGAAAAGAGAAAAGAGAAACCAAAAAACCGGAAACAGTGAAAAGCCTTTTTTGAAGAACAATCTCTCAAAGATTTGTTTTTGTCCAGGTGATAATTTTCACTCCTCGCCGCAGCGCAACATATACTACTACTGCTGTAAATTTCTGAGCCTTAACTTGTTCACAAAGAGAATCTCTTGTTCAAAACAACAACCCCCCGGGGCGAAAAGATGACAAAGAAAATCAGGCAGCCTCCCATGGATTTCGGGCAACGTAAACCGACTATGAGACCAGAACTGCCCCCTCCTCCTCCTGATCCAAATCTTTTACCAAACACGAAGCATTTCAAGCGCACGACAATTCAGTTTCGTAATTTCAACCAGAAGAAGCCAAAGAAGAAAACAAATGATGAACGTTTCGCCGATGATGCTTCGGCTACAACTGCTCCGGGAGAAGGGTGCAAGCACTACTTGCGGCATCACGGAGTTTCTCGCGGTCATAGCCACAAACCCCGCCTTGATACAGGTCTGCATAAGAAAAGCGAGGAGAACAAATCTTCCGTTGGCAATAAAAATAAAGTCAAGGATAAGAACGATGAGAACATCAACAACCTGAACAATGCACAACAGCATCCACTTCAAGCTGCCGTAAATGTTGAGACAGGCGAGGTGATGCTCGACCAAGTTTACATTGTTCCTGATGAAGAAATGCAGAAAATAACAGCAGTCGTTGGCAATACCCCCCCCTCTACCGACTCCCTCGCGTGTCAAGAACTGCGACCACCGACGCCTCATAGAATTCACAAATCAGAAATCCCCTTGAATGCCCGGAAGAAGGTATACAACCACGTTGGCTGGTTGGGCATCCGGGGCGATACTGGTGCTGCTGATCCGACAAAATTTGTTAAGAAGGGGAGCGGAAGAACTTCTTCCGGAGACCATCCTAAAGTGTCTGATTACAAAAATGGCGAGGTAGGTAGTGTGTGTTGACAGAAGGTCAAGATTGGCTAGCGCTCGAACAGCCAAACACTTCAAATCACTCACCCTCGATTCAACCCCAACCCCTTTGCAGAAACCGACTAAGTGGACTCGTCCGCTACACGAAGGTTTTGTTCCCAAGTTAGGGAGACCGAAGCCCAACTCCCCGAAGAAACCTGATGACAACAGCAACTTACCAAAACGTAATTTCCTGGCTGATAATAAGGAATCAGCTAAAAAGGTTGTTGTCAGCGAGAAAGGGCCAAAAGTGATTAAGAAAGAGAAGCTTGGCATTATGCCCGATTATTTAGTCAAGAGGCGAATGAAAGAGAAATTCGAGTTTGAAAAAGCTGTAAAAGAAGAGAAACAAAGCCGCCGTAAGGCGAGAGAGAAAAAGTCAATGGATGAAAGACGCAAAATGGAGCTGCTTGATGCACTGAAAAAGCGTTTAGCCGAAGTTGTGCTAGCTATGGAGGTGTGCCGAAGCGACTCAAAGAAGAAAAAAATGGATGTGGAAGTGAAGGCTCTCGATGCTGACATCAATAAGTTGGAGCGCGCCGACATAATTAACATTTTGAAAAATAAGTAGGATTTGGTTGGTTGTTTGGAGCTTACAGGTCGTACTTTTTCTCGTGCTTTTAATTTTAATTTTTAAGCGCCTTCTACACATGAAGCCGCCCCCTCCTCGCTGACCCAGAGCTCGAAACACAAAAAGTTGAGCGCGCAGGTTGCATTGTTTTTGTCGCTACACTGCTTCGCCCCACTTGAGCTGGAAATCACCCCATCGTACTCTCTGGACCGGTGTTGGTGGTGTAACCACCACAAGTCAGGGTCGGATTTCATCCTTTCGAGTGCATCGCTCCAAGATGAAGCACTCACGTCGGTCATCCCGTAACTTTTCAATGCAGAATATTCTAAGTACCACTCGACTTCGTCGAGTCCCTTCACATTCGCCTCAGTTATGTTCATTGAATATGTGTGACAGTCAATGATCTCCCCCGTCTCACGGTCATAGTCATAATACCGGATAGCGGGATTCTCGCTCGGCCAACCCTCAGTTAGGCTCGGTCCTGCGTACAGCGCACTGCTAGGATCCCCCTCACATTTCCCCTGGTCGTCGCATGTGCGCAAAATTTTTACATAATCCTCATGATCGTGACCGTAGAACTGTCCCCTAACACTGTCAACATATTTGTCAATTAAATTTTGGTAGCGCTGGAAAGAAAGTTGGAAAATGTGCGGGAGGTGCAGGGGCAATGTTTTAAAATGGATTTAGAAACAAATTTCAACGAACGCAGTGTCTTCGCCACGCGCTCGCCAGGGGCATCATGCTGAGAACTCACCAGTAAGTGATCGTCCAGCCAAAATCCTGCATGGGGGGGGATGTGGCCCAAAACGTAGATGTTTTGATTTTTTGAGGTGGCGAGCTTTAGCTCGGACTCGAACCAATCCAGCATTGTATATCCAAATGCGTGAGCTGGATCATCTTCGTCTGTCACATGCGAGTTCAAATTTACCAGATACATTGTGTTGATCGAAATTATGCGAACTTCATCACGGTTGGGAGGAGATAAGGAGTAATAACCACCATCTTCGACGGTTTTTTTCGAATCCGGTGGTAAAAAGTTGTCCCAGACTGCGGCTATTGAGTAATAAAGGTCAAAGGGATAAGGGAACTGATTTCCCGGATAGCTATCGTGATTTCCTACACAGCCATAGAGTGGCATTCCAGGTAGGGCGTCCTCGAGGATCGACTAAGTCCTCGCTATAGTGTTAATGACATCTCCCTGAGTAGGAAGACCGGCTTGGGTATAATCCCCTGTGAAGAAGACAAAGTCAAAGTTGCTATCGTCTGAGTTTGTTCTGCTGTTCATGAAGTTTACGGCAGAATTGTAAAGTTTTAGGGGAGTTGCACAATCCCCTGCAGGCTCGCCCCACGCGCCAGCTTTGTTCACTCCATCAGTGACATTACCGTTGCAGTATGCGTAGATGTCGCTTCCAACAATGTAAATGGGATCTACATGAATGTCAGTGAAGTGCCATATTTTTCCTGGAGAAGCGCATTCTGCTACAAGAGGCAGAGCAACAAGGGGGGCATATATTCTCATTGTCAGAATACAACCTATTTTATTCTATTAAAAGAATCCGGATCCTCACTCGACAGCTAGCTGTCACTCGATCACTCTCTTCTCCAGAGAGATTAGAACACAAAAAACCTTTAACATACTCCGAAATGACGAAGCTGCACTTTTTATCCGCCCTCTTCTTAGGACCCAAGTATGTTCATGCTTCCCCTGCACGAGAGATTTTTGCTTGGGCTAGTTCCTCTCAAGTTGATGGCTCCATAGAGCAGATCAACAACGAAACTTGGGCGGATATATTCGATGGGATACAGCTTTTCTGTGGGTTTGAGTTCTCCCCAGAGGGAAAATTTACTGTAAACAGGACGGTCTATGATACTTGTATACCCTTGATCGATGCCGTGCACGCTAAGGGGGGCACTGTGTCCGCTTGTGTTGGGGAAGTTCCACAGGTACTGATCGATGATCCTTCCATCTCGTTCCCGTCGGCCTCCGCGCTCCTCAACGACTTTGATATTGACGGTATTTCGCTCGATGATGAGAAAGACTGCGCCCCTCGTGGCACGCAAGTCGAATTCGAGGGCTGGATCAACTATGTCAATGAGCTTTCAGACTACATGCATTTGAACCACAATGGTGCCCGCGTCGATGCTGCCGTTCAAGCAATGTTTGGTATCCAGGATGATCCAGCTAATGATCCCTGTGCGGAAGCTCCTTACAAATACCCTCGTAACCAGGATGTCATAGACCTCATGAACAATTCGACTATAGATCGTTGGCTGGAGATGGACACTTATTACTTCTCTACCAACCGGTACATGGACGCCATTGATTGGTATACTAAGGAAATCGATTCAGATAAATTGGCTGTTGCGGTAATGAACCGGGATACGCCTTCAGACTACATAACTGACGAGGGCATCATTGCTCGTTGGCACGCATTAGAACAATCGGGAGCCACGAATTTAAACTTTTTCCTCCTCCCCGTAAGCGACCAGTGGCTGACCATGGCGCGTCGCTGGAAAACCCAATGCGCAAACTGTCCAAATGGCGGCAGCTTGAGTTGCTATGAAGTAGAGTTGGATTGCTGAGATTAATGGAGAAGGGAGTGTTTTCTAGTGTCCATGTACTTTTTATTCTCGCTCATATTACTACTATCACTTTCGTTAAATAAAATCATTTCATCATAACTTTGATACGTTTAGATTTTAAAACCACTGGTCGCTGGTCGCTAAATTGTTCTGCTTACACTGGTATGCAACTTAAGCAAGCAGGCACGAAGGAGACAGAAATAAGGTGAATATTTGTGGTTACTGCCTACACTCGTTCTGATAGGGTTGGTTGAGTATTTTAATTCAGAATCACTCTTACCAAAAGATCAAGTTCCTAGAGCGAATTATTGTTCAGCCGACAGCCAGCCGACTTTGTCCTCAGAGCCACCCCACAATCCCATAATTAATCTGTGTCACACCACTCTGTCTGATTGTTTTTTTAAATCGTCAAGATATGCTTTCACGAGCTCTCTTCAGCGGCTCTAGCCGCGGTGTCAGCCGCAGCCTGACTACATCAAGCCGTTCTTCAGTCCTGAATCACTCGTTCGGTTCGGTCCAATCATCCCCCCTCAACAACAACATGCGTTCCTTTTACTCCGCCAGTTCGGTCCTCCGTGCCGCCCCTACTTCTGGACTCGGCCCAGATGCGGGAGATGTGATCGGTATCGATCTTGGAACCACTAACAGTTGTGTTGCCATTATGGAGGGTCGTAATGCACGTGTTATTGAGAATTCTGAGGGTGCTCGTACGACTCCCTCTGTAATCTCCTTCTCGCAGGGCGGCGAACGCCTTGTCGGGCAGGCTGCTCGCCGCCAGGCCGTCACCAACCCTGAAAACACCCTATATGCCGTCAAGCGTCTCATCGGTCGTTCCATCAACGACGCTGAGGTTTCTGAGATTAAGAAACTTGTCCCTTACACCATTGAAAAGTCTAAGAACAACGACGACGCGTGGGTGTCTCTAGACAATGGCACTGGGGTTAAGGAGAGCTTTTCTCCTTCCCAGATTGGATCCATGGTGTTGGGCAAAATGAAGGAGACCAGTGAAGGTTTTTTGGGAAGGACTGTGAGCAAGGCTGTTGTGACTGTCCCCGCTTACTTCAACGACAGGTAATTATTGCTTTGCTTGTATCGTCTTGGTTTGGCTTGGTTTGGCTTGGTTTGGCTTGGTTTGGCTTGGTTTGGCGGATTTTTCTTGTTGTATTCGTGCGAATGTTGATTGTCGACTGTCTATTGTAGAACTAGGAACAACACCAATTGTATCTCTCAATCACTCACTCACTCACTCACTCACTCACATACACAACTCGCTCCCTTTCTCTTCAGTCAACGTCAAGCAACTAAAGACGCCGGGAAGATTGCTGGCCTCGACGTCCTGCGTATCATCAATGAACCTACTGCCGCCGCCCTTGCATATGGTATGGACAAGGCTGATGGTAAGACCATTGCTGTATTTGACCTTGGCGGTGGTACCTTCGATGTCTCCATCTTGGAAATCTCTGGTGGAGTGTTTGAGGTCAAGTCTACCAATGGTGACACCATGCTCGGTGGAGAGGATTTCGACGAGTTTCTCCTCGCTCACCTCTTGAAAGAGTTCAAGAAGGACAGTGGAATCGATCTTAGCAACCAGAAGGAGGCGATGCAGAGGATGCGTGAGGCTGCCGAGAAGGCCAAAAGGGAGCTCGATGGACTTGCCCAGACTGACGTCAGCCTTCCTTTCATCACTGCTGACCAGAGTGGTCCCAAGCACATGAACGCCAAGGTCTCGCGAGCCCAATTCGAGGAGATTGTCGATAGGTAAGAAGAGCGTGCGAGGGGCGAGGATTTTTTGTCGTTGAGGGGAATGGCGACGACGACGACGACGACGACGGCGACGACGACGACGACGACGACGGCGACGACGACGACGACGGCGACGACGACGACGGCGACGACGACGACGACGACGACGACGACGATAATTACAACATTAACTAACCCAACCCGTTCCCATTCCCATTACAGTCTCATCCAGCGCACAATTGACCCATGCAAGAACTGCCTCAAGGACGCTGACATTAGCAAGTCTGAAGTGCACGAGATCATCTTGGTTGGAGGAATGAGTCGCATGCCCAAGGTGCAGGATACCGTCGAGAAGTTCTTCGGAAAGAAGCCCTCCAAGGGAGTGAACCCCGACGAGGTCGTTGCCATGGGCGCCGCCATCCAGGGTGGAGTCTTGAAGGGAGACGTCAAGGACATCCTCCTCCTCGATGTCACTCCTCTTTCCCTCGGTATTGAAACTCTCGGAGGAGTCTTCACGAGGCTCATCAACAGGAACACGACTATCCCCACCAAGAAGCAGCAGACATTCTCCACCGCCGTCGACAACCAGCCCCAGGTGCAGATCAAGGTAATGCAGGGAGAGCGCGACATGGCCGCCGACAACAAGACCCTCGGACAGTTCGACTTGGTCGGAATCCCCCCCGCCCCCCGCGGCATGCCCCAGATCGAGGTCTCCTTCGACATCGACGCGGACGGCATCCTCAACGTCTCCGCCAAGGACAAGGGAACCGGAAAGGAGCAGAACATCGTGATTCAGAGCTCCGGAGGACTGAGCGACGACGACATCGAGCAGATGGTCAGGGATGCCGAGGCGAACGCCGAGGCCGACAACAAGAGGAAGCAGAACATCGAGCTCAAGAACGAGATCGACAGCCTCGTTTACAGCACGGAGAAGAGCTTGAAGGAGCACGAGGAGAAATTGGACGCCGATACTAAGGCGGAGGTCGAGGCGGCTATCAAGGAGGCCAACGACGCCAAGGAGGGAGACGACTTCGACCTCATCCAGGAAAAGAACAAGGCTCTACAGGAGGCGAGCCTTAAGATTGGCAAGGCCATTTACGGCCAGGGTGACGGGGCCGGGGCTGCCGGTGCCGGTGCCGAGGGGGAGAAGGCCGATGACAACACCGTCGACGCCGAATTCCAGGAGAAGGAGGACGAGAAGAAGGAGGAAAGCAAGTAAAGAAATACGATAGTTAAATGGTCAGGAAAAAAATGAGAGAGGGTTTTTTTGGTTTTTTGGTGCAGAAAAAGTCTACAATGTTCCTTACGTTATTATTTCTGCTGCTGCTGCGCTATAGACTAGTGTCCATTCATTCATTCATTCATTCGTTCATTCGTTCGTTCGTTCATTCATTCGTTATAAAATAACCAACTTCTTCTTCTCATACCCCGGGTTCTTACTTTTGTGTCGTTCGAATAGGTCAACAAGCCTTTTGATGTACAATGCATGGTACCTATCCAAAATTTCTTGGCTGACCTCTCCCTCGACCTTCTCGACGAAGATCGGCTTATCTATGACCACATTCGTCACATTAGGTAGGGGGATACCGTAGGGAATACCGAAGCGACCGAAATAAATGACCGGCAGAAAACCGAGCATTTTCGTCACCTTCACCATGTATTTACTCCTGTAAATGGCCGGCGGCATGAAGAATTTGTAGCTCCCGCTGAGGCCGAATGTGAAGCACGGCACCACGGGGGTGCCGTGTTTCAAGGCGAGTTTTATGAAGCCCTTGCGGCTCTTTAGAAAGAGGATTATGTCGTCGGGCTTCGAGGTGTCCAGGAGGAAGACCTCGTTCACGCCGCCGGGGACCACGATTACCGTGTCTTTGTTTTCGAGGT
>Ga0115556_1002827_pt1 | contig 11344 bp, 8 predicted proteins | sample COGITO_mtgs_1104_5_FD_87282 | JGI IMG/M metagenome (GOLD analysis project Ga0115556, IMG submission 87282) | Pelagic marine microbial communities from North Sea - COGITO_mtgs_110414 | ecosystem: Environmental > Aquatic > Marine > Epipelagic | place: Germany:Helgoland, sampling site Kabeltonne... | reverse complement strand
GCCAACCCCCCCCCACCCCCCCTTTCGCGACAAAAGGGCTGTCGGCAGGGGTTGGTATTTTTGTCGTTTGGTTTGGGGTTTGGTGTGTGTTGGGGGACAACAACAAAACGAAACGGAGTGAGAAACGCTGACAACTAACCGGAGAGGAGAACGCGGGGGTAGATGCGTGGAGGACGAACCTTCAACGACACACTTGTCCTCGGAGATTGCGTGGGTGCACCACCTTCACCCCGAGAGGACTCTCGAAAGACACGCGGACACCGGGGGGGGGGTTGTTTTTCACAGCCGAAGGGGGGGGGAATTAAATCGACAAAGAAGGAAAGAGGATCTTTGGGAGAGATGGGGGAGAGCGACGAACGTTTTGGGGGTTTATTGGAGGCAAGGTGGTTGTGAAAAATAAATTACTCGCCCGTGGATTTTTGGTCGAAAGAAGCGACGCTTCTTCTATCAACAAAATAACCCAAAAAGAATCTTTTCCCACAAAATTTTAGCAATGTCGGTATCTAAGGATGAGTGCAATGGATTGTTGAGCGCCTTGGGGTTGTACAGCCCAGCGGTGCCTGGAGATTGCGCTACTTTGTCGCTGAAGTCTGAGAGGAAGAGGGGGGAGAAGGAGGTGAGTTCTTTTGTTCGAGGGGGGTGGTTGGGTTGGGGGGGGGGGTTAGATATTAGATGACGCTGGTGGACTATAAAAACAACTGAAGTTTTGTCGTAACTTCAACAAAGAAAATGACAATTCTGAAGCTGTCTCTTGCAACTTCAACACGCTTCGGAAAACCGACAATTCTCTACTCTCACCCCTTTATCTCTCACAGGAGCACACGTCCTGGCTCTGGCCGAAGATGGCCCGCAGGGCCACCAACAACCGGTCGGACTACAAGCAGGAGAACTGGCACCCGGATGAGGTCAAAGTTTCCAAGGAGGACTGCGGGGATATTAGGAAGGCTCTGGAAGCGCTGGGGAATAAGGAGGCGATGGAGATGCTACCGAAGGCGTGTAGGTAGGGAGGAGGGGGAGGTAATTACGAATTTGTGACGATTACTGTTGGGTGGTTGAACCGCAATAAATAAACGGGAGGGACAATAATAACAGTGAAGAGAGAGATAGAAAAAGGCGAAAAGCTGTGTGTCGTTTACGAAAATAATAGTCTGCTCTCCTAGCATTTACATTCGGTATCTCTTACATTATGTACACCTGATGAGGATACCCACAACCCTTACCATAAAACTAACCAGTCCTAGCGAGACTAAATTTATTGCCGGACAGGACAAACCCTCGACAAAAACTAGCTCTTTGCAAGCTGGAACATGACCTTGACGTAGGTAGAGAAGTCTACCACGGCGTTGCCGCCCAATCCCGCCTCGTGGAGGTAGTTTTCGGCCTCGTCGATGCTCCACTTACCAACATAGCTCGTCAAACCATAGATGAGCTGTTTCTTGTCGAGGCATCCGGCCTTGTAGCCGCTTGTTCTATTGTACATACAATCCGTGTTGCTGAAATCCTTCCCGAAAAATTCAAAGGCAGAATATATACTTTCCTCTGTGTAATCTATGGCGGGCTTGTCGCTCTTCATGGCCCGGACAAAGTCCGGGAAGAATACCTCGTCACTTTCGGTGGTATCGATCTTCCTGACCAATTCCACGACCTCCTCCTCGCTCTTCGACATCCCAAGGAGGTCCAAAAGCTTGCCGAGCTCCTCGCTGTCGATACTACCCCCGTGGTCGAGGTCGACGAGCTGGAACATCTCCCTGAATTCCTGGACTTCCTGGGCCGTGCTGCTCCATGCTGCCGCCAGGTCGACGTTCTCCTGGAGTTCCTCCTCGACCGTCATGGGCGCGTCTGAGTCGTCGTCGTCGTCGGAGTCATCCTCATCGCTCCCCCCTTTCCCATCATCGATGTCGTCATCTCCCTCCCCCTCGGCCTCTGATATATTGTACCTATTGGCCAGCACAAGTTGTCGCTCGAGTTCCTTCTGACGGTGGGCTCTTGCCTGAGTACCCTCTGGGTCTTTCATGGCCTCCTCAACCATCTCAAAAAGCTTGGTTCGTGAGGCCTTGTTCTTATACAAGCTGAATACTGGCCACTTTCTGTCGCCTGATACCTCGACATGTAGTAGAGTGCCGGCTAGGAGGGCTCGGGCATGGTCTTCAGTTACGTTAGGGGCGTCGGCAATCTTCTTCAGCTCGTTTTCGGCGTGACGAGTGAAAATCAATCGCTGCTCTTCCAAGAACCACCTGTGTGGTATTAGGCGCGTCATTACGTGCACAAAGGTTGGGTTAGCTTGTATGCGAAGCTTGTATGCGAAGCTTGTATGCGAAGCTTGTTTGCGAAGCTTGTATGCGAAGCTTGTTTGCGAAGCTTGTATGCGAAGCTTGTTTGCGAAGCTTGTATGCGAAGCTTGTTTGCGAAGCTTGTTTGCGAAGCTTGTTTGCGAAGCTTGTTTGCGAAGCCTGTTTGCGAAGCTTGTTTGCGAAGCTTGTTTGCGAAGCTTGTTTGCGAAGCTTGTTTGCGAAGCTTGTTCGCTCGCATTCTCCTTTTCTCACACTTTCTCACTCACTCACCTAATGAGAAATCGCATCAACTCTAAGGGTACACCCTTGGGTGTCATTTCGACCAGATGTCCCTCCTCTTGTCCTTCCTTGTCTTTTACGTTATGCTCCACTATGATGTTTTTCAATTGAATTTGCTTCTCCAACACGCTATACCTTCTGCTCGCGCTCTCCATTTTGTTGCCCACTAAGGGCAGCACGCTCCCTTTCCTTCCCTTGTAACTGTCACTATCCTCAGTCAATGCGACCTTCCTCTCCATTTTGTACCAGATCTTTTCCAGCACGAATCGGCGGGCCTTTTTGCAGGCAAGGAAGGAACGCATCAATCTTTGGACGCGCACTACGCGATGTCGGAAGGTGAAGATGATGTACTGAATCTGCTGGACGCTGAAGTCATGGAAGAATCGCCTGTGCGGTGGGAAGAAAAAGAAAAGGGGGAGGATTAGACGAGACGGTCAGGAACGATGTGTCGGGTGCATCGGAGTTGGCGAGACAAGCCAGTACTTGCTCTCGCTGCGTCGCACTGAGACAAACCAAGTACTTGCTCTCGCTGCGTCGCACTGAGACAAGCCAAGTACTTGCTCTCGCTGCGTCGCACCGTGCCATGCCCCCCCCGATTTGGCCACTCAAAAAAACTCTCACCTTAAATTCTGTGCGTGCAATTTCCTCCGGCAGCACCTGAGCCAGAACCGGATCCGCCACTCGACGTTGGCGAGCTTCTGCCGGGTGACCAAGGCGCTTAACATCTTCTTGTGCTTGATGAAGCCCTTCCAGTTCCGCTGAATGATGATGGCCGCGTCGTGCAGCACTTTCTGCTCTTTCCACTTTTGGACATTTACCCTTCCTCTCTCGAGCCACAGAGTTGTAACATGGGCGAGCGCCACAACACCAATGAGCTGCGAGTTTGTTTCGTCGAAGATCGGGGTAGTTAGTGACGACTGTTTCGCCGTCTCGCACTCCTATCAACTACACGCGCATCAATCCAGCACTCACCTTCTTCTGATAGGCCTGCGTCTCTTTCATCTTGGCCATGGCTTGCCTATTCAGTTCCTTCTTCTCTATGTTCTTCAAAACTTCGTCCCTCTTGCCCTGCTCAATTTCGTTCCTTCGCTTCTGTGCCATTGAAGTCCTTTCGGTCCTCCTGCGACTGTTCGATTTCAACTCATCTAAGGTCGGCACCCGATGGAACTGAACGTCCACATTAGTCCCTGGACCGACGGTGTTTCTGCTTTTCTGCTTCCTCCTCTGCTTGTTGCTCAGGCCCCTCGATAGTCCACCGGGGCTATTGAAGGGACTATCAGTCATTCCCCCCTCCGACTCAGCAAGAGCTTCTTTTTGGGCATAATCTGCCAACTCAGAAAGCCCCTGCCTTAACCCGCTAGCAACACTTGAATCCCCAAATGAGCTCCTCCGCCTAACTTTCTTGATCGTGGGTAACTTCTGGTCGCTGCCTCCGGAAACAAAACCGCCTACCCCTGCGCCCCCTCCATCTTTATCGGCGGGTACGAGAGCCGGAAGACTGGCTGATTGCTGCAACAGGCTCTCTTTCAATGTATTTTTGTTGATCTTCTTCCCAACAGCAAACTTTTCCTTTTGCGCCGCGATTAAGGTCTCACGGGTCTGTGTGGTTGTAGGACTTCCGCTTGGAGAGAGTCCAGTATTCTTCGAGAGCTTGGTGTCTCGCTGGACTTCAGTAATGTTTCCCAAGATGTTATCAATTTCTCGAGACTTGCTGCTATTGAGAAGAGACTCACGGCGCGTTTTCATAGACATTATTACTGGAAGCTGCGCCAAACGCCCAGTGGATAACTTGATGGAAAGGAATTAGTGCCAAATTTGGATCTCCCCTTATTAAAAAATGCTGTATTGTTTGAGAGTTGCAAAAAGTTCGTAGTTGCAACACTCAATTCCATTTCTGTTTCATTAAAAGTGAGGCAGAAAGAATGTCAGAATTATCCTTCGAGGATGCTCTGTCGAGGCATAATCACCCTCAAATGACTTCAAAAACTTCGAAAAAAGCACCCAAGCTCCTTTTCACACCTCCTTCCTCATCATCCCGACCCCCTGAAGGGCAGGCAGCAGCCTTAACCAACGTAATGGGTAGAAGCGTCAACCTCACCAATACATGGGTGGGTGATTCGTCGCCGTCCCAGCCTCAGACCACTTCTCCCCTCCCCGCCCTCCCAAAAACAACAGCAGCAGGAACAACTATGACGATAACAACGACAACCACAACCCATGAAAGCAAGCAACCCGCACCCTCCCGTCGCTCTCTACCTCCTCAACAAAATGCGGTCCAAAAGAGTGGTGGTGTGTGGCGATATACTGGGGGTAAGAATCACGACAGCAGAGATGTACCTGCACAAAGGAGCTCAGCAATACAACTTGAGAGACAGTTTGATGCGCTCATGAGGATTCCTTCTCAACAAGCGCATGGCAACTCTACCGTCAGTAACAATAACAGGGCAAATGAGGGCAACGACTTCTTGGCTATTCAAGCAGACGTTGACGCCTCGATTGCGCAGAGGCAAATATTGTGTCTCTGCACCAACCTTAGTGAAGGCGAAAAAAGTCTGGAGGAGCAATTCAAGCATGTTGACAGTTCTCTAGCGGATAGTCTGGGGATCAATGCAAACAGCATCAGCAAGGTTAAGAAAGTTTTGAGCGAGGCTATTTACGTTCAGAAGCACACTGATCTTATTTTGTCTGGCCTTGTGGCGCAGGTTGAGTTGGCTTGTCTTGAGCAGGTGAGTTGGTGCGGAAGTGGGTGTGGGAGTTAGTGTTGAAGTAAAGGGAGAGGGAGAGGGAGAGGGAGAGGGAGAGGGAGAGGGGAACACTACAAGTTGCTTCATCGTTCTCATTTTTTTTTCTCACTTTTTCTGTTGTTCTCGGTCGATACCCTTGGTGCTAATTTGCAGGGACGGCTCCTGCGAAAGCTCCGTGAAAAGTACGCCTATGTCTTTCAGAATCTTTCGGAAATTCAATCTGACGGCCTGTGGCAGCTCGAGACTTCGGCTCTGTCCCTCACAAATTTGAGGGGTAATTTGATTGCCCTGGCCGAGAGTAAAACTAAGTCAGAGGAGGAGATGAAGAAGAAAATTGCCCTTGCCTACGTTGATGCCGAGAATTTGGCAAAGGAAGCCCGGAAAGAGACGAGCGACCAGAAGGTAAAATACGAGGAGAAGATTGCTAGCCTGAACAAGTCTCTCACAACGCTGCAACAGATTGTTCAAAATATGGCCAGCGATACTGGAAAGGTACGAGACGGTGACATGAGCCAGCAGCTCCTCAAGCTCCGCAACTTGTGCGACGAACAAGAATCTACTCTTGAAGAGCTCAGACCTCTTAAGCAAGAAGCGAAGACAACCAAGGTGAAATTGATGATGCGCGAAAACGAGTTGAACAAGCTGAAGGAGGAGAATGCCCGCCAGAAGAGTGACCTCTCGAAGCAAAACAAGTTGCTTAAGACGCTAATTGACAAACGTGGCGTGGTTCTGACTGACGAGGAATATACTTTGATGCAGAGCATCGAGCACTCTGCGGCGAATGCAGAGAGCGATCCGGAGAGCTCGTCTGAAGAAGAGGAGGACTTAACGGAGAAGCCGCCTACGTCCCTTCTTTGTGTGCTCTGCCACGGGCGTCTGGATAAGACCATAAATTTGAAGAAAAAACTCCTCTCAGGACCCCCTCGGCTGCCTGCGCAGAACTACAGAGTCTTGCTGCCGAAAATCGACCTGCACAGGGAAGACCCAGTGTACACGGAGCCCACTTTCACCAGTAGCGACGAGGAAGATTGTGGAGAGGAGGAGAAGAAGGGCTCCGGTCGGGGAAACGGCGACGACGATGAGGACGATGAGGACCTCGAGGAGAAGGTCCCGGACACGGGCAACAAGAAGACGGGTTTGATTATGCAGACGCTGGAATCGAGCTACATGCCTCCTGTAATCCGATCGCTGGCTCTGTCGAAAGAGTGGGTAGTAAATTGCATGCGTTCGATCTGCAACGCAAAGGTAGTGGAAGAGTCGCTAGTGTCAACTTCTTTTCGGATAGAGAGTGGGATGGGAGTGAGGAGGTCCAGATTCCCCGATTTTGTGCACAGCTGGTTCGAGCCACCTGAAGAGACGGTGAAGAAAGTCAGGTGCCATGCCGAAAAGTGCACGTTGAGCCAAGCAAGCAAAACGTACAAGAATGCCGTTTCGAAGGATGACGATGCAGAGAAGGAGCTCCGCACACTTGCCGACTCCCACCGCTGGGCTTTGTACTACGGGGTGAAGATGCTTGCATCTCAGTCCCCCCCCCTGCCTGAAGCCGTCCTCTTTTTCTCCCTCCTCGACGAGACGTATCCCGAGGATTTCCTTTCATTCTACCTCTTCTGCCTATCGACGGTGAAGTCCGTGTGCGGGAAGGTCATGAGGAAGCAAGAGGGAATCACGGCTTGGCCGCATCCGCCCACCAATTACTACGAATTGAAAGAACGGATGGAAAAGGCGGGTTTCAAGAACGATGGCAATGACAGCGCCGGCACTAAAACCAACAGCAGCGCCTATTACAACAACAAAAATGGCGTTATTGGCCCTCCTCCTCACACTTGTTGGATCCCGTCTGAACTTGCGTTGCAGATAAGTCGCCAGATCTGCCGCTGCGCTCTTCAAGATGAGTTGGAGGTGACATTGCGTGCTGTGTCTGCTTGCTTGATAACTGCCCAAGGGCGGCTTCCTTACGTGACGTCGAACTCTATAAAGTGCATTGACATGCACCTCTTGGTCAAGCTTTTTATGCACACGTACCGTGCGGAGCAGGCTTTGAGGAAGGGCGTGGTGAGGCTGATGTTTGAGACGGCCGCTGCGGGAAGGTGCAGCGATGAGGCACTGCTATATGCTCAGGAGAAGGGGTACGGAAGGAGAATACGCAAGGGAGGTGATGGCAGTGGTGGCGCTGCTGGAGCGTCCTTTTACTCTGGAGGAAGTGAAGATGATGGGCAGAACGGGGCGGAAGACTTCGAACTGGGTAAGGGGGGGGGAGATAATGGTCTCGACCCGATGCAATTCAGGTGTGTTATGAATTCATTTGCCCCTGGTATTGAACCCGCGGAGATTTCTTCCCTCTTCAGGGAGATTTGGACCCTCAACGAACAGAAAGTAACTTCGGAAGGGTTTCTGAAGGCGGCAGAGAGGAACCAACTCTTCACCAGGTGTGCCAAGTTCCCCGAGAGCCTGGCCGCACTTAGTTTGGGTGGCGAAGGCGAGGGCGAAGGAGAAGGAGAAGACAGTGGGAGTAAAGATAGTAAGGAGGGCACTTCGGATGACCCTTACGGCGGCGTACCCTACTCCCTCTCTTCCCGACACCGGGTTGGAGCAATCGTCCACATGCGGTCCCAGCTCCTGGCTCCCTGGTTGGATTCTCTGTCTTTGTCCCTGCCCCAGGGTGTTCGTTGTTTAGTTTCTTCGTTGAGGGCGAGCGTATCGGAGACCATGAATTTTTGCGCGGACGCTACTGGGACCCGCATAGATGGTATGGCGCCTCTCGGCGCGTACAGGAGGCTGCTGCTCCTTTGCCTCACAATCCGGATGCTCGGACACGAGACAGGAAGGCGGAGGTGGCCCACCTCGACCTCGGGGGAGCTCGGGAGCTGTGTGGAGAGAGAGCTGAGAGTGCTGGAGTCGCTCCTCAGGGACTTCGGACCCTGCAAGCTCTCTCCTAAGCTCGACAACTTCGCCAGAACCTACTCCGCTTTCAGGATACAGGCCGTTTGGAGGGCTTTGCTTTCCAGACGTCTCAAGGGTCCACCCCTACAAATACTCAAGTTCATGAGGAGTGGGTATCTTAACAACCGAGGAGATATTTCACGTAGGGAACGTCACCTTCCCATCCCCCTAGTCATGGATCAGGTCGGCTCTGTGTACGAGCAGTATATAAAGATGACGGGGGAATCCTCCCGTTTGGCTCTCGGTTTGGGTCGGCAACAAAGTGTGACGACGGGAAAGGCTGCCGTGGCGTACTTTTTGGGGAAATACGGTGTCCCTGCGGCTGGGGAGAGGGCACTTCATGATTTTTTCATGGGAGTGAGGGGGGGAGAAGGGTACCTAGCGAGGCTAAGGATTTTCGGTTTGTTTTGTGGCATGGACGGGGTTAAAAGCGCCACCGCTGATAATGTTGTCGCCACCGGGGAAAGTTCTGAGGCGCCCGAGGAGGGTAAACTAGACCCCAACGAGTGGAACGAGGAATTGGGGATGGCTAACATGATGAGGAGGGCAGAAGCGGTATCTTTCTATCTGCAAGTCGTCCAGAGAATCCACACTGAAAAGAGGAAGACAATAAAGATCATGAAAGATAGCGGTGTCAGCTATTTGGATGCTATACGGAGATTGGAGAAGAAGGAAAGGAAGAAGGGCGGTAATATTTTTGCAGATGATTACGACAAATACGAAAACGAAAACGAAAACGAAAACGATTACACCTATGATGACAACAAAGAAGCGTTAAGGAACGAAGTAGTTCATAAACTCTTCCCTCACACCCCTCGTAATTTGGACGACAACAACTACACCTCGCTGGGATGGAAAGAGCCCACATCCCTCCTCCGCAAGGTTTGTTGTGATGTTTTCGTTGGCCTGAACGGGAACGATATGGTCCCTCCAGATACAGTTCGGGAAGTTGTCTTGCGGATCTCCGAGGGGATGAAGTCGGCGGAGGGAGGCTGGGCCGGGGTGGACAGCTTCCTTTGGGAGGTAATGCAAGTTTGGTGCACCATTGTCAGACTTCGGGTGTCGTCCCTAAGGAAATTCTTCAGGAGGTCAGATGAGGAAAAGATCAGGGAGTGGATAGGAAGCGGACACAAGTTTAGTGGCCTCTGCATGGAGGAAATCGGATGCAAGGGGAAAGAATGGATGACTACGTTGCAAGGGAGGGATAGGGAAGAGGTCGTGGAGGGTGGGTGGAGAAAAGCGGTGATGGGAAGTGAAAAGGTCAATTTTGGGGGCCTGAGGAGGGCAAAGGAAGCCTTAGAACAAGGGGTGATGGAGGCAGTTACAATTGATTTAGGGGGGGCGACCAACAGGACCAAGCCACTCATGTTGCACAGCGACTCCTTCAAACGTGTCGATCGACGACACCGTGAAGCGCAGCAGAAAAAGAAGAAAGAGCGAGAGTCGGCAGAGGCCAAGCAGAGAGAAGAGCAAATGTCTTTCGCTGAAAAGGCAAGAGCCAAGCAGAGCACAATGATTGGGAAGAAGGTGGAAGATGAGGTGGAAGATGACGAACGTGATGAGAGCTGTGTCTTTGTGGACTGGAGAGGAGGGCTTGAGGAGCTCAATGAGGCGTTCAGAGGGTACGATGGGAAGATTAGAGAGTGGATTGCGCAGGTGGAGGAAACAAAAAGCAACCCCGAACAAATACAAGCATTCAAGGCAAAATTCAACGCTTTCAAAGGCAATCTTAGCAGGTTTACTGAAGGGGCCAAAGTGGCAGCCTTGGGCGAGACAGAAAAAGACGTATTTGCTAATGATCTTCAAATGAGGCTCCACGTGGAAAAGGAATGGAGCACTTTCAGGGGACTTCTGAGCGACTTGTTATCCATGGGAAGTGAAGGGGAGGGGGTTGATGGAAGGAGGGTCACAAAAGAAATTCTCAAGGACGTCTGGGTTGAGGGAGAAAGAAACAGTTTCGCGGGGAAGAAGAAGCTTGTGCAGTGGGCGACATAATGTTTTGATTATATTGTGAGAATTTGCAAGCCTAAAAATCTTTGTTACCTCCTTCGAAGGGAAGGCTTTAAATTTAAATTTAAGTCGGCGTCGCCACTGAAAAAATGTTTAAGCCAGAGCGGCTACAGCCATGAATCCTACGGCAGTAGCCGTCATTGATGCGAGCGCTTTACTTCCAGGAGCATCAAGGGAGTCGTGATCGTGACCATCATGATCGTCGTGTTCATCGTCGTGTTCATCTTCATGATCATCTTCGCCGTCATCAACGTGAACTGTGACGGTCAGGTACTGACCCATGCTACAGTGGGTGTTGGGTGCACCCACAGAGCATGCAAAGTGAATTTTGTCTCCGTCAACTTTGTCACTGGGAATTGTGTATGCAAACGGGCTAGATTCTGACAAGAGTTCTGATCCCGTGAAATCGCACCCTGATGCTTCGCCGGTGACGATATGTTTGACATCATGAGTACCAGATTCCCAAGTAAATGTGATGACATCACCTGGACTAGCTTCCAGAGCTTGGCCAGATCCACTAAAGCCAAGGACCCAATTGTGTTCAATGTCGGCACCCAGAGCAGCCTTTGCAAAGACAAAAAGACTAGCAAACGAGATTTTCATTTTGGATGTTGGAAAATAAAGGGAGTCACAAGTCCCGGGTCCCGGGTCCCGGGCATGGGGGGAGTTATGGTCGGATTTCACCTTTAAAAAAAAAAAAACTGTTTCCAAGTTATTAGCGTAAATCTATGTGATCTATGTGCCTTATTTCTTGCGTTCAGTCTTCTTCGATAAGGAATATAGGGGGATACTATTTATTAAAATTGTCCCTGCAGTTGATTATTGCTGTTTTAGTGATAGTGATATAGGATTGGCTGTACATAACTGTGCATAGTCAGATGGAAAATGTTAATCCGATTCACGCTCACTCCTTTAACCAGACATGCGACTTTGTCCTCGACCCTATAGAGCTCGGGTTCGCGGCATTTTTCTCTCTTCCCCTGCCTTTGAGTGGTGAGTCGTCCTCTATCTCCAACTTTGTCCCATCGACGCTGCTGGAACTGCTGAAGGACCTGTTAGATGAATTCATGTTCACTCTAT
>Ga0115556_1002825_pt1 | contig 11348 bp, 14 predicted proteins | sample COGITO_mtgs_1104_5_FD_87282 | JGI IMG/M metagenome (GOLD analysis project Ga0115556, IMG submission 87282) | Pelagic marine microbial communities from North Sea - COGITO_mtgs_110414 | ecosystem: Environmental > Aquatic > Marine > Epipelagic | place: Germany:Helgoland, sampling site Kabeltonne... | reverse complement strand
TGTATCTCCTGCCATGGGAATGGATCATAATTTATTGGAGATGCGTGAATATGAGAGCGGGGGAGGGATTTAATTAAAAATGTCCTTTTATTGACGAAACTACTCCCTTAATGTACACAAAATTCTGATGCTTCCAAAATCTAAACCCGAACCACCTATTTCTTCCGACAGTTCTTCAAGCACTGAGGATCAATCAAACGAGTCCATTATTCCTGCTGATTTTGAAAACAAAGGGAAAAAGAAAGTGGAAGATCTTGAAGTAAAAGATGCGCAATTAATTTTTCACTCGATTTGGCATGAACTCGAACAAGAGGTCGGAGTGGAGAACCTTCATTTCCCGGCTGAGATATTCTGGCTTAATGGATCCCCGGGGGCGGGAAAAGGTACTCAGACTGCGTTTATCATGGAGTTTCGTGACCTGACTGAGAAGCCAATAATCGTCAGCGAACTGTTAAACTCTCCGGAAGCACGCAAGAAGATTGATGCGGGTCTACTGGCGGGAGATCGTGAAGTTACCAAGTTGGTACTTCGCAATTTACTGGAGCCCAATTATCAGAGTGGTGCTATTGTGGATGGGTATCCAAGAACAAAGACCCAGGTTGAATGTTTGAAACTTTTTCATCGTCGGCTCACTGAATTAAGACATAAATATCTTGGTACTTTTCAAGAAGCACAATTTCCAAAACCTCGTTTTCATATCATCATGCTATTCATTGATGAAGAAGAGAGCGTCAGAAGACAATTTATTCGTGGTCAAAGGTCATTGGATCATAATGCAGAAGTGGATGCCTCCGGTGTGGGGAAAAGAAGAGAGGTCCGGAAGACCGATTTGGATGAAGCGGCAGCACATAGTCGGTACAAAACTTTTAAGGAGTCAACCTATGATTCTCTTACCACTTTGCGTGATGTATTTCATTACCATTTCATCAATGCACATGGCTCGGTTATTGAAGTTCAGCAACGGATTATTCAGGAGCTTAAATATCAAAGTTCATTGGAACTGGATGAATTAACTCATGACCAAATTTCCTCGATTCCTCTGGCTCAAAAACTTTCGTTACATGCCAGGCAACTTTTAGTACAGAGGCTTGATTCTTATCAGAAATTTCACCCGGAGCTTTTTGAACAAGTCGTTGGCTTGATCAAAAGTAAATTCATTCCTATCGTTGAGAAACATTCCATTTCTGGTTTAGCTTATATTAATTCTGAAGCTTCCGTTTTTGATGATCCACTCGCTGTAGCGATGTTAATTGATATCTTCACAGAAAGAGGTTTCACCGCTGTTGTGGATATTCGAAGAATGGAAGTTCCTTCCCGAATTGATCCTAAAACCTATGAAATTATTAATCGGGTGAAGAAAGTCTATCGAGTAAGAATTAATTTCCCTGGTTCTACCATTCGACGAGGTTTGTAAAAATTCCACCTAGCTATTTCTTTACTTAAATTATGGATCATAGATACGAAAAATTAGCGGACACTCTAGTTTATCACTCCACCAAGTTAAATCCTGGAGAAAAGGTATTGATTCATGCAATTGATATCCCTCAGGATATGACCTTGGCACTAATTCGTGCGACCCGAGAATGTAAGGCAATTCCTTTTGTGCAGGTTCAAAATGGACGGATTGATCGCGAGTGTATATTGGGAGGAGAGGATATTCAGTTTGAAACTTCTCTCAGTTGGGAAATGGAGAGAATGAAGAGTATGGACGCTTACATAGCGATTCGTGGATCTTTAAATGTCTTTGAAAATTCTGACCTCCCACAGGAAGATTTAAAGCGGGCAATGAAGATACTGAAACCTGTTCTTGATTGGCGTGTGCAGAAAACAAAATGGTGCGTTTTGCGTTGGCCTTCTCCCTCGATGGCACAACAAGCAAAAATGAGTAGTGAGGCATTCGAGAACTTTTATTTTGATGCCTGTTGTATGGATTATGGACGAATGAGTGAAGGTATGGTTGCTCTCGAGAATCGTATGCGAAATGCGGATCAAGTTAAGATTGTTGGTCCGGGTACAGATTTGAAATTTTCAATTAAAGGGATCGATGCCGTAGCATGTGGAGGAACGCACAATATTCCTGACGGAGAAGTCTTTTCCTGTCCTGTTCGCGATAGTGTAGAGGGTACGATTACTTTTAATGCAGATACGATTTATCAGGGTACTTCCTTTTCAAATGTCGTTCTTCATTTTGAAAAAGGAAAAATTGTGGAATCAAGTTCATCCGCTAACTCTGAAAAATTAATCGAAATTTTAGATTCTGACGAAGGAGCTAGATTTATTGGCGAATTTGCGATCGCCTTTAATCCCATGATTCGTGAACCCATGCTTGATATTTTGTTCGATGAAAAAATTGCAGGCTCATTTCATTTCACTCCTGGACAGGCCTATGAAGAAGCTAACAATGGAAATAAATCCCAAGTTCATTGGGATATGGTAAACATTCAACGACCTGAATATGGTGGTGGTGAAATTTGGTTCGATGGTGAGATGATTCGAAAAGATGGTGAATTTGTTCCTGTGGATTTACATAAATTAAATCCTGATTATCTTTTGCAAAATTCATAGCACAATCTGACTGAAATGAGCCCGCCGGCATTGAATCAATTCCTTGCCTCTTTGCCCAAAACAGAGACCCATTTACATATTGAAGGTGCTCTGCCGTGGGAACTTTTAATTGAAAAAGATCCTGCGAAGTTTAATCCGGTTCCCTTTTTTCATGAACCGAACTTTAAGTATCAGAGTTTCGAGCAGTTTGAATCTATTCTTATCGAACATGCGATGGGTTGGTTTGATTCAGCAGAAAGTTATCATGAAGCGGCAAAAGTAATTTTTTCAAAACACATACAGCAAAATGTTAAGTATGTAGAAACAAGCTTTCACGCTGGAATGATTGAATTTTTGAAACTGCCTGGCGAAGAAATTTTAAATGCGATACTGGATGCTGTTCCAGAGGGACTTGAGGTTCGTGTTTTTCTTGGCATTAGTCGTAATGCATATACCCCTTATTTGGGTCCCATATTGGACCAGGCGATTGGTTGGTCCAATTTGTCCGGTATTGATTTACATGGTCTTGAGTCGTTACCATTCGAGACTTGGATTTCTCCTTTTTGGAAACGTGCACAGGAGCATGGGAAAACAGTAAAAGCCCATGCGGGTGAATTTGGTCCTGCTTCCAATGTGTCACAAGCCGTTAAGGAATTAAAGGTGAAGCGAATTCAACATGGTACCCGTGCATTTGAAGATGAGGAAGTAATGCAACTCTTGGTTGATGAACAGGTTACCCTTGATATGTGTCCCATCAGCAATGTTAAATTAAGAGTAGTGGATCGAATGGAAAACCATCCCATTAAAGATTTTATGAAGAGAGGAATTCGTTGCACTGTCAGTACGGATGACCCTTTATCTTTTAATAATTCATTGAATGAAGAATATACTTCTTTGGTGAATCACTTATCTTTTTCTTACCAGGAAATTGCCCACTTAGTATCCAATGGCTTCGAGGTTGCCGATTTGTCCGAGGCGACTAAAAAAAGTTTTCTCAGTCAAATTAAAGAAGAAATATCCAAAATGAACAGAGTTGATGGCTGAGGAACTTTTTATTTGCCCGGAAGGATTATCGGGAAGGGTTGATAAAATTCTTGCTCAGGTATTTCCAGATAAAAGTCGTTCGTTAATTCAAAAGGCAATTGAGGGGAAAAAAGTTAGACGACAAGAAGGGGCATTGCTTGTAGCGAAATCAAAGATCTATGCTGGAGAGGTATTGGTAATAGATCTGTCTCGAGATGACATTATTCCGTTAGTTGCAAGAGATATCCCCCTTACTATTTTATATGAAGACGAAGAAATAGTAGTAATTAATAAAGCAAGTGGAATGGTGGTTCACCCGGGAGATGGAACGAAGGATGATACCCTTGTTCATGCATTGCTCCATCACTACCCAAATGGTTTATGCCCAGTAGGAGCACCTGAAAGACCCGGTATAGTTCACCGTTTAGATAAGGAAACAAGTGGCGTTATGGTAATCGCAAAATCAGAACGGGCTTACTATTCGTTGGTTGATCAATTTTCGCAAAGGAAGACGGATAAAGAATATTTTGCCTTAGTTTTTGGGGAACTTCCCGAGGAGAAGGGAAGGGTGGATAAACCAATTGGCAGGCATCCCAAAAACCGGACCAGGATGGCAGTGGTTGAACACGGAAAGTCGGCATTGACTGAATGGGAAACCATTCGAACATATCAAGGACCTTTTAGTTTTTTGCGTGTTAAAATTCATACTGGCAGAACGCATCAAATCCGTGTCCATCTTTCATTTCTTGGTCATCCGTTGGCAGGTGACTCAACCTATGGAGCAAAGAATCACTCTGGATTTAATCGAGTGATGCTTCATGCGCATTGTTTGAAACTGACTCATCCTGTCAGTGCTGAACAACTTACTTTTAGAGCCGAATTACCCTTAGATTTTGAAACCTGTTTACATTTATTGTAAGGGACGAAGGGAGATCCTGGTTTGTCAAATGGGTGGGTAATCTAGATCTAACTAATTTCTTTTAGGTTTTTGGTAATGAGTTCGAATGCCTCATCCACATCATCTACAATTTTAAATAATTCAATATCTTTGGGCGAGATAACACCCCATTTAATAAATTGCTCAAAATTGATTAGTCCTTCCCAAAATTCGCGCCCGTATAAAATAATAGGCATTTGTTTACCCAGTTTTTTGGTTTGGATTAATGTTAATGTTTCAAAAAGTTCATCCATTGTTCCAAATCCACCCGGGAAGACTACCACCGCTTTTGCGTGATAAAGAAAATAGAATTTACGTACAAAGAAATAATGAAACTCGAAGGATAATTCTGGAGTCGCATATTGATTCACGCCTTGTTCAAACGGAAGACTTATACCCAATGCGATTGATTTACCTTTGGCCTCAGTCGCACCTTTATTTGCTGCTTCCATCATGCCTGGTCCACCGCCTGAACAAACATAATATTTATTTCCAGGCACTTCTTTAGTATCGGACCACTCTGTTAGGCGGAACGAAAGTTTTACGGCTTCATCATAGTATTTGGACAATAGGACGATACTTTCCTTTTGAGCCAGTTCCGCTTGATCCTGATCTGAAATTGTTGCTTTTGAAGAAAGGCTTTTTTTGAATAACGAAAGTTCCTCCTGTGCTTCCTCCTGAGGTTTTGAGCGAGCGGATCCAAAAAAAACGATTGAGTTCTCAACTCCCTGTTCACGCAGCCGTACTTCAGGTTCAATTAATTCACATTGTACTCGGATTGGCCGTGCTTCATGGCTATTGAGGAACTCTTTATTTGAATATGCTTTGGATAATTTTTTTGTCATATTGATAGTGTCGCGTTTTCTTCGGTAAATGAAAAGTTCATTCAGAAAAATAAAAAATGATTTTTTACTAAAGTTGCGTGTTTAACGACCGATTATAATAATTAGCCGCAAGGATGCAGCCTCATTTATTACTGATTCAATCAACAGGAGGTCGATTAGAATCACAACCATAAGCAATGTCTTAGGACATTAAATTCAAATTGTTGTGATATTTATTCAAGACTATCTAGATAAAAAGGAATTGTTAACTATGAGTGACGAATCAAACCAAACTGCATCTAAATTTAACACCCAACGGGATGTGATCTCATTCCCCTCTGAAGCAGAGGACGAAGTTACCAAAGAAGAAATTGGTAAATGGGTCGATCAATTAATGGAGATGCCCGAACCTGAAATTTCCTCTTCAGTATTCGTTCATGAAGGATGTAACGAACTTGATGATCCATTGACCTGTGTTGCAGAAAGAATTCTTTCGGAAGAAAGCTATCTGTAGAATGCAATATTTTGGAAAATGAGGTATCTCATGATGAACCGACGAAATAGGTAAGAGGTTGAATCAAAATCTTTTCGTTAAAGATTTTGATTATACGGTCGACTATAGAGGTAGCTACATGGATGTAGCCTCATTAAAATTTGGTTCAATCCACAGGAGGTCGATTAGAATCACAACCATCAATTTTGCCTACTTGGCATTTTTAACAATTTTGTTGTGATATTTATTCAAGACTATCTAAAAACGGATGAAAACTTAATGATGAGTTCTGATTCTACTCCTTTGAGTTCAAACTCCAGTAATCAGAGTGTGGTTATTACATTCCCCACAGATCCAACTGAGGTAGTCTCCAAAGAAGAAATTGGTAAATGGGTAGACTTGCTAATGGAAATGCCGGAACCTAGGAATTCCTGTGCTGATTTCATCAACAAGGGACTTGAGCAATTCGATGATCCCTTGTGCTGTGTTGCAGAAAAAATTCTTTCAGAAGAAAATTTAAGATAGAATTCAATTTTTTTTGGGGTATTCAAAATTTTCGATTGCACAACTTCCCACTTCGAGAAAATTCCATTTATCGGTTTTACTACTTAAAATTACCACTCCACATGTTGGGATACTTGAGATTGAACTCGATCCCAATAAGTTCGCGAGATGGGTAATGGTTGGGTTGTGAAATACTAAAGCAACGGAACTTATTTCTGAGGGAAATGTTTGAATTTTATCCAAAATTGTAGAGGTGGATCCTTCGTATAGTAGTTTGTCATATTCTACTCTTTGTAAAGGACACCATTGAGCTTTAATTAATGCGATTGTTTCTTTTGCTCGGCATGCAGTCGAAGAAATAATTTTTTCTGGAGAAGCGTAAAGGGATTTTAGTGTTTTGCCCATATTGGGGGCATCTTGTAGCCCTCTTGCATTTAATATTCGTTCGTGATCTTGAATTTGGCTGTTGTCCCAAGAGGACTTTGCATGTCGAATTAAGAATAGGTTTTTCATTGCGGTAAGTTTTTTTCGTATTGCACGAGTCCGACTATTCTTCACCATATCAATTATGAGATCAATTATTCTTTCGTTCGTATGGATCACTTTTTACTTGGGGGGTTGTAGTGATCAGGATCCCGAATCTGACACTCAAAACACAGAAACCAATTTCGTTGAAGTAGAGAAGAGCGAAGATTTGGTGATCGATGATCGATTTAGTTCAAAAGATCGTGATGTAGTCAAAATATTTGCCGATTTTGAAAAACCGATTGCGACCTTTCCCACGATTGAGCAACGCGAAGCAGTTACCCAAAAAAATGGTCGTCTATATCGTAAAGATTTATGGGACGAACCTTTTACCGGTACTGTGATTGAAAATTTCTCCGATGGATCACTTTCGTTAAAAACCTCTTATTACAGAGGATTACCCCATGGGCAACAAGTCAGGAATTTCTCCGATGGGCAAAGAGCCCTTGAGGCAAACTTTGATCAAGGTGTCCTCGTGGGGGTTAAATCGAGATGGTGGCCCAATGGAGTAATAAGGGAAGAGGCTTACTGGAGTGAAGGGAAGTATATTGGACGTCGTTTGTGGGATCGAACTGGACGACTAATAAAAGAGGAAATTACACCTCAAAGTTAGCTTCTTACTTTTTCACTTTCCTGAATTTTTGATACATACTCAGAAAAGTCTCCGACTCGGATAATGGATAGGTTCTCAATCACCTGCCTTCTTTCAATTGCACGAAGTAATTCGAATGATTCGTCGCTTATGTCGTCTGGCACTACTACGACGAGATGACGTGACTGGAGTCTGAAATTGGTATCGCTCAGTGTTTGAATTAAAGAAATTTCGTCACTATTTTCCCAAGTATTTCTAATTTCAACTCCAAGTGATAAGGAAGGAATCCACAAATCTGTTTCGCCGACTGAGTATCTCTTTCTTACCTCCAATTTAAGAGCCAATAACTTGTATTCACAAATATGAATCAGATCCATAATCGAAGCAGAATTACTTAATAATGATTCTTTTTCTTTTAGCACAAGGGATGAAAGGTAGGCGATCAAGTCGCCATGATGAAGCATCTGCATTCTTTCTCTCGCAAAACTCCGCAGGTGAGGATCTGGAAAGAGAGTGTCCAAAGAGAGTGTCTCGTTATTATTTTGTGCTGGATTGAATGTTTTGTTTTCAATTTTTAAAATAGCAGGTTCAAGGTCTTCTGGAAAAGGAATCGTGTGGACGCGAAGATCGTAACTCGCTTGCTTTCTAGACATTTCGCTCAGCTTCTCTCGAAGCCATATACCAAGGTAGAAAACATTTTTATTATTTTCATATCCAACTTCTCTGTATCCTTTTACTTTTTCCCTGAATGCAAATACGCCCTTATCATAGTACTCGTATGGTCCATCCAATTTATTTACCGATGCGGCAACTTCTTCAATTAAGTCTCGATCATCTTTCCAGTCTCTTCTCCTCCGGTGGTAAACTGGGGTTCCAATCGTCGATGCTCTCGGTCTTTCAAATCTAGGCATTTTTATAGAATAAGATAATTTAAGAACACTTTCAATCTATATTATGTCAGGAATTTTAAAGTTTTCATATTGTTGCATTGAATAGGGAAGAGTGTTTGAATTCAATTCCTTATGAGAATCATAAAAGTTGAATTTTTCTTTAGTGTTTTTTTATTACTGCTGATTTCTTTAACTGATTCTTTCGGAGAATTAAACAAATCACAAGTTTCCCCGTCCGGAAACGAAGCAAATAGCACACTGTTAAAGCAAGAGGTTATTAGAGTTATTAAACCTGGAGTCTTTGACTACCAATCACAGGATTACATGGTTCGGATGAGAGTATGGGGAGTTGAGTTTCCTAAGCGGGAACAACCTGGTTACAATGAGGCACTCACATTTAGTGAACAAAAACTCTTATCTGTCTCCCCGAAAATTCAAATAAGGCAAGAATTTGATTTGCAAAATTTGAAAGTGGTGGAAGTTACCATCATGAATGGGCAGATGAATTTTAGTAGGGAGGCAATTTCGCTTGGAATTGGCTGGCATTCAGAAAAAGAATCGAACCGTTACGGTCCTTTTGTAATCGCTCAGCTAAAAGCGAAAAGATTAAATTTAGGAATTTGGGCTAATAATTTTAACTACAAGCAAATTCAATCCCCTTCTTCCATACCCACACCTCGGCTTCCCGGAATGTACAATAGCCAAAGATCTTTCGTCCCATCGCTTAGTTTTTGGGTAACTACTTTTGGAAAGATTCACCGACCAGGGTGCTCTTTTTATCAAAGAGGGCGGGGGAATTTGACCTCAAAACCCCAAGGACTTGATTGTCGAATATGTGGAGGTCGGAACTCGAAATAATTAAAAAATTTAAAAAAATGTGTTTTTTTAAAGCGTAGTATTGTAGAATTCGCAAAAACTTATATACAACCCTTATGTATTTACCAAATATCAACGAATTCCCAAAGTTTTCTTTAAAGCGTCTTCTCAGTACCTGTTTTGGCAATAATGATTCAGGAGGGAAACAAATCTGCATATTAATTGATCTTCCTGACCTTGCTTTGATGCACGGGCACAAATTTTTGGATTCTAGCGAGTTTTCTGTTCAGAAGTATGCACACGATGTTTTTCTTCGAGATTTAAAAAACGGAGTATCACAGGATCTCAATTATTCGGGCAATGACATATTTGCATTCAAAACTACTGGCGGAAGCAACCTAGATCCGGAGGATGCAGCAACTAATTTCAACGGTGATTCTCTTTCCTTGGAAAATGATATTTATCCAAAATATGATATCATACTTGCGATTACTGATTATTCATTAACTGCACCATTAACTGCTTCTGCCAAGATTCATGGCTTTCGTGGTGCTACACTGCATGGTGTTAATGATATAATTTTGAACTCAGGTTTAGCGGTTGATTACAATGAAATTAGCAAACAATCTGAACTCTTTAGGAGTGTATTAGATCAGTCTGATTCCTTTGAACTCGACTTTGAAGTGTTGGGGAAAAAGTCTACACTCACAATCAATTGCCAAAACCAATCGGCTCAGAAAAGTCATGGTCTTTGCCCAGGGGGGATACCCGATGTTGCAAATCTTCCCGCCGGTGAAGTTTATTTTGTTCCCACATCTGCCTCGGGATCATTTCCATTTCGTTTTTCGGACGGTACGCTCGCCCAGATGGAGGTTGATAACGGAGCAATTATAAATGCCTCGCTCATTCGAGGAGATCAACAGAAAGTTGATGACCGCAACCAGCAACTCAAGGAAGATCCTGCAACCGGTATAATCGGAGAACTTGGCTTTGGTACTCAATTACTACCTTTCTCTGGTAAAGATATTCAAGATGAGAAAATACTCGGTACTTGTCATGTTGCCACCGGACGGAGCGATCATTTAGGAGGTTCATTAACCCCTGACCTTTTCAATTCACGGATGAATGCATCGCATGATGATATTTTATATGCACCACCAAAGACTCCTGAAATTAATGTTTCGGAAGTAAGAATGAACAAAAATGGGGAGAGTATTAGTATTTTAAAGGACTTTCAGCCCACTGCTTTTTTACTAGATCATCTCTCCTCTGAGTATCCGGTTGAAAAATTTCTAACCAGTGTTTCCTAACAGAAGATTTTTTTTATTTTATTTAACAGGATTTTTCCTGTTCACAGTTTCTGTTTTTGGCTTTCGACAAGCACCTTCTGTCCCTCGTGCACCCTCAGTCAGTAAAGTTCGTACTGTTCCAAGCTTCGGTGCCTTCAAGCGTGCACCCTTCGTACCCTCCGCTCGAATTGCTCGAAAATCACCAGGCGCCCCTCGTTCTCCCACTGCTAGATATCCAAAGCGTGTCAAGCGCCCACCTTTAGTTAAACGTCCTAAACCGGTAAGAAACACTCCGTTTGTTCAACGTGTGCCTACATCCAAAAGAGTTCCTTATGTAAGACGAGTACCGAAGAGGTCATGAGTTAGATCCTTCCGAGTTCACTCGGGCAAAATTTTTCCCTAAAAGCTTTGCAATACGACCTTATATTTAGGAGGTTATTGTTAATGCTTGTGCGCTTACCTATTTTTGCTCGTTGGAGTAATTGCATCCTCGTTTTTTGCAAAAGGTTGCTGGTTTGTTTGTTTTTGCTTTTTTTGACTCAGCACAGAGGGTATTCGAGCAACCAAGATGGTAGTATGAACCAGACATATTCGGTGGATTGGAATGGTACGGGCTTCTTAGTGAGTGGGGATGGGATATCTAATTCATCCTTTCCGACTTTGTCATTATATGAAAACAATTATTATGTTTTTAATAATACTAGTAATGACGATATTTCTTTTTCTATCGGGGAAAATGATAATTCTCATTATATCAAGTCTGATGTATGGAATAATAATGCCAAGAGTGGGGAGTATTTACTGTTTTCACCAGATTCCAATACTTCTAGAGTTCTTTATTATTTTAACCCACATGATAATTCTTCAGTCGGTCGGATTAATGTTTATGCCCATGAATCTTAGTTTATCCA
>Ga0115556_1002824_pt1:0-7500 | contig 11354 bp, 7 predicted proteins | sample COGITO_mtgs_1104_5_FD_87282 | JGI IMG/M metagenome (GOLD analysis project Ga0115556, IMG submission 87282) | Pelagic marine microbial communities from North Sea - COGITO_mtgs_110414 | ecosystem: Environmental > Aquatic > Marine > Epipelagic | place: Germany:Helgoland, sampling site... | reverse complement strand
CACCGTCTTGGGCTGTTTTCTCAGGAGAGCTATTAGCTCAGCGTCGGACATAGATAGGGCAGGTCCGCGAGGAAGTGTTATGTTGCGTCTAGACGCCTCGAGGGAGGAGTCAGACGAAGGAGACTGCGGAGCCGGGATTAGGGTTCCATCCGGAGCAGTTTCAGAAGACGCCACCGCCGAGGCGTTGCTGATAGCCAGACGGCACTCAATGTCGAGGGCACTGCGAGGTTTGATCACATGACGGCCGATGTGACGGCCAATGTGGGGTGACTGAGATTGCTGTTGCTGGCCCCCCCGCTGATTCTGGGGGATCGAAGAGTCCGAGTCAGACTCGGAGTCAGAATCGGAGTCTACCCAAGAAGAGATGTTAGCGAGGGAACCACGGAGATCAAAACCGAGCTGCAGACCGGCCTTATCGGAAGAGGTCTGAGCGAAGGGGAATGGCATGCTATTGTTCGCACTGTTTCCAATTTCATCGTCAGCAGCATTGTTGCCAGTGTTGTTCCTCGCATCCTTCAACTTTTGCGTTTCCTTGTTTGTCTCATCTTTATTTTCCCGTATTCCTTCCTCTCTATTCTCTTCGCCGACCGTGCCGTTGTTAACCATAGCCTTGCCATGAGGACTGAATTCCTGGCTCCGTTTCTTCATTTCCCCCCTGGAAATTACCTTCCCACCTTCTCCATCTGAATCATCGCTGCTGTCATCGAATCTACTCCTCCTAGCACCGACATCACCGACGGGAACGGGACAGCCGTAGTAATCCTCCTCTTCGTCGCTGATATCCATGAGAGTCATTCCACCAGTGCCATCTTTCCTCGACCTCCTCTGGCGAGCAAACTGAAACTTATCAGGACTATCAAAGGTTACTGTCTGCCTCATCATGATCCCACCAGTCATCTTGCCCCCCTTTCTGGATTCTCTCAACCCGGGTCGGGCGGACGCTGGCCTCTTTCCAAATTCTGCCTGCCCCTCTTCCCCGGTAAAGTGGAGCAAATCAGATTTGGGTGTACCCATTGGGACAGCAGTCGAGGGCCTCTTGAAGAAGAGGGGCTTGACGCGGGTGTCATCGTCACCTTCAGAGGTGTCAAAATTGGGCCCAGGTGAGGTTTTCGAAGCTTGGAGTTTCTGAGGGCTGTCGTCGTCCGCTCTTAGTAAACTTTTGGAATGGAAGTTGTTAGATTGCAACTGGTTAGGTGAGGGAGTCGAGAGGGCGGCTTGCTCCTGCAGCTTTCTTCTGCCCTCCTTAATCCCGAGGATTCCCCGTGCCGTAGAGCCCCCACGGAGAACATACCCCCCATGAGAGAGGAGAGATACATTGTCTACGGCGGTGGAGGGGGAAGATGAAGAGGCGGCATTGGCGATGGGTGCGAGAGAAGTTGGTGGGGATAGGACAGCACCGCAATTTTTTGAAGTTATGCCAGCGAGAGAGAAGACAGCGGGAGACGTCGGTTGGGTGTTGGTGTTGTTGCTACCGTTATTTCTTAAATTTTGCGTTTTGGAAACGAGGTCGTCTTGTCGTCGGCTTAAGGATGGATCAGAGCCGGAGTCAGAGTCGGTTTCCGAGTTATCATGGTTGGAAGGCGACGCATTCAGCGAAGGTGGCGAGTTTGGCTTGTGGGGGGAGGTTTTGGAGGGCGGTACAGCTTTCTTAGAGGAGGTTGCTATTGTCTTGGAGTCTACAATTTGTGGTCCAACTTCGTCCCAACGTTCCTTGAGCCAGTCAGACGCGCGCTCGATAAGAAGGTCCGTCTTTGATTCGTCTGTTTTAGCAGACCCAACGGGGAGTGACCTGCCGTCGAGCTTTTCTAAGGTGTCAACCAAAGCGCCTACTACTGTCCTGTAGCTGGCGTCGTTCTTGCCCTTGTTGGAGTTCTTGTTCTTGTTGGAGTCGGTTGATATGCTGTTGAATTGGGGCGTGGAGAGCTCTGTCTGAAGAAAGTTGCCCCTGAGGTCCAAGGAAGTAAGAGATGGAAGGGTGGCGAGCATTGTTAAGGGATGGAGAGTATGGATGAGATTATGTGAAATGTCCAGGGTTGAGAGGGTCGGGTGGAGGGCAAGTGGGGTGAGGTCTATTAGATATTTTTTATCGATAAGATTTGTTATTCGCGGTCGTATTGCGTGGGTGAATTGTGTGAGAGGGTTGTGTTAGTGCATGTGATCCACAAACATTCATTCGGTGCGAAGGAGGGGGGCTCACCTTCAATAAAATTCCCTCTAACTCTCGCCTCGCGCAGTCCCCCAAGTCCCCCGAATCCCTCGAGATCCTTGAGTCCAAGCCCTTCTATACTAATAGTTGTTAGGTTTCGAAATCCTGTTCCCAGGTCCCGTAAGGTGTCAACCCGGGAGCCATCAAGTGTAAGGGAGGTCAGGGAAGGGAGGAATGAGGGAAGCTCGGAGAGAGTCACACGAGAAGAGTCCACCTGGATCGAGAGAGAGGAGACTGTTGACAATGAAACGGTCCCACAGATGCGCTGGAGCTTGTGGGAAGTCAGGGCATCTGTGAAGACATTAGGGACAGCAGTTGCTGTCTTTTTGTTGTTACTATTATTCCTGTTCTTATTACTATTGCTGCCGCTAGCGGTGTCGTTGTTGTCTCTAGCCGGGTCGACAATCATTTTGGGGGCCTTCTTATTCGCGTGCCCCTTGATTTTCCTGGAGGGAGAGGAGGGGTCAGAAGAGAGAGACTTGGGAACAGAGGTGGAGTTGGCAGCGGCCTTCTTGGGGTTGGTTTTTGCGTTCCCGTTAGCAACAGTGGCGTGAGATGAGCTCCGAAGCTTGTGGAGGGGGCGAGGGGAGGACGCTTCAGAGCGGACTGAGGGTGTAACGGGGGAGAACATGGCCCTCGGGCAAACGGGGGAAGGGTGGGAGGGGGTCAATGACGGGGGGGTGTTTCGCAAAATCACGGAGCAAGCCCCTTTCTCAATTGTGGGAAGAACTGTAGGGGATTATTTCAGCAGAAATGGGACTTATTAGGGGGCAAGTTTTAAGATGAAAACGGAGGTCGAAAACGGGCAAGCAGCCCGAGATGAATCAACAAACAACTGCCCGCCCCCAGACTGAACCCAGGGAGATTTTAACGTCGAAATAGTTTGATTTCGCGGCTTGAAAGAATATCTTCTACCATCGAGGGCGAATTAAATCAGGACATCAATAAACAACAAAGTAACCGACCCCCTCCTACTCCCAACAACCCCAACGACAAACCCCACAACAACAAAACGTGAATAAACTCAAACAAAGAATAACGACGTCGGCGACCCCTCTGCTTCCATCATGAGCTCCAAATATCCCCGAGGATCCCTGCAGTCGGGCCTTGCTCCCCACGAGCTCCCCCGTTCCATCTCAAAAATCTACAACATCTCCGGTCTTGATGTCAGCCTCCGGGAGTCTGTGATCTCCAGAAAGGCCAACTTGATCACCTACATCGCCGGAAATGCAATCGTCGAGTACGATATTAAGACGAAGGTCAGGAAATATGTCTTTGGACTTGATGGGAAGGGAATAGGATGTTTTGCCATGCACCCGGGAGGGGAACTCATTGCAATTGGTGAGCAGGGGAACAAGCCGAACATATACGTCTGCGAATACCCGAGTTTCGATATTAGGTGCATCTGTAGGGATGGTACTGAGAGGGGGTACAGCAGCCTTGATTTTAGTAGTGATGGAGAGAGTTTGGCGAGTGTTGGTCAGGTGAGTTCAGGAGACATTGATTATGACAAAAGAAAAAAATCATGACAAGCGTCCGATATCATGATGTTGAACAAAATGATTTCAGAGAGTTAATTACTTCTTCTTTTTTTTGCGACTAACGACCTCTCTTTTACTCCACTACCTACCATCTCCCAACTTTGTAGTCTCCTGATTTCCTTCTGACTGTCTGGGACTGGGCTAAGGCTCGTACCCTACTGCACACTAAGGCATTTGGGCAGGATGTCTTTAAGGTGGCCTTCTCCCAGGACGATTCTGGTCGGTTGACGACCTCTGGAACTGGCCATATCCGCTTCTGGAATATGGCGTCTACCTTTACGGGACTCAAGCTACAGGGAGAAATCGGCAAGTTTGGAAAGCTGGATCTCTCGGACATCGAAGCCTTTGTGGAGCTTCCCGATGGGAAGGTGGTCTCCGGAAGTGAGACGGGCCACCTGCTGCTTTGGGAGGGGAACTTTGTAAAGTGCAGACTTGTGACGTCAGACAAGTCTCCTGAGATCATGTTTGACGGGAGCGTGTCACCTAGGAGCCAAGGATCTGTTTTTGGGTCCGTGCCGGCTCATGAAGGGGGTATCTCTACGGTCCTTCATGACAGGGAATCGAACATGATTATGTCAGCTGGGGCGGATGGGAAAATTAAATGGTGGGATTTTGATGTGGTCGATGCAGCGGAGGTGGACTCGGATATCAGCATGGATTTCCCTATCAAGTGCATTAGGGAGCTTCTGGTGGGAGAGACTGTGAGTGTCAAGGCCATGGCCAAGAAGGCTGATGGAACATGGTTTGTGGAGGATGCGAATGGAGGAATGTATGATGTTGATGCTGAAAGTGAGAAGGTTGAAAATGTCTGGAATTTCCACAGTGGGAAAATTGTGGGAGTGGATTCAAGCCACGTTGATCACTATGCTGTCACTGCTGGTCTAGACGGATCCGTCAAGTGCTGGGACTACGTCAATAAGAAGGTGGTTCTGGAGGTTAAAAATAAGGTTGGGTGCAGCAGTGTCACCGCTGTGCCCAAATCGGTCGATCCAGAAGGACGCACTTTTGCGGTTGGGTTTCTGGACGGCGTCGTTAGGTGCTATTACAGGGGAGATGAAGAGCTCTCCCTCCTCCAGGTCATCAAACCTCATAATGGTGCCGTCACATGCATTCAGTTTAGTGACGATGGGAAATACGTTGCGACTGGAGGTGCGGACGGCTTAGTCTTTGTTTTGAAAACGCCGCCAACTGGCACCGGAGACTCCGGGGATAAACCCCTTGCCTATGAACCTGTCGGGTTCGTTTACGGCGGAGAGGATGACAAGGCTGTCGCAAGCATTAGCTGGAGGCCGGATGGCAACGCACTTCTCTTCACCTGTGGGACGTCGACTATTGAAATCGATTGCAGCGATAAAGACCTTTTAAAGCCTATTGATGCGGCAAAGACGTTCGAAATGGACCTTCCCCGGAAGGTGTACTCCTACAAGGATCGTCCTAAGATTTCCATGAACGATGACGCGCCGGCCGAAGGTGATGCTGCTGAGAACGCTGCCTCTGGCGAGGAAAAAAAGGAAATTGATAGCAGCGCAGCCAAGGCCGTGGTCCCCGAAGCTCTCACGGCAACTTACAACACCGATGGAAGCAGCAACTTTTTGGTCAGTTTTGGTGCAGGAAAAGCTGGAAAGATATACGAGTGCAACGTGAACGAGGAGTATACGAAAGGCGAATACCACGTTGGGGAGAAGATTGCTCAGGATGGAGACGACCTGGATATTGTGCCCAAGACGCATGACTTGCGATACAGCAGCAGCGGAAATTTTCTTCTGTCTACAAGCGACGATGGGAGCGCCACTGTGAGAAGTAGCGATGCCCTGGGGTACTTCGTCCGGTACAAGGTCCACGGGGTAACCGGGGCTACGGGCAGTTGCTTGAGCTGGGATGACGAATTCTATTTGAGTGTGGGTGAAGACGGCCTCCTAGTGATATACAGACTGAATCCTGAGGGTGTGGCAAGCGCTGGAAAGAGAGCGGCTGCCGCAAACTCAGTGCAGGACCATGAGACTGATATGGAGTCAACCATCGCGTTCACTGATAGCGGCGAGACGAGCACCCCCCCCGCTGGCATGGACGAAATCTTTAGCAGTGATGCCGAGGGGGTTGAAAAGGCGAGGCTCCACGCTGAGAAGATGGCGCAGATCGAAGACATTACCGATTCAAATGCTTACAGTATCCAGGATGAAAAACTCAAGAAAGAGGAAGACGCGAGGAAACTGGCAGCAGAGAAGAAGAAGGAGGGAATTCGGGAAATCATACGGTCCATGCAGGTCGAGTACGAGGCTTTGGTGCAAAAGAATGAAATGCTTCCCAAAGAGCAGCAGCTCACGGAAGAAGAGATGATGGTAGACCCGGAGTTCAATGAAATGCTCAAGGCGGAGGGTCTAGACATGCTCAATGAAGTCAAATTGGAGTGCAGGCATGAGTCCGAGAAGAGCTATGTGAGGATGCAGAAACTCATGGAGCGTTACATTGACGTTTTGGACGTGGAGAGTTTTTACGTTAAGGGCCTGCAGAATGGCTGCTTGGTCAGAAGTTTCCCTACTCGTAAACTCGGAGAGAAACTTGAGAGCCTGCTAGCCCAAGTTCAAAACTTGATGAAAGTGGAAGAGGCGAGCAACAATCGGAAGACTATGATGGATAGAGGTGTAGGTCGAAATAAAAAGAAAGACAATGGTGATGGGTCCAAGAAATCGGTCATGGCAAGGAACAGCAGCATCCACAATAACGCTGACGGTGTCGAGAAGAAAATGTCAACCTTTGAGATTCGGAAGGCTATGAGGGCCACTCGAAATGAGGAGCTGAAGCAGATATTGGATGCTAAACCTGCGGAAGATGAGGATGACGTGAGGGATATCCAAGCGATAGAGGATGCAATACGGAATATGGGCGACTATAAGGTCAAGAGCAGCGAAGACTATGAGGTCCCGGAAGATCAGCAAGTCAACGCTGAGAAGAAAAGAAGACAAATGGTCCTTTTGGAGAAGAGCGTTTACACCATCAAGAAGAAGTTTAACAAGAGGTTGTTGGCCTGCAGAAACAGTAAGGAGAAATTGATTAATCTCATCACGGAGAACAACGAGCACATCAAGAAGATCGACAAGCAGCTGGGACAGACAGAGAAGAGTGCGAACTTGTGGCAACCAAAGATGGAGGCGGGGGAGTACCCAGAGAGCAGGGTATTCTTTACGGAGGAAGACAAAGCTGCGTTTAAGAAGAGTGTAGAAGCAAAAGGTGGGGATGTCACGAAAGCTTCTGTGAATCCCAAGAGCATAGCTGCCCAGGACTACCAAAGTGTAGACCCTAAGGATGAAAAGAAGGGTTACAAACCCATCAGCAAGCACGCGGCAAAAGTTAATTCTAGAAGTTTGGCTATCGCGAGGCTCATCCCCGTTTTGAGGGCTACCTATGACCCTGCGACAGCGGGGGAAATGCCAGAGGTCGCCCCTGGAGCAACACTGAGTGAACTCGAAATTGACGAGATGAGCGAGATTCGTAAGATGTTATTGCATGACCGCGAGGTCATCGTCAATAAAATGGTCGGCTTGGTCACCGACCTGGATAAAGAGATTGGCGACTTACGGAGGGACAGAATTATTTACGGCGCCGAGCTTAAAGCCGCTGAGTTGCGGTTGCTAGTGCTGTCTGAGGAGTTGCACTTGCTGAGCGACTTTGAGGGAAAAGATAAGCAGCTCACTAGCAAGCTGGAAAAGTGCCAGAGAGAAAAGGGAGAGGTCGTTGCGAATATAAGTGATTGTC
>Ga0115556_1002822_pt1 | contig 11357 bp, 9 predicted proteins | sample COGITO_mtgs_1104_5_FD_87282 | JGI IMG/M metagenome (GOLD analysis project Ga0115556, IMG submission 87282) | Pelagic marine microbial communities from North Sea - COGITO_mtgs_110414 | ecosystem: Environmental > Aquatic > Marine > Epipelagic | place: Germany:Helgoland, sampling site Kabeltonne... | reverse complement strand
GGGGGGGGGGGGGAGGGGGGGGGGGGGGGGGGGGGGGGGGGGGGGGGGAGAAGAGGACTTTCTTGGAGATGAATATGGCGAAAATGTAGAAGAACAGATGAACGCCAAGCCCAAAGTAACCCTAATAGTGAAAAGAAGGTAAAGTCGGAAGGTGAAACGAAAGTACATTTAAGTACATTTAAGTACATTTGCGCAACCCAATTAGCAACCCAATTGGCAACCCATTTAGCAACCAAACCATTTAGCAACCAAACCAATTAGCAACCAAACCAATCAGCTACTTTCCTTTTTTCCTTTCCTTTTTTTTTTTTTTTTCTTTCACGCATCATAGATCGCTCCATAAGCGGATAGTACCGTCTTCGCTACCACTAGCGTATGTGTTCCCGCCATCCCCCTTATTATATCTCACACACCTTACCGGGCCATGATGTCCCTTGAGCTTTTCGATTTCCTTCCCAGTTTCGAAATCAAAGACAAATACCCAAAGGCTCCCACCCCCAGCGATGAACTTTTTGCCGTCGGGGTGCAGGCTCGCGCCGCCCTCGTTTTTGAAATTGCAGTCGTAGCTCCTGTCCTCCACCTTTTTGGGCATCTTGTGTCTCTTCAGAAGCTTGTAATCACCTCCCTTGGTTGTATCGAAGAAGGAAACCTCGTCCCCGCTAGCCACTGTCATGATGTTCAGGTCTCGAGAAAGCTCCATGTCCATTACCTCCCCCCTGACTTCGAGCGTCGTCAAAAGCACCTCCGCTTGGTTTTCGGTATTATTGTCCTCCGAAGTGACATTGAAAAATGCGCTCATGTCATAAACCTTCACACTCCCATCGTCACAGCCCACAAAGATGCTGTTGCCGTCCCATTCCACCTTGCTTATCTTTAGCTTCCCTTCCCCGCCGCGCCTGTCCTTGTTGACGTCCACGACCACCGGGTCGTCCCCTGGACAATTAAGCTCGTACACCCTCAGCAGACCTTCGTGCCCTCCCGTGGCAATCCTGGAGCTGTCGCCGCTGAAATCCACGCTCTTGACGATGTGCTTGTGGTCGAATTTGAACAGCTCCGCGCCCGTGATCGCGTCCCACACGCGCGCCGTGAAGTCCCCGCCGGCCGTCGCCGCCAGCAGGCACGAGTCGTTGAGCTTGGCGCTCCAGACTGCCCCCTTGTGCCCCACGAAGCTGCCGACCCAGTCCCCGCTGTCCGCGAGCCGGAGCATCGGGGTCTTGTCGTGGCAGGCGGAAACGAGGAAGGTACCGTCGCAGGTGGGGGGGGGGAAGGATACCTCTGCTATTGGCCGGGTGTGACCCGGGAGGACTATTGGGATTTTTCGTGATCCCGAGGCAGAGGCCAAGGCCAAGGGAGGGGCTGGCGGGGTCGCCGGCGTTGTCGCCAGGGCACTCATTTTCTAAGGAGCGAGCTGGCCTGCACGAACGAACTGTATTTCAGGTTACTTCCTGTGTTTTGTAAAGAAATAGACCAAGTCATTTTGCTGCTTTTTTCACTGGGGTCACTGTCCATCCACGTTATTCCACGCGTCTATATATTGTGTTCAGACCTACCTGTCTTGGTAGAGTCATCAGAAGCGGGCGAATTAGATCCTATTCCGTCGAATTGAACGCAAACGCCTCTCCCTGGCACTTCGTCGCCCCCTGTATTTCAGGACATTAATTCCGAGCTGAGCTGCAGGTTTGCATTTGAATAGCCAATCGCGGGTCGTAACATCGAATGTCGTGCTCGCAATTTTTTATCGATCCGATCTACCTGTCCCGCTATGGGCTCTCGCTGCACACAGCAGTTCAATACTTTCTCCACGAGGCAAATCCCTTCCGATCGAATAATATAACGACGAATGACTTGCTTGCGACAGCAACGGGCGCGAACGACTCCCCACCGACCCCGGAGCAGGTCCAGGCAACTTTAAACAATGAAGTCGGAGAGCAGTATACTGCTGAGGAAGTGCAGTTTGAGAATGAGGAGAATTACCAAGCTCTCCCCAAGTTTGTTTACGTGATAAAGCATTGGATGCGGCACTCGCCGGAGCAGAAGGACATAACTTTGCTTGGGGTGTATTATATAGTGGATGGTCAGATCTTCCGCTCGCCGACGTTGAGTGATGTGCTTACCACCCGACTTTCAAGAGCTGTGACTGAGATTGTGGCTGGCCTGGATGAAAAGGAGTGGGAGATGATGGGAGGGACGAGTGTGAAGGAGCTGGATAATATTAAGAAGAGGCAAGAGGAAGCAGAGGAGCTCGAGAGTAGGATGGAGGACGAGGATGAGGACGAGGACGAAGAGTTTGCTGCCGCACATAAACCGAAGGTGTTGGAGGAATCCAAAGTGATGAGCAATAAAAATGACATCTTTGAGCGTTTGGAGAAGCGCTTTCTCCAATAGTAAAGGTTTTGTGATACATAGATATAACGATGGTATTAACATACAGCGCGTAAAAAACGTAGTATTATTTAGCTGGTTGTATTTTCTACACCCCAATTTTCCTCAATATTTGGTTCTTCAAATCATCGATTTCATTTTCGATGGAATTGAAATCCCTGATATCATGGATGGTGCCGGTGCTCGTAAAGTCCGGCTCTATTTTCTTTCCCGTTCCTTCCACTTCCGTGTCGTCGTCTTCCTCGTCTCCGACCACCACGTGCATGACTGTGCTATTGCTGAGAAACTCGCTTTTTTCGAAGTTGATGCTCCTCAAACTGGCATAATAGTCGTCCTTTATTAAACCCATATTGTTTTCCTTGAAGGCTTTTTCTGTCTCTCGCATGATTGCAACTGCGCCGGGTGGCGGTGTGACGACGCTCGCTTGTCCACCACCTACCCTACTTCTGGATCTACTAACTTCCTCTTCACCATCAACGAGAGAGATAACCTCGCCCTGGCCTTCCCTCTGCTCCGTAATACTCTGCAATTCTTGCTTCAAGAAGAAGATCTCGTCGTCTTTTTCCTTCAATAAGATCGCAGCTTCATGCGCTCTCTCCTCTGTCTCTGCCGCCTTCAGCTTCAGATCCCCCAAGGAGATAAGACGGTCCCTCACGAAGCCATCGTTGTGCCTGCTTTCCTCGTCGAAAGTCTCCTTTTTAACTTTACTAATCAACATGTCAAGAGATTTTATCCTGTCCTCGGCAACAGCGCCCCTCTCCTTTTTCTCATTTCCTAGCGCTACTAAGTCCGCTAACTTTTGCTGCAGAGCTTTTTCCTTCCTGATACCCTTGACCTCCTCCGCCTCAAGCTCCTCCACCTTGCCTCCCGCTCCCGCTCCTGCCCTTACGCCTCCGTATTCCTCGATCTTCGATTTGAGACCCCCGATGATTTCCTTCAGCCTCGCTTCCTCCGCTGCTAAGTCATCCAACACTTTTTTGGCTCGCATCCTCTTGAGCTTCAGCCCCCGTGCACTTCTCTCTTCTTCCCTAATTCTTTCCCTGTCAATCTTTGCGAGCCGCTCGTACTCCTTCCGCAGCCTACATTCTTCGACCTGGCGAGTCTTTAACACTTCCCCGATTTTCTTCGTTTCTTTCTCGCTAATTTCTAGCGTGCTGTCGATCTCTTCGCCCTCGAGATCAAAATCTTTCTCCTGGCGGACCAAATCATCCACCCTCTCCTCTATCTTGCCTATTTTGGTCAGCACCTCGTCGGTCAATTCATTCACTTGATTCAACTTGAACGTTTCTGATCCCAGTTTCTCCCTGACATTATTCGTGTTGATCCTCACCAGCGCATTGTTCGCCCGCTTTGTCCTCATCAAGACAAGCCGCCAGATGTTCAATTTGACCCTCACGACCTCCCTCTCCGTCCGTCTCTTGACAGAATCAAATGACTTTCGGCACAAAATTCTCCTCCTGGTAACTTTTTTCCAGTTCAAGACGACATAAAAGAGGAACTGTTTCTGTTTCTCGCCATTGAGTTTTCCCACAATACCCCCGATTCTATTTTTATGCTTGGCGAGACTCGCAAACTTTCGCCAGCTCTTCATGATTCTCCCCTTCTCCATCACTCGCTTGCATTTTAGGAACTCGGCCAGCTTTCTCTCTTTGTAATTAAGCCTGGCAAACGCTTTCTTCGTCAGCGTTTTGAAGTAGTGATTGACACTGAGGAGGTTCTTAATACGCTCGGCCTTATTGCTTTCACAAAATAATAACCAGTGTTTGAATATTGCGCGTTGGCGAAAGTTTTTGATGAGCTTGATTTTTTTCTGCAGCTTGGTAAAAAACCTCAAATTCCTCATGCCTGTTCGTAGCCTCCTCACATGGTTGTAGTTGTCCGCTTTGTAAAAATAGTCGAACTTTTCCTTTCCTACCTCCACCAGAGAAATCCAAGCGTCCATTGTCTTCCTCGTCAAGCGCTGCCGCGCGATTCTTTCCATTGTCACAAACCGCTGCATCAAAGTGAACCGCTTTTTTAGGATCTTCTTCCTGCTACGAGCACAGCACCGCTTGAAGCCCTCGTTGTTCCAATTATTTGCTAGCCTGACACCAAGGACAGCGCGGCTCCAGCGACGGAAGAGGAATTTTGTGAATAGCTTGTCCGTGATTTGGGTGTAGGCGGCGTAGTCAGCGGTCGATATTGTGCACATTTTCCAAAACCTCCGCAAAGCAGAGAAGATTCGCTTCTTCCGCAGTCGGTCAACTGTGGCTTGTGCATACAGTGCGTTGTGTTTCTTCTCCAAGAAATTGGCGATGCATTTCTTCCACCGACGTAGTATTCGAGCCAACAAATTGCGCTTAAAGCGAATGGTAACAAGTCGAGCTCGGCGTGTGTCTTCTTTCCATGCCTGGAGGATTTTGCTAATCTTCCGTTTTTCTCGGAAAGGTATGTGGTTAGTGTGGTAGACTTGCCGCTGGTAATAGAGCTTCCACTTCCCCATCGTCTTCCTCAACCAAGAATGTGCAGTGAAGTTTTCGAAACGGCGGCAGATTCTGTCAATCTCTTGCGATCGGGATGTTGCGAGTCGCAGAAGGTAGAATGATCGCTTTAGCCCCCTGGAAGAATTCATCCACTTCCCGAACACTTTCTCTTCCACGCTGTCCAAATTTGCGATCCTTGCCAGTGTCCGCCTCCGTTCTTTCAAAGTACCAGCGACCCCATCGATTTTCTCAATCTCCTCCAATTTCGCCTGTTTCGCCGACAAAGTCTCCTCCATCCCCTCTTGCAACTTTGTCCTGAGTGTCTTGGCAAGCGAGAGAGCGCTTGTCATTTTGTACTGCTGGGCCTCAAGATCCGGGCCGACAGTTTTCTTTAGTACTGCCGCCTCCTTGATCTTCTTAAACGAATTCATCCGCTTCTTCTCCAAGGCATCCACTTTGAGTGCTTCTTTAAGGGCTTCCATCTGCTCGACGGCCATAAGCCTGTTTTCCTCGATGTTGCTTTTATATAGCTCGATTCTCTCCCACAGCATCAAATTCTGTCTGTACAATGTGTTCTGCTCTCCATTTCGGCGCAGTATTTCATCTTCTATCTGGGAAAGTTGATTTCGAAGACTACGCATGTCATAAGCTTTTGTGGGTCGTTTCGGGGGAGTTGGAGGGTTTAAGATTCTGAAGCCGTTCTCATCGTCATCAGTTATCGGTTTCATTGTGATGGGTTGGAAGTACTTGTTGTTTGTTGCTGTTGCAGGAGGGGGATTTGCGGATTTTTTGTGTGTGCTCGTGGTTTTAGTTAAAGCTGTTGTCGTCGGAATTTTCTTCGGCGGTACCTTCCTTTTATTTCGCACAAATTTTTTTTCTTCAACTTTTGTAATTGTTGATTTTGTCACTGTTTGTTTTGAGGGGGGCTGTGTAGCATGAGGCTTGGGTTTTGAATCGGGATTTCTTGGTTCTTCCGCCGTCGGCTTCGGCTCTTTCTGTTTTGGTATTGGATTCTTCTTTGGCATCGGTTTCTGTCGCATCCTGGCGACCTCGTTCCCCTTTCCTAGGTGGATATTAGCATATCCCCTCCTAACTGAGGTCTCGTCACTGTCTTGTTCACCTTCATTTACTTTATTTCCTTCTCCGAACAGTAGCCTTGGCTCACCACTGATGAGATAGTCTTCCAGCTGTCTTTCTTCTCCTCGCTGGGTCACTCGAATTGGCTGGGGGGGGAGGTTACTTCGAGGTTGGAGAGGAGAAGAGGGATTTTCGTCGTAAGCAAACATTATTGGGGTTGTTATTTTGGAGAGGGTTAGATGTTGCCAACTAGCTCTTCTTATTCGGGTTGGAATCCTACACGGCTATTCCTTTCATTTTCGACATGAACTTGTCCTATTTGATGATTTGAACGTGGAGTATCTGCCCCCCCAACTTTCCCATCTCCACGTACAGTAAGCAACCCAGAAATCATTTAAATTTACGTTTAAAGCCAAGAAACGGGAGAAATCTCAACAAGTTTCTGCGTGGACAGCCAATTTTTTGGATAAGAACGTTCTGATCAACCTGCAGCTGATTTTTTTGTCAGAGGGATACTCGCTTCTCAAACCCTACGTAAAGGAACTAGGTTTTAGCATGCCTTCCCACGCTGCTGGACAGGCAGGAGCGCAACCACTTTCTAACTTCCCTACGCAAATTCGTCGCAACTCTGCATTCAGTGAATCAATGGGAACTGTTCCTCACTCAAGATCTGCTAGGTCTCAATCTATGAGTGTTGCGGGTGCTCACCACGGGGGGGGGCTTGCTCGGGAAGGGATATTGCCAGCAAAATCACGAAGTCCGTATCGTGACAAAAGTGCCAGTATGGATGGTAGTTTTAGTAGACCGAGAAGACACTCAGCAAATGTGCCAGAATTCAATGAGAAGCATCTTCACCGTTTACAGAGCAAGATGGCCAGGCGAAGCAGCGGAAATACACCTCCAATGACGACAAACGCACAAACTTTAGGCGGTTTAGCAGCCAACCATCCCCTGAATACAAGGATTCACCAGAGCAACTCCAGGGCAAGCAACGACTTGGGAAACTGCTGGTGGCGAGTTTCAAGTGTTGCGAGCGGAGAATTCCAGCGTTGTGGACTTCATACCATCATATCTGCTAGCAAGCAAAAGACGCAGTATTGCTGCGTTTACAAACCTGTCAAGGGTGGAAGAGAGGTCCAGGTGAGTGGGTGATTAAAGGCTCAAGAGCACGCACTGGGAGATTTCATTTGACTGCTAACCTTCCCCTGCCACTTGTTGGAACAGCTCGGAGACCATTGCGTCGTCAGCACTCAGATTAAAGTTGTGAAGCTTCCGAATGTAGAAAAACACGATGTCTGTGAGAATATTGTGAATATTATTTTTGGCTGCAAGAGCATGATCAACTACTGCTCCTTATCTATTGATGTGACAAGCGGTGGGTACTGGAGTTTGTCGCAGGTCACCGACGGAACCAGAAAAGTGGTAGCAAAGGTTGCAGATGAGGAGGGATCTCTTCGGCATAATATGTTTTACTCAGTACGAATAGAAATTAAGGGGGATAAGGTCAGTGTGGCATACGGTGGTGCATCTGGCGGTGCTCAGATGAGAGTGTTCAACGAAGTGCCCATGAGCTTGCTGGTAGATGGTGGAAGAGGTGGAGCGGGCGAGGAGAAGGAGGGAGACATCCTCTTGGGAGACGTGGGGATTCTGTGTCGAGGAAGTCGCTGCGTTGTCAAAGATTGGCTGGTCACAGATTTTAATATTGACGGCTTGAAAAAGTTCGAGAGCAAAATGAGTGACGTTCCAGATCGGATTAGCCCGCCACCGCCGAACTCAGCTAGAAGTGGCGCTGATAGTAGACTTGCTCAAGTACCAGAATTCAACGGGTTAAGCGCAGATGATAGAAAATTTGCCACCATGATTCTAGAGGACGTTGTTGACAGCGTGGACGGGATATCATTTACCGATATTGTAGAGCTGAATGTGGCGAAGAGATTGCTCCAAGAAGCAGTAGTGTTGCCACTAGTTGTTCCACAACTCTTCGTCGGAATTCGCTCGCCCTGGGCAGGGGTTTTATTGTATGGTCCACCTGGCACAGGAAAGACTTTGCTGGCTAAGGCTGTTGCTGGACAGCAGGGCAGCACATTTTTCAACTGCAGCACTGCCAGTCTCGTGAGTAAATTCAGAGGCGAGAGCGAAAAAATCGTAAGGACATTGTTTCATTTGGCGAGAGTGAAGGGGCCAAGCGTGGTCTTTTTAGATGAAGTCGATGCTCTGGTTAGCACAAGAGGCGCTGCTGGTGAACACGAGGCCAGCAGAAGGTTGAAAACCGAATTGTACACCCAAATGGACGGAATTCAAAAAACTTTTAAGAGAGCTGTGGGGGCTGATGGCGAAGAAAATGTTAGAAACGGACAAGTAATGGTATTGGCGGCCACCAATTGTCCTTGGGATTTAGACGACGCAATGAGAAGACGGCTGGAGAAGAGAATTTACATTCCTCTCCCAGACGAGTATTCGAGAGCATTGATGTTTGCAAAACATATTGATGCCATGAACACCAGTGGAGTGATGGAAGAGGATGTTTTAAGACTCGCACAGCTCTCACAAGATTATAGCGGCGCCGACATCCATCTCGTTTGCAGGGAAGCAAACATGGCAGCCATGAGGAGAGTCATCGACGGCAAAACTCCGATTGAATTGGTAGCTTTGAGGGAGGCAGGAGGCTTGAGTAATGTTGTCATTCACATGAGTGATATGGTTGAAGCTATAGAGCATACCAAGAAGAGTGTAACCAAGTCCACAGCTTACGACGACTGGGAGGCCAAATTTGGGAGTTGTTGAGGATGGTTGAGGATGATGTTGTTGGCCAAGACTTGGTTGGTTTGAGAAGAATAGTGTCAAAAAATTGTTGCTAAATATTTGCTACATATTGGCTTGTGCTACTGTTTTAATTATACTTTCTACCACGCCTTCAAAACCGAAAAGCTCATCCACTGTCTCCTCCTCCTCGTCTATTTCATTTCTCATAACATCATTCACATCAAAATCCTCTCCCAAGGAGAGGGTGCACTTTTTTGAAGACAGATCAGCGAATTTCTCCCTAATATCCGATGGAAGGGCCATAAAATATGCCGGGAATGCATCGCCGATTTTTTTTGCCAAGCTGGATAGAAAAGACCGGTGGTTTGCCCTCCCCAAGGGTTCAGCCATATCACTCAAACTATCTATCACCAAGATCCTAAATCCGGCAAACGACGGTGATGGAGACACTGATGTAGAAGGGTCAGCATCAATGTCCTCTACTACCATCTCTTCCGCCGAGGCCACTACCTCGCCACAATCATATGCTGACACAATGATGCTTCCAACCTCGAGCTCTCTCTTCATTGGTTTGGACGAACAGTCTCCCGTCCTCTTTGTTATCTGCGCAAAAGTGCTTATCAGATTGGTTATATACACGGGTCGGACTCGCTCTATCTCATCCTGGCAGTGGGATCCCCTCTCGGACGGCTGACAAAAAGCTGAGAGAAGGAAACCCCCATCAGGGGAGAGAAGAACAACCTTCATTTATTAAAAGAAATTCGCGCTCAGCGCAGCATAAGTCAAATGTATGTTTAAGAAGGGAGGGTTTGGGGACAAATTTTTTGTCTTTTCCTAACCCTTTTCTCTCTGAAAGATTTGGGGATTTTTTGAGCGAAACAGAGCCCATTTCGAACCCGTGATCCTCTACAGAATGGAGCGGTAAGTAAAAACGTTATGAACGTGGGGTTAGTGTTCATTATTGTGCCCTCGAAGAATGTTAAAAGCTTGAAGTGTCTGTGGAGTGTGTTAAAAGAGCTTGAAAGGTTCCGTCGTTGCCCATAACTTCGACGGGGTATTCCGGGAGATGGACTCGATGGTTTGTTCTTGCCATTGTGATCATGGCGATTCGTCTGCTTTCTTGGGAGTGACACAACTCGCGATGTGGATTTGAAGTCCATAAACCCCTGGACTCAATGGGCGGGGAGGGGGCTGCATGAGAGGGAGGGGCGTGGAGGAGGTGATTGAAAGATGGACACGTTTTATCTTTTGGTGTCGTCGCCGCATTTGGTCACTTGTCTCCCCACGGCGTAAAAATTAGATTATTATTCTAACGACTCTTTCAACAACACAGATACCAGAAGATCGAAAAGCCTGGGCAGCCCAACTTGGGTGAGGGGACTTATGGCGTTGTTTACAAAGCACGGGATAAGACGAACAATGAAATCGTCGCCCTTAAAAGGATCCGACTTGAGGTCGAAGACGAGGGAATCCCGTCGACTGCACTTAGGGAGATTAGCCTGCTGAGGGAGCTGAGGCACGATAATATCGTTGAGCTCAAGGACTGTGTCCAGAGTGATGGCAAGTTGTACCTGGTCTTTGAGTTCCTGGACAAAGATTTGAAGAAGTACATGGAAAATGTCAATGGAATGTTATCTCCTCTGTTGGTCAAGGTACGTTTTTGTGTTGTGTTGTGTTGTGTTGTGTTGTGGTGTGTTGCGTTGCGTTGCCAGCTGTTTGCCAAAATCTGAAGACCAACAATTCTGCCAAAAAAACGACAACATAAACTCACACTTTGCCTTTCTCCTCTACTCCCCTCCCCTCGTATCGCAGTCTTATTTGTTCCAGTGCCTCAGAGGCCTTGCATTCTGCCACGCTCGTGGCGTTATGCACCGTGATTTGAAGCCCCAGAACCTTTTGGTGTCCCGCGATGGGCGCCTGAAGCTCGCCGATTTCGGACTTGCCCGCGCCTTCTGCCCTCCCATCAGGCCCCTCACGCATGAGGTTGTTACTCTCTGGTACCGACCCCCTGAGATTCTGCTCGGAAGCACCACCTACGCTCCTCCTGTTGATGTCTGGGCCATGGGAGCTATCTTTGTCGAGGTGAGTGAACAAAATGACAACTGTGCTCAGGCATGCTGAAATTATGCAAATTGAAATTATGCAAATTCGCTCACCATTAATTCGCAATCGCCTTGCTGTTAATGGTTGTTATTCTTCCATTTTTGTTTTCCATTCATCCATTCATTCACCCTTCCTTCCATAGATGGTTACCAAGCGCCCCCTTTTCCCCGGAGACTCTGAGATCGACCAATTGTTTAAGATATTCCGCCAACTGGGTACCCCGAACGAGTCGATGTGGCCCGGCGTCACCCAGCTCCAAGACTGGAACCCGTCGTTCCCCCAGTGGCCCCGCCTCGACGTGAAGAGGATGGCCACCTCCCTCGACAACGACGGCGTCGACCTCCTGGAGAAGCTCCTCTACTACACCCCCAAGGAGAGAATCAGCGCCAAGGACAGTCTCAACCACCCCTACTTCGACGACCTTGAGAAGGAGGCGATTTGAGGGAGGCGGAGCGGAACGGAGCGGAACGTGAGGTAAAAAATTAAGCGGGATAAAGACCCCGGGGGGAGGATCCTGAACGGTTTGCATGTAATAATAATAACGCACACACTAGGTGGAGAGATTCGGGG
>Ga0115556_1002818_pt1 | contig 11371 bp, 9 predicted proteins | sample COGITO_mtgs_1104_5_FD_87282 | JGI IMG/M metagenome (GOLD analysis project Ga0115556, IMG submission 87282) | Pelagic marine microbial communities from North Sea - COGITO_mtgs_110414 | ecosystem: Environmental > Aquatic > Marine > Epipelagic | place: Germany:Helgoland, sampling site Kabeltonne... | reverse complement strand
TTTTTGGCTGGGTGGGCGGGTCTGTGCGGGGTCGTGTTGTTGGCGGGTTTTGGCTGCGGGCGCGTTGTGTGCTCCCGTTTTCTCCCCGCCGCGTCCCTCCCCCCCCCCCCCCCCCCCCCCCCCCCAATCTAACAATGACGGTCTCAGCTCCCGCAGCGATTGTGAGCGAGGCCTGTGAGATGAACCCCACAAAGCGCAACAGCATGGAAGATGTGCACCGTGTGCAGGTCTCATGGTGTCCCAAACAACTTTCATCACTAGAGAACCACCAGATCGTGAATGGGGGTCAAACGTACAAGTTCACTGATTGTCACTACGTAGGCGTGTACGATGGCCACGGGGGGAGGGGGATCGTCGACTTCATTGAGAGGCGGCTTGAGTCAAACATGGTGGAAGAGGTGGGGGCTGTGTTTGAGTCCAAGGGCGCTGGTGCCAAAGCCGATGTAAAAGCGCGTTCGCATTTGATGAGTGCGCCCTCCAATGAGAATCTGCACGCCAACATTCTGGCACCCACCGAGCGCGCCGGTTCCCCCCATGCAAGTTCTCAGGCGACTTCAACTAATCAAAATGAAATAATGATCGATGACCTGGGTGTCCTGAATGCCATGGAAAAGTCCTATCTTATAACCGACATGGCTTCGTCCCGCGCCCAGATTCGAACGTCCGGGTCGACTGTCGTGACAGTCCTGATGATGAGGTACGAGAGTCCTTCTGGTGGTGTGATGCACAAGATTTATTGTGCCAATGCTGGTGATGCTCGAGCAATTTTGTGCACCAAGCCAAGAACCAAGAGTGAGGGGAAGGGATTTTATAGGGGGGCGAAAGTAGATGATGCTGAGCCGCTCGCTCAGGATAGGGGAGAGGGTGGATACAAAGTGACAAGGTGAGACTGCTGACAAATCACACAAGTGCTACTATTTGGATGGACGCAATCAAGCCAAGCAGAGCAAATGAAGGAATATCATGAGCATGGTGTCAACTAACACGTGAATAACGACTTGGTGAAATACGATGCTGAACTTCTAAATTGCAAATTGCCCCAATCGCCTCTTTGCCGTTGCTCAGGCTGTCATTTGATCACAAAGCCACCTCGCCATCAGAAATCCAACGCATAACCTCCCAGGGCGGATTTTGTCTCCGTGGTCGTGTGTGCGGGGTTTTGGCAGTCTCTCGTGCACTTGGTGACCATGGTATGAAGGAATTCGTCGTTGCGCGGCCTTATCTTTCCGTCTGCACTGTTGTTTGCGAGAGCCCAGGAACCCATTCTGACTTCTGCGTTGTTGCTTGTGACGGTCTTTGGGATGTCATGAGTGACGAGGAAGTGGGTGATTTCGTTCTAAGTAATGGTGGCAAATCAGAGGCGGGCATATCTAGGAAACTTATCGATGAAGCCTTAAACAGGGGGAGCACCGACAATATCAGTGCTGTTGTGCTGTTTTTTTAAGGTTTTGTCTGTCTTTTAGGTCGAGCCTTCCTTGTCTTTTAGAATTGGTCTTGCAAAAGAGTCAATTCAAATGTATAAAATAATTGTAGGCCTTTATGTTTATGTATGTATTGTCATCCAACTCATGCTCATTTGTCTATTTTAAGCACCCTCACTGGATTGTGGACCCATGCTGTAGAAGGTGGTTCAGAGCTGACTGAAGTTTACTGCTTGAAAACATTTTTCGGTGCCCTTTCACAGGTATTAATTCAATGCTTTGGACTTTTTGTTCGGCTCCTCGACCCTCGACCTCGCAACTGCAACTTTCGCCATCTCCCTTTGTCAATTTTGTTATGGGTTTTCGTTAATACTGGCTGAAACATGACTGAGGAAGCGAAAGCCGAGAATTCATTTCTCGAATCGATCCCAAACCAGGTCAGTTTGAGATCTGATGGGGAGTTGTCACTAACTAGGTTGAGAGGATTTGCTGGCCTTTTGATGACCCTTTTGCTTTATTCACTCACACATCGCGCCACACCGCACTGCAGGTGTTTACAGATGCAGAAAATAAACAAATACATGATTATCTTGCGAAGCTTGATCCTTCAAGGGAAGAAGAGTGGGAACAATTTGACCAGCATCTTCTCTATCCCCGATACAGAGCCACTATTGGCGGTGCAACTTATACGAAAACATATGGAACTGTCCACGCCACCCCTGCTCGCGTCCTTGCATACTATTTCATGATTAACCATCACAAGCAGCGCATCCACGAACACCGCAATGCTGAGGATCTCCACAAGTATCCTTTCAAGGTAGTGGAAAGCGTCAACCCTCATAACCACGCTGTTTATTTCTGCAAAAAATGCCCCTTCCCTTTGGTTCCCCGAGAGTTCCTTTCCCGAGAGATGTGGGGTACTGTTCCAGATGCTGCCAATAATTTCGTCATCTTGCAAGTTCCCATCGAGTTTACTTCAGTCCCGCCATTTAGTCGCTCCAGCCTGGACTCGACTATAGTGGGGAGGATTACGGCTTTGACTGTCCTCTCCCCAATGCCCTTTGGCTGCTGTCGCATTAAACAAATGATCAACACTGATTTGTGTGGTACTGGTGCCTACTCTCTCGTGAAATTGAACCACGACAACGACTTCATTTCCTCGGTCCGTTCCATCGCCGAGTACTTCGCCCGATCTGATGAGGTCGACAAGGCGTCTCGGGACCATTTTATAGCATCTATGGCGACAGCTGGTGACCCCACAGAACAAGAGCAAGATCTGATCAAGAGCTGTCTCGAAAAATTTGTCCACTTTAATTCTTCAGGGAGCCCCGGCAACGAGAGCAGCGAAGTTGATTACAAAAGCACCAGTGTCGCCCGTCTTACCTCGGAGCTACATAATATGCGCCTTACCTCAACGCAACGTCGTAGTATGCGCAAGACAAAGTCCCCCGATGATTCCCCTAAACCCAAACCCACCTGGGCGAGATTGAATGACGCTATATTTGTCTCTTCGCGTTCTCGTGACCCCAATAAGTTCGGGTCATCCCCCTCCTCTTCCAATTTTTTTACCGCAGACTCTAAACACATTGAAGGAAACGTAAACGACGGCAACATTGTTCCTCCCAGGGCCCTAAAACGCTACACCCTATCCCACAGCTCTGAGACGTGGACAAAGTCTTCCTCCCAGATACATGCCTCGCACCACGAGGTTCTCGCTTACCTGGCAGACTTCTGTGGCAATCTTCGTCTCAACGGTCATCCCGGATACAAGGGCAAATATGCTGGGGCAGTATGTGAGATGTTGTCTCCCCATGCTTTCCTCGCACACGTCGGGCCGAAGAACAACCAGAAAAAAACGACTTCATTGAAGCATGTTTGGCAGAGTATGAGCGCCGATGAGACAGTTTTAGCTTACAAGCAGGTCGACGACTCTAAATCAAGTCTTGGTTGGACTCTTCAGAACAGTGGAGAGCCGAACGGTCGATTACCGATAATAAAAACCGTTCAAATGATCAAGAACAAGATAAGCCTGAGAAAGTCCTTGAAGCAGTCCTTGAAAGATTCGTTGAGACTTTCTCTCAAGAAATCGTCGCGGACTAGGGCTTCCTCGGATGAAAGCTCGGACAGTGTGAGCGGCGACGAGGCGGTTGCAGAAAAGATGATTTCTGGGATTTTTATCATCACTGCAATCAGTCCCTCAGTTTGCGAACTAGTTCACATAAGTCACCTCCCGAATGTCTCGAATAGCTCCCGCTCTGTCCTCCGCTCTTCGTTGGTTTCTTCCTCTTTTCATACCCACATATTTTGCCTCCGCTACTTTGAACGTAACCTCTCGTCGGTTCAGCTTGAGCTACGGGACCACTTTCAGCATCAAATTCCGTCCAACGTCGAGAAGTATAACTATAGGTACAAAGATCTTGTTTTCGGTGCATTGAGGAAAACGGAACCACCAGCACCTCAATCGTCTTACAAACCTATAAAGCTACGAAGAGATGAAGGAGACCTGTCCGGCAATTCTTTCGCCCAGACGGTTGTGGACCTGTCTTTTTGCGAATCGAATGGCTTCGTAAAGGCTACGGCAACGGTTGACGCAACGCCTTCAATGATACTGTCTTACTGCTACACGGCACTACAACTAACAACGCCTCAGTCGACCTCAAAAGTTTTCTGTCGCGAAATTCTTGAAGTTGTCGATCCTCTGCACCTTGTTCTAGCGGAGGTGAATGTGCTAAGCTATATTGCCCCGCGAGAATATGTGAACAATGTTTTCTGGGCTAATGAGGGGGAGACCTTTGTATTGGCGTTATTAGATATGGAAGAAGAGGCTGGGCTGCAGCGAGACGGGGAGGAGGGAACATCGCCTTTATCACTCAGCTTCGGTTTGAAGTTTCGTCGCCGTTTGGTCCGCGGCTCGCGAACTCGTTTTCTCATCATTGAGGGTATCCCTCGTTGTGACGGCTTTTTCTCGAGTCAGGTTACGGCCTTGACTCTCCTAGATCCAGGGGGTCACGCTCGACTCTTCCTTTCGCCGCCGAAGCTTTACCGCATCGTGGCAGCGGAGCAAGTCCTTGAAATTGGCTTGATCGAAGAGTTTTTCAATCGAGATGACGAGGTAGATGATGCTGCAATGAGGACTTTTGCCGATTCGATCAAGGCGCGCGAGCAAATACACACCAAAGAGGAGGAAGATTTGTTCGAGGACTGCCAGAAATTTTTCAACTCGATGTGCGTCCAATATGGTGACAAGTTCAAGGCGATTAGTAGCCCTGATGTGAATGTCAAGATGGCCGTGGCGTATATCGAACGGGATCACCACTGCGTTATGAAGGCGGAGTCGGTGATTGATGCGAGTGCAGAAGAAGTTTTAGCCCATCATTACCTACTTGAGACGAGGGAGAAATTAAGGAGGAGTCAGGCTGAAACCGGATTACTCGTGAGGGAAATCAGTGAAGTTAATGAGCACCATCAAGTTTACCGTAGAGTTATGGATTTCCAAGTCAGAGGGTTTAAACCAAGAGAGGTGAGAAGAAAGGTGTAAGGATGTCAGGGGAGATCGGGAGTTTTGACGAGTAACCCCCACTCACTCCATATATCTGCCTCGTTCCTCCAAAATGTATAAATAAAAATGCTCAAATTAGTTCGAAAATTCGTTTTTGTGGCAGAAATTGGAGGAGACGTCGTATCCGACATACCTTGCCTGTTATGTAGATTTGCACAAGAAAACCAAAAAATCCCCAAGTTTCCTCTCCGCTAAAACTAGTCGTGGTGTTGCCAGGCTTAGCAGCAGGAGGGAAAGTGCCAGAGCGGTGTCAGGTCAAGATAGCAGGGGTAGCATCGCCAGCGATTTTAGCTCCTCGACGCTGACACGACCGACCTTAAAATGGGCGGTTGGTGGTAGATACATTCGGGGTCACGTTGAGACCGGATGTCTTGTTCAACAGTTGCCGCATGTTGGGCACATTAGTAGATCAAAGATCACTTTCTTCATGCAATGTGATCTGGGAGGTGCCATCCCTTCCTTTTTGGTGGAACGTAGAGCGTCCGAGTACTTGTCCGAGTTTTGCTTTATGAGGACCCACTTCCAGAAAGACGCCGAGCTTGACGAAATTGCCCGTGAAAAAACGGTGCTGAAAATTAGTAAGCTCAATTCCGTGAAGTACAATAGCCAGGAGACAAAAGACATTCAAGAGGCAACGCAGCTTTTCAAAAAGTTACACGATTTTAAGAAAATAAAGCTGAAGCTAGCCAATAGTTGTCTAATCGCCTCCTATGTAACGGACAATAAGTCCACCTTTGTGAAGATTAAGACGACCGTGAAAACGAATAGCAGCCAAGCTCTGTCTTTCCTGCTGAATGTGGAGTCCTGCGCTCTGCGATCAAACAAGGAAACGAAACGAATGATATTGAATCAATCTGACATTAATTCTGGCCCAATGATGGGACCCCATACGGTGGCATTTCAAATCAATGAAAAGTCTTCCTTCCTCAGTTCTTTCGGGCTGAAGAGCGAAAGGCAGGTAAAAATGAGGATGGTTTGGAAGGAGATAAATGAGTCGCTAGTCAAAATGCTCACTTCTGCTGGAGGAAATAATATCAATAACAATAATGCCAAAGGACCGCTCTCTCTTTCAAATTTCAAGAGTTCCCCCAAACTCGGAGGGTTGCAAGGAATGGAAAGTAATATCAAACCCAAGGGGAAAGGTGTTGTGTTACCGTTAACACCGGTAGCACAAAAAAATGACGAAAAGCGGAAGAGATCTTCCAGAGCCCGATCCTTCATTTTGAACTCATGTCCGATTGATGTCGGAGGCCGTCACCGCAGGAGCCTTGCTGGGCGACTGAGCTTTCACTTCCATAAGAAAGAGTCCCGTACAGAAAGCGTTTCTAGTGTTGCTCCAGACACTGTTAGAGAAAATGGCACCGTGATCAAGCAGTTCTTTTCCAATTATGCTCTGGGTAGAGGTGATGAGAACGGTGCAAGGTCGTTGTCTTTGAAGAATTTGGTTAGCCACTTTTCCACCAAGCCATTTGCTGTAAAAATCAGCGATACAAATGTGGAAGACGAATGCTACGTGGAGTCCATTCTTCAACTGCCGACAAGGGGGGCAGTTGCTAAGAAAAAAATCCCTTTTATACTAAACGATATGTTCGAGGTGAGAGAAGAAATTGGGCCTCTTTTGTCTCACGCTTCGCATTTTTCTTTGGGCAACCCCTGACCCGAGCAAGAAACTAACCCAATGAACCTCCCCAAATTGCCTCCTGCCTAGTTCCGAAACTTGGAAGCGATTCAGAAAACCTTTTTGCGCAACCGGCCTTTAGAATCCCTGGAGGATAGCGACGGGGTTGCGCTGGGGGAGCTAATTATGATGGACGTGTTGAATAAAAAGGGAAACAGTGGAAATTGGTGGTTTTTTGCTGGCAAAGCCACGAGATCCATCAAAGAGAAGGCTGTGTTGACTTTCTTAGAGGAGTATGAGAGCATGAAGGCGCTGTCGAGGAGTCATCCATTCTTTGGGGAGCTGCTGAGGCTGGCTGTCATGGACCCAGGGGTGGGATCCGCGTTTGTGAAAGGAAATGTAAATAGTGGAGGAGGCGTAGAGGGAGAGAGTAGGTATGACCTGCTAAAAAAGGCGGACGGGGCTGCTTTTGCGATGAGCTTTAACAAGAACTTGAAATTGAGTGCCAACGAGGAGGGGGCAGTGGAGCGGTGGATGGGGGATCATCAAGCTCTCAGTGCCTTCGGGGAGAAGTACCGGTTTTTCAACAAATTCATGCAGACGATAGGGCGGGAGAAGAACTGCCAGGTGACGTTCACGAAGGTAATGGTTAGCGTCGGGTGTAGTGTTGCGAGCATTGTTGACGTAGGGAGTGACTGCTACGCCGTCTTTTTCTATCTAGAGAATGATAGAATAGAGATCGGGACCCTCCTCCTTGCTTTTTTGTTGACATCGCTTTTTCTACAACTCATGCTTGTAATCCTTGTCCATCATGGAAATTGGAAGAAAATGTGGGAGCAGCTGTTCTTCACTATTACCTTCGCCAAGCCGGGAGTTAACTGGTACAATGTGCTGACGAGCAAGGAGTCCGAGGGCCATGAACTTCTTGATCCTGTTCACGAGATGATGTTCTTTCAATTGGCCGAAGTCTTTGGAGAAGCCATCCCTTGCAGTGTATTGCAAATTAGCGGCTTGATCCGCTCTGACGAATTGGACGCGCTCTTAATTGTGAGCGTTTTAGTTAGTGCCCTGGTGACGGCCGATGCCGTAAGTTATATGACCTACTTCGCGGACGTAAATTTGGATAACAGGAGGATCCATCAGCAGTTTTACGGATTTTGGCCTGTCGATGGTGTGGGTCTATTGATGGTCCACCTGAGCATGCACCTTCTCGGATTAACGCAGCTTCTGATTCGGTCCCTAAGCATTGCTGAAGTGTACGCTATCGGTGAAAGCAGTGTTGGCGGGGCAAAATTGGTGGCTCTCTTTTTGGTCTGCGACGGCCTCATTTTCATCGTCTACAAGCTACTCAGAAGTGACTTGGTTTACCATGTAAAGTTCGGACGCGGCCTAGGGAACTTCATCTTTAGCTTCGTTTTTCGCTGGTTCAGCAAGGTTGTGGTGGACTTCACAGCAATTGTACAGTTCAGGCATCCGTACGAGCTTGGAGGGGCATTTTGGGTATTCACCTTGCTCTTCACGCACCTTGAATTGTATGCTATTTTGATGCTAAAAGGGACAATGGCCTCCGCGAACGAAGAAGGAGAAGGAGAAGAGGTGAAGAACGATTACTTTTTTACATCAGAAACTATCTGGAAGATTGCATTTGGCCTTTCAGGGCTGTGGATCATGTCATTGGTGATGCTGTGGGGTTACTGTGAAGACAACTTCCGGCACACTTTTTGGGATATCAGGACTGCAGAGCAATACTGCAGGGAATTTTATCACTCGGGGGATGATGAGGCAAAAATGAGCATCTTTACCCTGCCTGATAGCTTTTGGATGGGATTTGCTGACGAAGTCGAAGAATGGATGAGTGAGAACTGGAATCGACTTCACCGAGATAATCCCAAATGGTTCACTGATGGGCTCATCCATTCGGTCCCAACAGTGTTAGTCCCCTATTACGACAATACACCTGCCGAAGAGAGGTCGGTACATTTTTTGTCGGATCTGCTGTCGGGAGGGACGGCGGCCAAGACGAAAAGAAGGAGAGGGACGACGGTACTAAAATAATAATAAGGTAGAGGGTTATAATTTAAGGGCGACAGCAAGACTTTCCCTCACAGCTGACTTAACGAAAAATCTTATCTCCTTATTTCAAAGTCGCTTTTTCGTTTTTTTTTTTCGTTTTTTTATCCTCGTCCATCCATCCTCCGCCACCCATCACCCACCCATCCGCCAACAAATTAAAATACGCAAACAGACACGGACGGTCCACATGGACGGTTTCAAACTGGTTCGTTCATGTGCAGCATTGCCCCCCCCTACCAACTCGGAAAGCTCGTTCCCGCGTGAAAGTCCTTTCGCACCTGCACGCTCATCTGCTGCCTGTCCATCCCGATGACCTTTCCCATGTGCTCCAGCCCCTCCAAGTCTGCAGCCTCAGAGTGGTGAAGCGTGCTATCCCTGATGTCGTTTGTGAAAGTGGAAGAACGGGAAAATGGGTTGGATGAGGTGCCTGAAGTTATGGGGAAGTCTGTCACTTTGTCAGGGTTTGTCAGCTGCTGCGTCCAGTAGCTCACACTTGTTGCCTTGCTGTAGTCTCCAGGCGGAAGCATTGCAATGTCTTTAGCCTCCAAGCTGGCCTTGGTGACATCCCCCCCAAACAGGTTTGACGACTTCGACGGGTTGCTCAAGCGACTTATGCTGTTGTCCTCCAGGGAGTAAGTTGACGAGTTCTGGCTATTGTAGTTTATCTGGATAAGAGGGGGTGGAGGGGTGGAGGGGGTGGAGGGGGAAGGTTGTGTTGTCAGAAATCAGTCACCTTGCAAGTGTCGAAATGTGGTGGGCGTGTGCCCGGACAAAGTGCGTTTACGTTACTTACCTTGTTCTTAACCATCAATTTTTCGGCCGCTGCCTCTTCCGCCTCCCTCAAAGCTTGCTCCATTTGCTTCTGCTTCCTCCTGGCATCCCTCGGCCCAACCTTCCTATCACTGACACCGCCACCGGCTTGTGACATGGCTGCTTGGGCCGTACTCATAAAACCAGCAGGATCGCTGCAGTCGCTGTGAGCGATTGTTCGCTCGTGGTTGTTGTAATAGGCCTTGGTTTTCGGGGGGGCAGACCGAGAGTACCCTGTGGTCGTTTCAAGGGCAACCTCCTCTTGCCAGTTGCCCAGGCGGACGCCACCTGCCTTTGTCCCTGCTCCTCCCTTGTTGTAATTACTGTACATTGACATTTTGTTGTTGAATGGGAAGTGGGAAGGTAGGTGGGGAGATGAGACAGGAGAAGAGGAGTTGGTGTTCAAAGAGAGGTTTGGTAGTGGGGGGGGGGAGTTTAATTTATAACAAAGCACTTATGGAGCTACACGTAACTCTTAAGTCAGATAAAAGATGTACACGGGAAATTGTTTTAAGTAGGGGTGGGGGCTTTTGACTGAATGAATGCAACTGATTTTTTTTTCGCAAAAAAAATAAATAAATAAAATCGTTGGTGTTTATTTTGTTTGTTTATCGCCAATATGATCCATTCCAATATGATCCATGAAAGGATTTTGGGGGGTCAACTGAGTTGCTCTCTGTTTCTGAATGCTTGATTACTGAGTATGGATTGTGAGGCAATTGACAGCAGTGGACGGGACGGGAAAGGGGTGTGTGTACCTGTTGATTGGGTCTGAAAAAAAACCTTCAAATCACAATCGATGTGAATGGCGTTGAGCCTGAAGTGTCATCGTGGTTGACGCCGCATCGATTGCATGCTTAAACCCACGATGACGGGGGTCTGGAGCATTCACCTGAACTTATGTCTTATGTCCTCCCAATTACAAGAGGGAGAAATAGCATCCATTGGAAAAAATTAATTACAAGCCTCAACATTATTTAGGTTTTAACACGTAAAGGAGTGGAGAATTAAAACGTGTGTAATGCTATGTTGAATTATTTCTGGCACCAAAAAATGCAAAGATTCCTCTTTTTCGATGTCGGTCAAACTATTTATCATGAATAGACCAATATTAGGATCATGCGAGCTGATACCCCTTCTGGATTTACTCCCAGTGGTGCTGGCGAGGCGCTTGAGTGCTAGATTTACAAGTGCGCTCTGTGCCGAGCTTGCAAAGGGTGGTCCTTGGCGATTCCAACAGATTTTCTTTGCTGGTGGGCCCTTGCGTACGTACCTCGCGTAGGAATATTTTGGCCCTGAGCCTTGTTTTAGCTCTAGAAATATAACATAGACAATAAACACACACCCCTCACCCCCCTCTTGCATAATATAAATAGGCAAAAAGAATGAATTTCGTTGTGGGTTTATTGTAAAAGTCACTTTTTTGAAAAATTTCGTCTACTAATACCTTTTTAAAAACCAAACTTTTTTAATTATATTAATAATATTTATATGATAAAATTTTGAATGCTGTAGGCTTTATTAAATAAATTAATAAATTTCTATTGTTTTTTTTAATATTTTTGATAATAAAATTAAAAAATTTTTGAATATATAAAATTATTAAATATATAATTATTTTTTTATAAAATATTTTATTCAAATTAAATATAAAATATTATTAAATAATATAAGTAAAAGAAATTGTATTACAAAAAATTTATTTAAGTAAACGAAAAAAAAAAAAAATTCAATTTTTTGCAAAAGGATTTGTCAAAAACAGCTCAGAGCAGGAAAGAGTAATTTTCCCTTCCTTGCCTGACACTTCGACCTTCGGAGTGAACAGCCCACAGATGGCACAAAAAAGAGCCAAAAAGACCCTAAATGACCCAAAATCGAAAGAAAGATACC
>Ga0115556_1002817_pt1 | contig 11373 bp, 10 predicted proteins | sample COGITO_mtgs_1104_5_FD_87282 | JGI IMG/M metagenome (GOLD analysis project Ga0115556, IMG submission 87282) | Pelagic marine microbial communities from North Sea - COGITO_mtgs_110414 | ecosystem: Environmental > Aquatic > Marine > Epipelagic | place: Germany:Helgoland, sampling site Kabeltonne... | reverse complement strand
GAAGTGCTGAAGTGCTCAAAACGGAGTTTAGAGAGTGACCAACTCTGCTAAAGCACTCTTTATCAGAGTCGTCGGTCATTTACCCCCTTCGTAGGACTCAATACACACTCACTCACTCTCTGAGGGTGAAGTAAGAAGTTCTCGCTCATTTCGCTCTTGCTGACTTGATCTTCCAACCTAACCTGGCCTAAGAGAGTGTTGCCGCCCATGAACAGAACTCAGTGAGGGACAAGTGAAACGATGTGGGAAACCTGTCCTCGTTAGCATCAGATACAGTTGCCTGATCTAGTTGGCCGAAGCAACTCTTTTGCCCTCTCTTGTTATTCTATCTGTGTGTTTCCCTGTGGCTCACTCGCTTCTGTTGCCTTTGTTAAGTCTGTATGTTAGCTTAGGTAAATATACGAAAATGAAGGTCTAAACTTGTTTCGCAATCAAAAAGTCATCTCTTTCATCTCATTCATTTCATTATCAGAACTTTCCCTTCTTTTCACAAATTTCTCTTTACATGTTTTCCCTGAGTACCTTGACAACAGAGGGGAAGGCGAACCACTCTGGGATGTCCTCCCCTGCCCTCAACGCCTTCCTAAACTTTGTCCCACTCAAACTCTTCTTGGTCAACTGCTTCGCCTCAGCCTCATCGCTAGTAACGTACCCCTCCTCCTCAGTGTACACCAGATTTAATGAAGGAACAGCCTTGACCCCAAGCTCTGAGCTCTTTTCCTTGAGCAAGTCTTGAGCATCAAATGCACCGTAGAAGTCGTCGCCGGTGACGCTACTCTTGCTCCCAGCCATGTCTCTCCCGATGATAAAGGCGGTGCAGCCGTAGTTTTTCCGGATCATAGCGTGCTGGATGGCCTCCCTGGGCCCGGCCATATGCATGCTGTAAGGGAGGTAAGCCCACTTGGTCCTGTCGTTCTTGGTTTCCTCTTTCAAGACCTCGTATGTCTTGTAGCGCGTGGTTCCTGAGATATCATCCGCTTGGGTAGGTCCACAGGTGGGGTGAACAAGCACGACCGCGCCCTCATCCAAACTATCGTCACTCAGCGCTCTCGTGAAGAGTTCATAGTGAGCACGGTGAATGGGGTTGCGGCACTGGAAGGCGACAACATCGGTGTCAGCAGGGAGCATCTGGCGGACCTCTGCGGGGGTCTTGCAGACAAAGTCGCGCACAGGAAGGTTGAGTCCCCCAAGGACCTCACCACCCATGTAGTATTTCCCACGCTCAGTGGCAACCATTAAAGACCCAGGGTGCTCCAATTGGGATGTGCCGTAGCACTTGAGGGTCTCAAGGGGCTTGTTGGGCAAGTACTTGTCCGTGAACTTGACGACAGCAATGTCGCGGTCCCCATCCCTGAAGAGAACCTTGTGACCAGGCTGGATCTCCTCACTATCAGTATCGAAAACTACAGGCAGACCAAAGATCAAGCCACTAGGGAGCGCCATGTTCTCAACGACGCTGTTGTAGGCCTCCTCGTTCATGAAGCCAGTGAGGGGGGAGAAACCACCATTCATGATGAGCTCAAGGTCGCAAAGCTGGCGGGGGGACAACTGGAAAGTGAAATCAACATCAGCAACGAGGGAGGATTTCATGGAATCGTCCTTTACCATTAGGTCCACCAACTTTCCGCCGTGTGGCTGAGCACGGAGTGTGTCCGTAGGAGCATAAGTCGACCTGAGAGTAAGAGGGGGAAAAAAACGCGTTAGATTTCACCCAATATTTGGACTAATTTCGACCAACAAGTCAGAAAAAAACAAAAACAAGCTGGATAGAGACCAGAGAAGGACTTTGGGAATGACGCATTCTCCCTTCCTGTCATGATAGATTATTCAAAGCCTCTGAAACGTATCGAAAACCGGTGTGAAACCCCGTTGAGTGCATACAGCCATTTCAACCCATCGAGTCGTGCAGGATGCAGGATGGATGACTCCGCGAACTTACATTAATGATGTTGAAAAAAAAGTTTTGGGGGTAGTGAGTGTAAAGCCACTGGCGCCAGCCAAAAGAGAGCCGATAAAAACGCTTTTGATCCCCATTTTTAACGACGGAAGCAAAATATGCCAGATCGATGGCTGCTGATTTTCTGTAAGGCAAAGAAAATTTTACAATCTTCTTTTTTTTCCTTTAAGAGGTCATGAAGGTTTGATGCTGCATCGTCCATAAAAGCTGACAAATTAGGGGGTTTGAAAAGTCGGGATGAAGAGGATGCGCTGTCTGTTCCCCCTCTTTCTGTCGTTCGTCTCCTGTGTCGGGCGTCACCAAACGGGGTATTCCCACACATTACCTATCGAGAGAGTAGCTGGAGCCCCCGATTCGACTAATTTCACCTTCTCTCCGTTGTGGTACCTGAGGTCAAAAGAATCCTTTGACAATGCCCACCGTTGTCCGCGCACGTTTGGTGCCTTCACCTCTTTGATTCGTCGTTGTGGTTTGAATCGTCTAAGATCCGATCGTCTTAGATCCGGTCGTCTGAGATCTGATGGACATAGGCCGGGGGGTACTGATACTGAGCCCAAAAATTCAGAGGGATCTTATCGTAAAGCCTCGGGTGGAAAACCCTACATAAATGTGGCTGACATCGGTTGCGGTGTCCTGTCCTTCCTCCGTGTCCTTCTGCCGGCTGTTTTAGATCTCGAGGAGGAGGGCGTGAGCGTTACGTACACAGGCTATGATATCAATCTGTCTGAGTTGGTCATTGGTGCCCGTGAGACTCTCCATAGTTTGAATTTTACGAGAGCTGAAGACGAATCCAGCATTTACGGTATTGATGAGGTATGGAGACGTGGTAATGTAACCGTCATACTTCGCGGTTGTGATTTTCGACTTAGTAAAGAGGCCTCTGCAGACTCTGTTGACTCTGTTGACTCTGCAGACTTTGTCATTGGCGGATGCTTTGCCGATTTGTTCAGTGATGTTTCTGAGTTGATGAGATGTTTTGGTAGGATGGGGGCCGAGGGCTCTGATCTGTGGGTCTACCTTCCGGGTACTTACGACGGGTATACTGGTTGGGAAGGGGGCGGTGATGAAGAATATTTCAATGATTATAATTGTGGTCTGGTACAACTAAACCAGTCCGTGAGCTGTCTCTCTGACCTCCGAGAGTTATCTCCAGAAATCCTTCACGAAGGAACATCGATGTACTCGCGTTATAATGGTACGATAGGTAGGATGGGTCGGATAGGTACGATGCGTGTGGTAGATGGTGATGGCGGTGTAGTAGATGATGACGGTGAGAAGTATTTGAGGAGGTGTTTCCTGGGGTTTTTTGACGGAGTCGTTGGGAGGAAGGGGGGGGGAGGGGCGGAAGAAAGGGCAAGAGGGAGAGGTGTTGTCGTTGGAGAGTTCGATTGGTTGGGGAAAATTCGCGCAGGCGCAGCAGGAGATGATACTAGCGAAGGTGATGGCCAACGTGATGATGATGAAGGTGATAGTCAAACAGAGATGGAAGGAAAGGTGAGTACGTAAAATGTTCGTCTCTGTCCAATTTGCTGTGTGCGCGCTTTATAGGGGTTGAGAATGAGACACTTACACCTGTAACGTATCCAATATGTTAAATGTTTCAATGCGACACAACAACAAAAAGGAAATTGTCTTCACTTCTCCCCGCGCCTTGACCGTATCAAAATTCCGTCTCCCCCCCCTGTCGGACTTTCCTCTGGGAAATGATGAGGTTATATTTCGTCCTATTCACAGTCTCGTATCGTCCGGTACAGAACTTGGCATATTTCGGGGGGAGTTTTTGGAGGGGGAGGAGAGGGGGGCGAAAATCAAAATCGATGAGACTATCGAGGGGATGGAAGGAGGCTTTGGGTTTCCTATGAAGTATGGCTACTGTTGTGTCGGCCGTGTTACATCGTGTCACCCTTCTGTGTCTGACGTCTACCTCGGGAAACTATTCTTTAGTTTCTCTCCTCATTCTTCCCTGCATCGAACGTCTGTGTCGTCATTACTAGCACTGCCTGATGATATACCAGTTGAGTTAGGCATATTTCTACCGAGTGTTGAGACAGCTGTAGGATTAGTTCATGATTGTAACGTGATCTTAGGAGAGAAAGTTGCGGTCGTGGGGGCTGGCTTGATCGGGATGATTGTTTTGGAGGTACTTGGGAAGTGTTGTGGCTTGTTGGATGTCGGCGTGTATGAGTTGTCGAATGCGAGGAGAGAAAGAGCATTAAAATTAAGCGACAATGTATGCGCTGGTGCGATTGGGAGTGACGGGAAAATCTTGGAGAAAGGTATTTATGATAAGTCTATCGAAGTTACGGGGAGGATGGAGGGTGTGCAGGTTGCTATTGATTGCGTTGGGAATGGTGGGACTGTCGTTTTAGGTAGTTGGTTGAGACGGAAAGGGGAGTTGAGGTGAGCTGATATAAGGCTGATAGAATGCTGCTGATAGAATGCTGCTGATAGAATGGTAGTATATGAACGTACGTGAAAGGACTCACTCATGACACACGACATGCGATTCTCTTTCCTCCTCTGTCCCTTAAGTCTCGGCCTGGACTTCCACCGGTCACACAAACATCTGATCGCCTCCCAAGTCTCCCATATTCCCGCACCCTTATCCTCCCGTTGGTCAAAGAGCCGCCGTTTTGCTTTGACGTGGAAAGTCCTCAGAGAACTGAATCTCCGTCACACTGTTAATCATAGGGTTAATATCGATGATGAACAAGCCGTGCAAGAAGCGTACGATAGGTTGGATAGAGGAGAGGATTTGGTTGTTAGGATTGATTATCCAATGAATCATTGACAATGAGGGCACAAGGGACGGTAATAACAATGAAAGACCTGGGGTTTTTGTTTTGTGGTTGTATCTAGGATGGGTATCAAGATAATTATCTAGATAGGTGAATATTTAGACGGACAATGTGCAATTTATTTGCCGCTTAAGCTCAACCCTTTTTTTTTTTTCTATTTCAGGTTTATTAGGCTATATTTCCTCATCCACCTCAATAATAACATGGTTCTGTCCTGCAGTGACCTCTTTGATCTTCCCTCGTGTTGGTATCCTCACAGGATTACTAACATTGTCAGTGTGTCCAAGTCCCAGGACACCGTGTTTACTCTGCCTCACCATATTTTTTTGATCTCCCCATCCATAGAGATGGCCGTCAGAGTCCCATGCCAGGGTGTATCCCCGACCGCAGGATACGCCAGAGAATGCTACGTTTAGGTCTTGGCCCATTAGCTGGGGTTCGAGAAAAACCTATGGATATTGGAGAAGGAGGAGGAGGAACGTGAGTACACCACACACATCACAAACATAGCACAGCATCGCACAACAGAACTCGCACAACACATCATTCTCTCTACTCACCTTCCTCCCCCAAAAAAATAGCTCCCCGTCTTCGGTAACAGCTGCCGTGTGCTCGTATCCTGCGCTGACGTCAACAATTTTCTTCCCCTCAATTTGTCCCTCAACCCTCATTGGCATGCTCTCCATGGCAAACTGGTCAATGCTCATCCCACCCCCTACACCAAGTTGGGACTTTTCGTTTCTGCCCCATCCCCAGAGCTCTCCGTCTTCTGTCATTGCCATGGAGAATTCGTTACCGCTACTGATTTTTGCAATATCTAAATTCATGGCCTCAAGCATGTCGACCGTGTCAAGGTAGCTCTGCATTGTGGAAGCCTCCCCATTTCCAAGTCTCCCATGACTGCCGCATCCGCAATTCAAGAACTCGCCCTCGGTCGTCAACACATTCATGTGACCCAATCCGATGCTTATCTGAGATGCAGTGCATTGATCCTCGACAAGCGACTCGACTTTGAGAGGTCGGTCCACGCCATTCACCATTTCTCCGTGTCCCAACCAACCACCAGACATCATAGTCTGGGAATAGCCCATACCCCAGGTGTGCACATTTCCGTTTCTGTCAATGGCAGCGCCGAATTTATCATGGATTCGGACGTCGGCACAACCGACATCGGACAGTTCACAGTCGGTTACTTTCTTCAGCGTTGATGCGTCACCAGATTTTTCATCGGGGGAGAGACCGAGTTGACCGTTCTTATTTTCTCCTGCCACGTAAAGGCTGAGGGTAAGTGAGGGTGAGGTGGTGAAGGCGAGTCAGAGGGAGGGTCAGGAAGTGGGAGGGAGTATTAAGTCGATATTAAGTCGATATGAATCGATATTAAGTCGATATTAAATTGAGCCTTACCTGCCGTCGTCAAGAATGAATGCGGTGGAGTCAAATCCTGCCCTAATTTTGTCGATGTTCCCCTCGATCTCGTCGGGGAGCTTTATCTCTGTGAACGTTGTAATCGATGACTTGCTCGAAGTTGCATTCGTCAGAAGCTTCCCCAGGGTCTCATCACCCGTACCAAAAAATGTAGAGACGGCCCGTGCAGACTGTACTTGACGCCGAGGCACTACTCGTGCGACCCGGGAGAGGAACATTCGTTGTGTTGCGCGACAATGGGGGTATTCAAAGGGTAAGACGACGAAATTGAGGTAATGTGGGAATATGGGGAAAAAAGGAGAGAGAAAAAAGAGGAAGAAGCTTGAAAGAAACTGACGGAAGAGAAATGAAATATTATCAAGTAAGATAATCTGTGGGTTCTGCGGTTCCTTCAGTGCTCTTGTTGTGTGGTGGTTTTAACCCTAAGGAAAAATGGCACGGACACGAGCCCAGACAATTTCTTCAGATCTCTTCGGTTTGGGAATAGGCCAATCATATACAAGTCCAATTCCGCCCTCTGACTTGAATCCCCATATGCGGTCTCCAGGTGGTCGGAGCTCTCGCGTGTTGACAGTGAGCCCGACTTCACGGCAAGTAAAGGAAGAGAAGGGTTCTACCTCAACTGTTCCACAACAACAACAGAACGAAAAGGAACAACAACAAACGCAATATGATTCCCATCAGAGATCGTGCGACTTGTCCGGCGTTGATATATTAACAGGTGCAGTGATTGTCCCTCCTTGGCGTCGTAAACGGGCTCATCTCCCCGCGCATTTGAAAGTTGCTGGGTTTTGGAGATGCGATTTGTTGGAGAATTGTCGCAAAGAGGAGAAGTTGGGGGTATCGCTGCCCCGTCCTATGACAGCGCGACAGTTGTTGGGGATTGATATTTATACTGCGCGCGGTTTGTGGAAGGTATTTCGGGTTCGGACAATTGAGGGCCTAGTGGGGATTGTGAAGACGCAGATGCTTCTTCGAGGTGAGGAGCATGTGATCACAATGCTACTGGAGTCCTGCTACTCCCTTACGATTGTAAAACAAATATTGGCCGGGTTGGGGAAATTGATTTCTTCCGGGCCTGAAGAGGAGGAAGCTAGGATTGCTTGGGATGCAGTTCACAGGGGGAGTGAACGCGGTGGAGTAGTGGGGAATAATAAAGGGGGGAATAGAAGGGGGGAGGATGAGGGTGCTGAAGACCCTAGAATATTGATACAGGAGCTTCGCGAGAGGGAGAGGCACCACCAAGAATTGTTTGAGAAGACGGGTCACCACCACCACCACTACAGCATCCACGGCCATCATATTCATGGAACGCATAATACCCCTCCGCAGCATTCTCGTTCCCTTGTGCACGCGCACGCGCACGATCATGGACATGTACATCATCATCGCCACCATTCAGTACACAACCAATACCATGACCGACACTCAAGTATAACGTTTGGGAGCAATTCAAATGCCCAGGTTGCCAAAAATTTGATGATCGCGTCTCTTGCCTCAAACTTGGAGAAGAAGAGGGATAGTGATGAGACAGTCTTGGACACGTTGTTGTTTGAAGATTCGGGTGGTTCTGAAGATGAAGATGAAGATGAAATAGCGATGAACCTCGGCAGCGGTCAGAAATTGATGCAGCGGGACTCCCATTTACTGGGAGGTGACGAGAAGGCCGTCCGAGGCGCGACGTATTACCGTCGGTGCTGCGACAAACATTCTACCTTCCCTGTGAATTCCTTCATCTCTCAGTTGTGCTCCTCCTGTCTGTCTCTCTCGAAGACGAAGATTGGCCCTGCCAATTTTCTTCCCATCGTCGATACGCTCTTGCATCTAGATACCTTCCTTGAAACTTTGGATCTGAGTGGCTGTTCCCTCGCTTTTGAGGGGGGTGAAATGCTATCGACGGCCCTGCAGAAAATGCTGAAGCTTAAGGAGCTCAACATCAGCGACAATAATTTTTCTGCGGAGGCTTGCGGAATGATTTCCGAGGCGCTGAGGAGCAACACTTACCTCCACTCCCTCAATTTTAGCAAAAATTCTTTTGACGATAGCGCGGCAGAAATTTTAGGGCATACACTTGACCATAATAAATACGGTCTCTTGCTGAACCTATCCTACAACAATCTCACTGATGTTGGTGTGAAGCATTTGGCCACAACTTGTGTGCACAATTTACACGAGCTAAATTTAGAGTGGAATCAGATCGGGGGAGACGGGATGATCGCGCTGGCGGACGAGCTCAAACGCCACGCCAATGAGGGGGGCTTGAGGAGGGGTGGCGGTCGCAATAGCGACGATCACAATGAGAAGCTCGAAGTCTTGAACATCAATTTCAATAAGGTCGGTGGGAGAGGGGGAGCAGCAATAGCCGAGGTCTTGATGTTTAACAATAGTCTCCGTGAACTCTACGCGACGAACAATAACCTCAATGCGGAGGCTGCTTACCTCATCTCGCAGTCGTTGAGCTACATCAAGTCCCTCCATACTCTAGACCTCTCCTATAATAATTTGACAAAATATTCGGTAAACTGTCTACTTCAGGCATTGAACAACGATGCAAGCGCGGTGCTGACTGATCTTAGGGTCAAGGCATCTTACGTTGCTCCGCAAGGGCAAACAACACTTGTGCCCGATCTGGAGCTGAAATACTATAAACTGAATCTGGAAGACAGCTATGACCACTGTGTTGCCGAGTTTCTTCGTGCTAAAACTGTCAAATACCAGTTGAACTCTATTGCCCACGTTTCAAATAAGCCTATCGTTGATCTAGGTGATCTTGCTGGTTTGCCCAGGAGGGGGGTTTTAACATTTGCGGTGGGCGAGTCGAGCAGGCAGCAAGGGAGGACGGCGAGGCTGTTGGTCGCGCAGAACAGCATTCCGGTAAAGCTCGATTTGGCAGATACCGGGGAGAGGGAGGTCGCTCGATCGCACTTCAGCCAGGTTAACAGATGGGGGGACTTCGATGTGAACAAAATGGCGCTAGAGGCGTTGAGTGTCAGCAACGTCATGTACAATGGAAATCGGGTTGTCGTCACAGAACAGTGGTTCGACAGCAAGAAAGACGGTTATTTGACCTATACGATCAGAGACCCGGCGTTGCTGCTGCAGGCAAAGACGATTTGCGTGTTGAACAGTGAATCAGATAGTAGGCGGCTGCAAATCCAGGTGGAGAAAATTTGGTCTGGGGAGCTGTCGCAGGTAGAGAATATCTTTAAGTGCAGATTCAAGGGCAGTCTGTCTAGTTTAGAGAACGGCAGTGCAGGTGCAGATGATGACAGGGAAGAAAATAGAAACAATGGCGAGGACGAAGAAATTATCAATTTTGACCTCGCAAAGTACCAGATCCAGGTCGCTGCAAACGAGGAAAACGGGCTCAAGCGAAAGAAGTCAAATTCCAGGCCAATGAAGAATATTCACAGTAGCTTAGTGAAGTTGCCAAGCGCTGGCGTTCTGGAGATGGAGGTGATCCCAGTTAGAAATTCGTTCGTTCATATGGAGACTGTCGATCTGACCTTGTCGAACTTTGACGACTGGAAGTTGGCGACTATTTTTATGCACAGGTCCAGATGCTGCGTGGGGGAATGCTGCTTGAATTTGAGTATCGATGCCAAACGGCTCAAGGTGTTTGATAACAAGATGATTTCGGACTCAGTGTTGTTGCCCCGCAAGGGACGATTCAAGTGCGACTACATTGTCACGCGGCCGACAAAGTCTCTGTTGAGGGGTTCGCGCATAGAAGGAGAGAGCTTTTCGCTGGACCTGTCATACGACCCTGACTACGAGCTGTGCATGTATTTGCGAAGTTTTTGCATAGGAGTTGACGTCAGCACCAGGAGCTGCTGGACGAAGGTCAAACTTAATGGACAAAAGCTTCCATTTGCAAAAGTTGTAAGCGAGGAATGCTGGCGAGTGCCCAGAAGTGGCGTCATCACATTTTGCTTCGTGCCCGTGACGCCGGTTTTCAAGAGCTGCAAGCCCAGATGGTTGCAAACCGTGCAGGCTGCGTTGGCAGACTGTACGAATGACATGAGTAGGGTTGAACTTATCAGGGTTCTGAAACGCAGTTCTGCTTTCAACATTTCTGTCTCTCAAATGGAATCGTTTTTATCCTCCTTCTTGGGAATGGAAATGAAACGGAAGGCATTTGCACTACTGCTCCCCAACTGCAACGAAATTTTAAAATCCCGCAATATTGTCAATCAGATCAATTTTATAGAGTCTGTGCACATCGGAAGCGTCGACGATCATCCCCACCAACATGTCATCACAAACCTCGTCAAGAAGCACAAGTTTTTGGAGATGGCCAATCGCAAGAGCACCGTGCGTATGGTGACCTTGGCAAGTAAAAGAAAGGAAACCCTGATTGAATCGGATGACGATGGGGATGAAGAAGAAGAAGTCGTTGACGCCGAGGATATTTCGGAGAATGAAAACAATGGTGATGGTGCCAACAGCCGATCTCACAGGTAAGTACATGTAAGGTCGAGAGGGGAGATGGAGATGGAGATGGAGATGGAGATGGAGATGGAGGGGGGGAGGAGAGTTAGAGGGCTGTGACGTTCGACACTAACACTAATTTTGCCCCGGCTGGCGCAGAATGACAAAGGGAGGTACGCCCGTCTCTCCGGGAGAAAGGTCAATAAAGATGGTGTACAAACAATTCGTTTGCGAAATCTGTGGTGACCAAGACTTCGAAGGTCACCTACCCTTCGCTGAGCACTTCAACTCCACCAAACATGCAATGGAGCTCAGGAAGCTGGGAATTCAGTACGACAAAAAAAACTTCCTGAATGTTACTTCAGTCGCTAAAGCGAAAATGATAAACTCAAGAATAATAGCCAAAAAGGCAAAAAAACTCGAACTCATTGGAAAGTGGAAAAGGGTTACAAAGGGCGCGCTCAAGCGTCAGATGAAGATGAATGCGGACTCTGGGGAGGGGAATAGAGGAACAGGATCTCAGGTTTTGAAATTCAACGACAGCGACAGCGATGAGGATGGGATTAGCGAATTAAGGTCACCCGCATCTGTAAGAAAGAGACATGCAGTTGTGAAGAAGGCCAGAATACGAAGCAAGGGCAGAATGAAGAAGACAATCTTTGCAAGGCGGTAGTAGAAAGCTTTGTCAAAAACAGCAGACTGAAGAAAAGAACTGAAAACATTAACGAAAACCTAACAAAAGCTTCTAGTTTAACTTAGGAT
>Ga0115556_1002816_pt1 | contig 11374 bp, 8 predicted proteins | sample COGITO_mtgs_1104_5_FD_87282 | JGI IMG/M metagenome (GOLD analysis project Ga0115556, IMG submission 87282) | Pelagic marine microbial communities from North Sea - COGITO_mtgs_110414 | ecosystem: Environmental > Aquatic > Marine > Epipelagic | place: Germany:Helgoland, sampling site Kabeltonne... | reverse complement strand
ATTTTGGAATACCTCCCATGGGTGGAGTTGGCTGTGGAATTGCAACTTCAATAAATATAATTATTGGTTTGTTTGTTTTGATACTGGTGATTCTTAAGAAAAAAGAATATGAGCCAACAAAATTATTTTCAAAATTTTCTGGACCTAATACTGACACCACAAAAGAAGCGCTTAAATTAGGCGTACCTATTGGATTTGGTGTATTTGTAGAATTAAGTATGTTTTCAGGTGCAGCATTGATATTAGGATCGCTTGGGGCAACTGTAATTAGTGCACATACAGTAGCAATAAATATAGCGAGTGTTTTGTTTATATTGCCATTATCTTTTGGGTTAGCTGCTGCGACAAGAATAGGTAATCTGGTTGGTGAAAAAGAACTACGGAAAGCTAAATATGCCTCTCACATCGCCATATTGATTTGCTTGGTTGGCGCAATTGTAAATACAGCAATAATTCTCTCTTTTAGAGAGGCTCTTGTTTCGCTTTATTCAGAAGATTTAGCTGTTATAGCAATAGCAATAAATCTACTGCTTTTTGCCGCAATCTTTCAGATTCCTGATGGAATGCAAATGGGTGCTTTGGGAAGCTTAAGAGGCTATAAAGATACTTTTGCTCCAATGCTAATGTTAATTTTAACCTATTGGTTTATTGCCTTACCTGCTGGATATTACTTAACTTACTATGGTTTATTTGGTGATGCTTTAGGCCCTGCTGGTATTTGGATAGGAATGATTACTGGGCTCACAGCATTTGCAGGTTTAATTATTCCAAGACTTAATTATATTGCTAATAAATTTATAACTAAATCTAGCTCAATACTTCCTTAGCCTTTGCTCCAATTTGGAGTAAATTTTCAGCTATGTGAACTCCGCATTCTTCTAGTTTTTTTATTTTGTCTGCAGCGGTACCCTTGCCACCTGCAATTATTGCGCCTGCATGCCCCATCCTCTTTCCTGCTGGCGCTGTTTGACCTGCTATATAAGAAATGACAGGTTTAGAAACATTTTCTTTAATATAATCAGCTGCTTCTTCTTCAGCGGTTCCTCCAATTTCACCTACCATGACAATTGCTTCAGTCTGCTCGTCCTCTTGCATCATTTTTAAAACGTCAATAAAGGAGGTTCCTGGTATTGGATCTCCTCCAATACCAACGCATGTGCTTTGACCAAGACCTAGATCAGTTGTTTGTTTCACTGCTTCATAGGTCAAGGTACCAGATCTAGAGATAATTCCAACTGAGCCTTTCTTGTGAATACTGCCCGGCATTATTCCCAATTTTGCTTCACCTGGAGTTATTATTCCTGGACAGTTAGGACCAATTAAGGTGATTCCCAGTTCATCAATTCTCTTTTTTACAATAAGCATATCCAGAGTTGGCACGCCTTCAGTAATACAAATTATTAATTTAATTCCAGCATCAGCAGCTTCTAAAATTGAGTCTTTGCAAAATTGCGCTGGAACAAAAATAATTGAAGCATTCGGCTGAACTGCTTCCATAGCCTCATGAACTGAATTAAACACAGGAGCGCCTAAATGCTCTTGCCCTCCTTTGCCTGGAGTAACTCCTCCAACAATATTTGTTCCATATTCTATTGACTGCTCTGAATGCAAGGTCGCTTGCGAGCCTGTGAAACCTTGGACTAAAAGACGTGTATTCTTATCTACTAATATACTCATTTGCTTAACTCCACAGCTTTCTTAGCTGCATCTTCAAGATTATTTAGACTAACAATTTCTGCATTAGATTCCGCAAGAATACTGCTACCAATATCTGCATTATTTCCTTCCAATCTTACAACTACTGGAATTGAAACACCGACCTCTTCAATTGCAGCAAGAATACCCTCGGCAATAAGGTCACATCTAACAATGCCGCCAAATATATTTACCAAAACCACTTTGACCTCTGGATCAGCTAAAATTAATTTGAAGGCCTTGGAAACCCTTTCTTGAGTGGCTGTACCACCCACATCAAGGAAATTAGCTGGAGATCCACCAAAGTATTTAATGGTATCCATTGTTCCCATTGCTAGCCCTGCACCATTTACCATGCAACCAATATTTCCGTCCAAAGAAACATAACTCAAATCATTCATTGCAGCCTCTGATTCCCGAGGATCTTCCTGAGAAGGATCATGCATAGCTTGAATTTCTGGTTGTCGATAAACTGCATTTGAATCAATATTAATCTTTGCATCTAGGCAATGCAGTTTTCCGCCCTGAGTGATGACCAATGGGTTTATCTCAAGCAAACTAAGATCATGAGTAAGAAATAAATCTGTTAATTGTGGAAGCATTTTTGAAAATTGCTTTGACTGCTCATTGTTCAGGCCTAAAACCTTTGAAATTTTTCTTGATTGAAAGCCCATAGGTCCTGTTAAAGGATCAATAGGTTCGTAGATGATTTTTTCTGGTGTATTTTCAGCCACTTCTTCAATATTAACTCCCCCTTCGCTCGAGCCTATGAAAACTATTCTTTTTGTTCCCCTATCTACAACAGCGCTAAGATATAGCTCTTTTGCGATATCAGTACACTCTTCAATTAAAATTGAATTCACAAGCTGACCATTAGAATCTGTTTGATATGTGATCAGCCTTTTGCCAAGCCAATGATTAGCAAAATCTAGCGCTTCTTCAGGTGTATTCACAAGCTTAACACCTCCAGCCTTACCTCTTCCGCCAGCATGCACTTGCGCTTTAACAACCCATTTGTTGCCTCCAATATCTCTGCATGCATTTACCACATCATCTGCAGAGGTAATTATCTTGTTTTTTGAAACAGGCAAACCAAACTTTTTAAAAAGCTCTTTTCCTTGATACTCATGAAGATTCATTTTTTTCTATTTCCTATATGTATTGCCTGTCCGTTTACTGCCAATGCTGCCTCATGCAGCGCCTCTGAAACTGTTGGGTGACTAAAAATAGTTAAACCAAGATCTTCTGCGCTAGCTCCAAACTCCATAGCAACAACTCCTTGCTGAACAATATCTGCAGCTGAAGGCCCAAATGCATGAACGCCCAGTATTGTATCTGTTTTTTTATCAGCTATAACTTTTATAAATCCTGTGCTTTCCCCTGAAGCCAATGCTCTTCCGCTTGCTGCAAAAGGAAAAGATCCTGTTTTAAATTCTATGCCTGCTGCAGAAAGATCTTCTTCAGTTTGTCCAACCCAAGCAACCTCAGGATGAGTGTATATAACAGATGGCACTAGATCATATTCCATTTCTGCGTGCTTGCCAGCAATTCTTTCAACAACCATGATGCCTTCCTCAGAGGCTTTATGAGCCAACATTGGACCTCTAACAACATCACCAACCGCCCAAATGTTTTGAACATTAGTTTCACAAAAATCATTAACAGGAATAAAGCCTTTTTCATCAATGGATAGACCACAATTTTTATCAAGAAGATTCTCTGTGTTTGGCCTTCTACCAACGGCAACAATTAACTTATCAACTTTCAGTTCAGTAGTAGTGCCATTATTTTCGTAAGTCAATGTGATATCTTTTTTATTTGATAATGCGGATGTAACTTTGCATCCCAAATTAATATTTAATCCCTGTTTGTTAAATTCTTTTAAAACATCTTTAGCAATTCTTTTGTCAGCCATTGGCAAAAATTCGTCCATAGCCTCAAGCACTGTGACCTCTGAACCCAGCCTAGACCAAACACTCCCTAGCTCCAATCCAATTACTCCAGCACCAATGATTCCTAATTTCTTTGGAACAGAATCAAATTCTAACGCTCCAGTACTATCAACAATATTTTTATTATTGACTTCCGCTACTGAGATATTAATCGGAGATGATCCGGTGGCTATGACAATATTCTTTGTTTCAAGAGTTTGCGAACCATCCTTAGAAGTAACCTCAATGTGAGTTGAATCAATAATTTTTGCATGACCGAGAATTTGAGTGACTTTATTAGCTTTGAAAAGCCCTGTAACACCCGCTGTTAATTGGGTAACAATTTTATTTTTTCTTTCCATCATTTTGGCGATATCTAGCTTAGGTTTAGATACCTCAATACCATGATTCGAAAAATGATTTGTTGCATCTGAATATCTGTGGGATGAATCCAGCAATGCTTTTGAGGGAATACATCCAACATTTAAACACGTGCCGCCCAGTTAAGAGTTTCCATCTGCATCAAATGATTTTTCAATACAAGCTGTTTTTAGTCCTAACTGAGAAGCTCTAATTGCAGCAACATATCCTGCAGGCCCACTTCCAATTACAATAACATCATACATTTTTATGCCTCATAAATTTAAAAGAAGTTTTTCAGGAGATTCTAATTGATCTTTTATAGCAATCAGAAATGCCACAGCCTCCTTCCCATCTAGCAGTCTGTGATCATAACTTAACGCTAGATACATCATAGGTCGAATAACCACTTCTCCATCTATGGCCACAGGCCTATCCTGAATAGTATGCATGCCCAAAATAGCAGTCTGAGGAGCATTTAAAATTGGAGTAGATAGCAAGGATCCAAAAACACCCCCATTTGAGATAGTAAAAGTGCCTCCTTGCATTTCAGCTATTGAAAGCTTTCCATTCTTAGCTTTGTCAGAATAATCTAAGATTGATTTTTCAACATCTGGTATGCGTAGGCTATCTGCATCTCTTATCACCGGAACTACAAGACCTCTTTCTGTAGAGACAGCTACACCGACATCCTGATAGCCATGATAAACAATATCACTTCCGTCAATAGACGCATTAACAACAGGAAACTTCTTCAGAGCTTGAACTGCTGCCAGAACAAAGAAACCCATAAAGCCAAGCTTGACGCCATGTTCGGCAAAGAAATCTTCGCCATATTTGGATCTAAGATCTTTAATTGGCTTTAGATCAACTTCATTAAAAGTTGTCAGCATTGCTGTTTCTTGTTTTACACTCAATAATCTATTGGCTATCGTTGAGCGCAACCTGGACATCGGAACCCTCTCCTCTAATCTATCGGCTGAAGATGCAACCGCTGAAACAGAAGCAGGAGAATGAATCTCCTTCATAGTCTTTGTTTCTGTCTTACCCTCTATTGATTCATCAAGATGATTTACAACATCTGCTTTGGTAATCCTTCCATCTTTTCCAGATCCATCAATGCTCTTCTCATCTAAATCATGTTCTTTTAATAATTTTTTTACTGCCGGTCCATTTGCTTTAGTCTTAACCTTGCTAGGTTGAATACTATCCACTTTATTTAACTCGCTATCTGCAGGAGTATCTTTTTCAGTTATTGTTTTAACTTGATCCCTCTCTTCAAACTCTGCTATTAACTCCGCACTTAAAACAATCTCACCAGCTGGCTTTAAAACTTTAGAAATAACCCCATCAAAAGGGGCAACGACCTCTAGGACAACTTTATCAGTTTCAATTTCAGCAATAACTTCATCTTGTTTAACAAGCTCGCCTTCTTTCTTAACCCAGTTTGCAATAGTTCCGTCTGCAACAGATTCTGGGAATGTTGGGGATTTGATTTCAATTGACATAATTATTTCTCTAGGATGTTAAAGCTTCAATTACTAAAGCTTCTTGTTGTTGGTTGTGTAATTTATTTAGGCCGACTGCTGGTGCTGCTGATGCCTTCCTACTAACTAATTGTATTTCAGCGGAATTAATCCTATCTAAAACGATTTGCAATCTGTGACGATGGCTGAACCAGGCTCCCTGATTGCTGGGTTCCTCCTGACACCAAATAAATTGTTTTACATTCGCATAAGGCCTAATAAGTTTCTCAAGAGTGTCATACGGAAATGGATACAATTGCTCGATTCTTAATAAAGCTATATTTGTAATTCCAAGCTCTTTTCTTTTAGATTCCAAGTCGTAATAAACCTTTCCCGAACACATGATAATTTTCTCTACCAGTGCAGGGTTTGTGTGGAAATCATCAATTACATACTCAAAAGATCCCTCAGTAAGATTATTAATGGAGGAAACAGCCTGAGGATTTCTTAGTAAACTTTTTGGAGAAATAACAATCAATGGCCTTCTCATTTTTCGAATTGTTTGCAATCTTAGCAAATGATAAATCTGAGCAGGTGTGCTTGGAACGCATACCTGGATATTTTCATTTGCACACAATTGCAAAAACCTCTCCAGTCTTGCGCTGCTGTGCTCCGGCCCCTGACCTTCATAACCATGAGGAAGGAGCATAACTAAACCTGATAACCTCTCCCATTTATGCTCAGCAGAAACAATAAATTGATCTATCACTACCTGAGCTCCATTTACAAAATCTCCAAACTGGGCCTCCCAGATCACAAGCCCAGAGGGTCTGGTAGCTGAATAACCATATTCAAAACCAAGAACCGCCTCTTCAGATAGCAAAGAATCATATATATCAATCGTTGTATTGGCATTATTTGCTATTTTGAGCAATGGCATTGCGCCATCGCCATCTTTTTGATTTAACACCACTGCATGACGATGAGAAAATGTTCCTCTTCTTATATCTTGACCCGAAAACCTAATAGGATAGCCTTGATCCAATAAAGTTGCATATGCCATGTTTTCAGCAAACCCCCAATTTACTGGAACTTTTTCATCTGCCATTTGAAGTCTATCGGTAAAAATCTTTTCTACTTGTCTTTGCAGCACAAAACCCTTTGGAGGTGTAAAAGCTATTTGAGCAAGCTCTTTAAATCTATCTTTGTTAAATGCAGATTCAATTTCAGAATCTCCCCTTTGATTAATATAGGGTGTCCAATCAAACCACATAGATTCATTGGGTTTTGTTGCTAAATTGTGGGCGACAGAGTCCCCATTTTCTATTGTTGATCTGTATTTTTTTTCTATTTCATCACACTCAGTTTGGCTCGTTACTCCTGACAAAATAAGTTGTTCTTGGTATGAGGTTTTAACTGATGGATGATTAGCAATCTTTTGATACATCATTGGTTGAGTGGATGATGGCTCATCTGCCTCATTATGACCTCTCCTTCTGTAACAAAAGAGATCTAGGATAATATCTTTTTTGAAGTTATGCCTATATTCACAAGCCAATTTAGCTGCAAAAACAACCATTTCTGGATCATCTCCATTCACATGCAAAATAGGAGCTTCAATCATTTTTGCTACATCAGTAGCATACTGAGTCGATCTGGAGTCCTCTTCATTAGAAGTGGTAAATCCTATCTGGTTATTTACTATTACATGTATTGTGCCTCCTACTCCATAGCCTCTTGTTTGAGACATTTGAAGGGTCTCCATGACAACCCCTTGACCAGAAAACGAAGCATCACCATGGATTAAAATTGGTACAACTTGCTCTTTATTAACATCCTGCAGTCTATCTTGCCTACCTCGAACTGATCCTAGAACTACAGGATCAACAATCTCAAGATGCGAAGGATTGTTTGCTAGAGAGACATGCACCTCTCCATTGGGAGTTAATATATTCGATGAAAAACCAAGATGATATTTTACATCACCTGAGCTTGCTCCCTCTAACTCAAAATTTTCTTCAAACTCTGTAAAAAGCTCTTTTGGAGATTTTCCTAATACATTCACCAGTAAATTCAACCTTCCTCTATGCGCCATACCAAAACAAATTTGTTCTGCTCCAAATATTCCACAGTTTTGGATCAAACTATCAACCAAGGGAATAAGAGATTCAGCCCCATCAATGCCAAACCTTTTCATACCTGGATATCTAGACGACAAGAATTTTGCAAGACCTTCAGCAGAACTCAAGCGTTTTAAAATATATTTTTTTTCATCTTGATTAAAATTTAATTTACCTAAATTTGGCTCTAGTCTTTTTTGAAACCAAGTCCTCTCAGCAAGCGATGAAATATAGTTATACTCGATTCCTAAAGTACCGCAATATATTGCTTCAAGAGCCTCAATAATTTCTGATAAAGTTGCTGATTCCTTGCCTATCATCAAGGTATCTGTTTCAAAGATATCTGAAAGATTTGACTCATCTAAATCATGGAAATTAAGATCAAGATCATCACAGTGACGAACTGGTTTTAAGCCTAATGGATCTAATTGAGCCTTTTGATGACCTCTATTACGATAGGCCTGTATTAGCTGAATGACTTTAACTTGCTTTGAGTGAGCATTGGTATAAGTGGAGATTGATTGGATTGAAGGATTGACCTCTTCCTCTTTAAACTTATTAATAATTTCTTGATGAGATATCTCTTTTTCAACCCCGTTAATCTTAGGCAACGAGTCAAAATATATTTTCCAATCATCAGGGATTGATGAGGGATTGTCTAAATATGATTCATACAAAGATTCTAAGTATGAACTCTGGGCGCCTGCTGCATGAGAGGTCGACCAGAATGTCTCCATGTTATTCATTTTTATAGATCAACTCACTCCATCAGATACAATAATGTTTTCCTTTTTCTTCTCAGACAACAACATTGACTTGATCTCACCAATTGCATGATTAGGGTTTAAATCTTTCGGACAAACATTCACACAATTCATAATTCCATGACATCTGTAAACACTAAATGGATCAGATAATCCCTCTAGCCTTTCTGCAGTTTTGGTATCCCTTGAATCAGCAATAAATCTATAGGCCTGCAACAAAGCAGCTGGCCCAACAAACTTATCTGGATTCCACCAAAAAGATGGGCAGCTCGTTGAACAGCACGCGCATAAAATGCACTCATATAGACCATCAAGCTTATCCCTCTCGGCTGGAGACTGTAATCTTTCTTGAACTGGGGGCTCAGTTTCATTCTGGAGAAAAGGTTTGATCTTGTCGTATTGCGCATAGAACTCTGTCATATCAACAACCAAGTCACGAATTACTGGCAACCCTGGCAATGGTCTGAGTTCAATTTTATTATTTTTAATTGCTTGAGAGATTGGAGTTATGCATGCAAGCCCATTCTTTCCATTGATATTCATTCCATCTGATCCACAAACTCCTTCTCTGCATGATCTTCTATAAGATATTGAGGAGTCTTGCTCTTTAAGAATATTTAATAATTCAAGAAGCATAATATCCTTCTCAGGTTTTTGTAGAGTGTAGGTTTGGGTATAAGGAAACTTATCGGTTTCTGGGTTGTATCTATAAATATTTACGTCAATCATATTTTAATCTCAAATAAAATTAATATGTTCTTACCTTTGGTTCAAAAGTATCCACTTGAGCGGGTGCAAAATTAACATCTCTTTTGCTCAAAGTTTTTTGGATGGGATCATACAAAGAATGACACAACCAATTTTCATCATCACGCTCCTTAAAATCATCTCGAGCATGGGCTCCTCTGCTTTCTGTTCTTTGAAATGAAGCAATTGCAGTTGCCTCAGCAACTTCAAATAAATTCTGAAGTTCTAGAGCTTCAACTCTACTTGTGTTGAAAGCCATGCTCTTATCTTTTAAGTGAAGGTTGGAAACCTTTTCACGTATCTCCTGCAAAGCTGCAACGCCTTTCTCCATATAATCACCTCTGCGGAAGACGCCAAAATAATTTTGCATAACAGATTGAAGCTCTCTCTTGACCTCAGCTACTTCAAAACCATCATTGGATAAATTAATCTTGTTAAGTCCATCAAGTGCTTGATTAATATCATCGCTATTGGCATCTGCAACTCCGCCGCCTGTCTTCAATGCTTCTTGAATGTGAATTCCGGCAGCCCTTCCAAATACAACCAGATCAAGAAGAGAATTACCTCCTAATCTGTTAGCTCCATGAACGGAAACACATGCAGCTTCACCAACTGAGAATAAGCCAGAAATAATCTCGTCTACTCCGTTAGATTGAGTAAAAGCTTGGCCATGAATATTGGTTGGCGTTCCCCCCATCATATAATGGCATGTTGGAACAACAGGGATGGGATTATAAATTGGATCAACTCCAGCAAATGTTCTTGAAAGCTCGCATATTCCAGGAAGCTTTGCATTAAGCACATCTGCACCTAAATGGTCTAGTTTTAGAAAAACATGATCTTTATTTTCACCACATCCTCGACCTTCTAAAATTTCTAATACCATTGATCTTGCAACCACATCTCTTCCAGCTAAATCTTTAGCATTAGGTGCATACCTCTCCATGAATCTCTCACCCTCAGCATTTATTAGGTAACCTCCTTCTCCTCGGCAACCTTCCGTGACTAGAGAACCTGCTCCATAGATCCCAGTTGGATGAAACTGCCACATTTCCATATCTTGAGCAGGAAATCCAGCTCTTAAGGCCATACCTAAACCATCTCCAGTATTTATAAGAGCATTAGTTGTGGAAGAATATATTCTTCCAGCGCCGCCAGTGGCCATTACTGTTGCTTGAGATTTTAAATATGCAACTTCTCCAGATTCAATGGAAAATGCAATAACACCAGTCACTTCCTTTGATTGATTTAGAACCAAATCTACTGCAAACCATTCATTAAGAAAGTTTGAACCTTCCTTAATATTATTTTGATAAAGGGTATGAAGCAATGCATGTCCAGTCCTGTCTGCTGCTGCACAGGTCCTTGCCGCTTGACCACCTTTACCAAAATCTTTTGACTGCCCCCCAAAAGGTCGCTGATATATTCGCCCATTCTCAAATCTAGAAAAAGGTAACCCCATATGCTCAAGCTCAAACACTGCCTTGGGTCCCTCTGAACACATATATTCAATTGCATCTTGATCACCGATGTAGTCCGATCCCTTTACAGTGTCATACATATGCCAACGCCAATCATCATTAGGATCTTCACTTGCAATTGCGCAAGTAATTCCTCCTTGAGCTGAGACAGTGTGAGATCTTGTTGGGAAAACTTTAGAGACCACTGCTGTCTTCAATCCAGATTTTGCAAGCTCTAAAGAGGTTCTCATACCTGAACCTCCACCGCCAATAATTAGAGCATCAAATTCTAATGTTTTGATATTTGATGAATTAAAGATTTCCATATTAAGACCAGATAATTAAAAGATAAAAAATAACAAGAAAAAAACCAAGAACAATGAAGAAGAACTCAAAGCTCTTTCTCAATAAATTTGCATACGTTGACAGAACTGGGGAAACAAAACCAAGCGTCCTCTTGGTCAAATAATCAGTACCTACAGTCCACAAACCTGCAAATGCATGTGCGCAAGCCAAAATAATAAAAAAACTTAATGAGAGTTTGAATGTGGTACTTTCTGTTAAGAATTGAAAACTGAATCCATCAGTCAAAAAAATAAACCCCACATATACAAGGAATAAAAGAAAATAAATCGCAGAATATCTTTGCAGGTACCAAATTAATTTACCTAATTTCATGTCAGGACCAGTATTGTTAAAAGAGCAATAACGAGAAACAAAATGATTGTAATTTTTGCTGAGGTATTTGACGCAGAAAGAGTCTCACTAATTAAATGGAAATCCATTAACATGTGTCGAATTCCTGCAATGACATGGTACACAAAGATCAAT
>Ga0115556_1002813_pt1 | contig 11382 bp, 6 predicted proteins | sample COGITO_mtgs_1104_5_FD_87282 | JGI IMG/M metagenome (GOLD analysis project Ga0115556, IMG submission 87282) | Pelagic marine microbial communities from North Sea - COGITO_mtgs_110414 | ecosystem: Environmental > Aquatic > Marine > Epipelagic | place: Germany:Helgoland, sampling site Kabeltonne... | reverse complement strand
TTTTAACGAACTCGCGTCAAAGCGAAAGAAGAGAGTTTTGATTCAATTCCAGGAATTCATTCACGCACGTTTTTTCTCGCAAAGAGAGAGGAGGAGCGAGAAGAAACACAGATTCTATTGCATCTCTCTCGTTTGTCTCATCATCGTTTGAGACAGAGTCAGAGAGGAAGAGTACTTTTGAGAGTGGGCGAGAGAGAGAAAGAGAGAAGAAAAGAAAGAACGGCGAAAATGACTTCGGGTGGTGAAAAATAAATCGCGCATTTCGCGCGCGAAATGGAGGAGGAAAAGATGGAGACGTTTTTCTCTTTACCCGGCGGGAACGTTGATGATGCGAACAACGATGCGGCGAAGAATAGTTCTCGTCGCTTGGATGGCGCTTTTCTTCGTGCGAGTTTAAAGGAGGCCGAGAAAAAAAAATGTGCATACATCGTTCGAGGGATAAATGCCACTTCGTTTGAGATTATTCGAGTCGTCGCGCCGGCGTCGTCGATTGGTGGGCAATGCAGAAAGAAGAACGTGTCGAGAGTCACGATGCGTCCGAAAGCGTTCGTGAGTTGTGGTGGTGATGGTGACAGAAAGGAGACTTTTCTTCAATGCGCGATAAACAAAGACGGAGACGCGATTGCGGCTACGGATGGTTTTACTTTAGTGACGTATCACCGAGTGTCGACACGAATGGATGGAGATGAGGAAGATGCGGAGAAAGAGGTCGGTTTCAGCTCGTCCGAGGACGAGAGCGAGGACGAACCCCATCCCGACGACGCGTGGGTGGAAACCGAGTCGATTGCGCTCGAGCGCGATAAAAATGGAAATTGGGGTACAGTTTCTGATATCGCGTGGAATAAACGTTGCGATGAGATTGCGATTGCGTACGCGAGTTTTTTAACGACATCTCAGCGATGCATCGTGCGCGTTGAACACATTTGGAACGAAGATGAACAGAAGAGTTTACGGGTGGGAAGGAAGTCGGATTTGACGTATGACGTTTTGAAAGATGATCAATACGCGACAAAGTTACGTTGTGGCGACACGGTGATCGCGTCGAGTTCTGCGGAGACCGTGTTCGTGTATTTCGGTACTGCTTGTGCGAGAATTGCACACCCAAAAGGGAGCATCGTGCTCGACTTTCTCGTATTGGAGGATGACGAAGCAGTCGACGAGGAGAAAAATATCTCGCGTTCTAGGGCGTTAATTGCTACGTTAGCATCCGACGATTGCGTTCGTTTTTGGAACGTTAGATGCACCACCAACGGCGACGAAGCCGACGGCGACAATAACAGTGAACTCGTTTCGTCAAAGACTACATCCTCGCTAAAAGTGTGCGTTACGAACGACGAATCAACAAGCGGTGGTAAAAACGCTTTCGTATCGTTCGACGTGCACGAAAATTTTCTTCTCACCGTCGATGCAAGTGGTTTTGCCACGGCGTGGTTATTATCGAACATCCGGGGTGATATTAATAATAGAATAGCGAAAGCCACTCGCGTTCGACGGCGTTTTTCTATGTTCGGTGCGCCATTTTATAACCAAATCCCCGTTTCCGTGATGGCGAAGTGTACGCTGATTGAATCTCAAAATCGAGTCGCCGTAGAAGCGATCGCGTACGACAGCGAACGCATTGAACGTTCGTACGGTACGTCCACATCTTCAGTTTCGACGTCTATTTCGAGTGGACATTCTCACGCGTTGAAGAAAATCGATTCAAATACCAAGGCGGATAAAATCGGGACGCTCGATGTCTCCGGCAAATTGAAATTTTGGCTGTCGAGCGGCAACGCGAGCTGGACTTCTTTAGGCGGGACAATAGAAAATATAGAATCGTTCGCCTGGTCGAATTTAGATGAGAATGTGGTATATCTTCTTCGTCGTTCGAATAGTAGCGTTGATGAAGACGGGGCGCTCGCACGCATCGCATTCACAGACGAGAACGTTTCAGAAATGATCTCGATATCGCTTCCGAGTCATGCTTCAAGTACGTTCTGGAATTACGACAGTTTAAACGTGTTAAGTGACGACGATGTTTTGATTCTCACTCCGAGAATTTCTGGAAACGTCAAAGTCTGTTCAATCAAAGCTCGGCAGGGTGGAAATGATACCACTCTTTACGAGTGTAAAGAGATGTCTATAGCATCAAAGACGCCTCGCGGTACATTCGATGTTGTCAAAAGTACAGTTTCTGGCCCAATAATCGCATGCTTCGACGGCAACACTCGGACAAACTTCTGGCGATTTGATGCTGAAGTGCAAATTTTTGATTTGCTCGGCTATGTCAGTTCCTCGAAAAATGTCGTGAGTCTTTCGACGTGCGGCTCGAGAGCATGTGTGGTTGATGTATCCGGGAATTCTATTGAATTGCTCGACGCCTCTGGCGAGCTCGACGGTAAGTTAACGAGCGTGGCAACCTTTCCGTGCGACAGTTTCGAGAGATCTGGAACGCCTACATCGGAATGGTTAGATATCGGTGGTGGTTCTCTGGCTTGTTTAGTCGCTGTTAATCAGAAAGTATTCGTCCTGGCACCGAACTCAAAACTCGGAGAATGGACTGTTGCTTATTCTCGCGCGTTTGAAAAACCAATCGCTCGAGCGGCGTGGAAGTCAAACGGTTCAAGTATAATCGTATCGTTCGACGATGGTGAAATACTATCTCTGGGAGTGCAAGGTCACGAATCATTAGCGCGTAAAATTGCGGAAATCTCTGCACCGTTACCGTGCTACCATCCCGCAGTCTTACACGATTGGATCGTGCGCCGGAAGGCGCATCGCGCGAGAGCCGCGATTCGAAAGGTTGTCTCGAACCTGGAAAACGTGAACAACATCGATATGCCCACGGACTTGACATCCTCTGCGCGCAGCACAATTTCATCAATATTGGAACTAGAAAATTCAAACGCCGACGATCGGCCGTCGACGCCTCGTGGAAAAGTCATCTCCCCTAGAGGCGCTTCAAAAGTGTCAGCGTTTAGCAGCGCACCGACGCCCTCGCTCGTTCCAGAATTTGATTTGAGCGCGTTTGGAGGTTTTGGTGGTGGTAGTAATAGCAGTACTTTTACAACCAACAAAACGAGTCCAAATATGTTTGCTCCGGAAAATCTCTCGCGTCAAAACAGTTTAGCATCCGAATCTACTTCGTTGTTTCGGCAAAATTCAAATAGTTTAGATGATTCGGCGTCCATGACGACGACGTATACGAGCACGGCTACTGCGCCGGGTTCATCGGTTTCGTTCAGTGCGACCGAAGCAGAAATTGCCGCAGATGTATTCTCTCGTCACGCGGATTACCTTGGACTGAGCTCGCAAGAAGCAATCGAAGTTCTCGGATGTCTCGACGCTTTGAGAGATAGTGATGTAGGTATCGAAGTGACGGTTGATCAAGCCGGGAGGCGTTTACACGCACTTCATCGCGTTCGCGAGTTGACTTTTGGACGACAAAGAGGAACCGATAACGCCGATGTTGATGTAACTGGAGAAGGGTTACTCTGGGCAGCGCATTGCGAAACCGGTGACGCTGTCATCGACGCCATCCTTCACACGTCTTCGTCTTCCCAAATTGCTTGGCGGGACTTGCGCATGCTCGGCGTCCCTATTTGGCTTCGCAACGAAACTACCTTGAAAACTATCCTCGATAAAGCCGCGCGCGCCTCGTTTGCAAAAACGAAAGATCCGGAATCGTGCGCGTTGCTTTTCGTATGTTTAGGTCGGACGTCAGTATTAGCTGGATTATACAAGGCGAAGCGGGACCAAAAATTGTTTGAGTTTTTATCGCGGGATTTCAACGAGAAGAGACACCAAGAAGCGGCGTTGAAAAATGCGTACGCGTTGCTTTCAAAGCACCGATATGAGCTCTCTGCGACGTTTTTCGCGCTCGCTGGACAATACGAAGACGCCGCAAAGATTTGTTTGAAGCATTTGAATGACGTTAGCTTGTCGATAGCTATTTTGAGATGCGCGACGGGTCCTTCCTCGTCGTCTGTGATTGGTAAGGATGGTTCGTATTCGGTGGAGAGCGAAGTGTCCAAATTTATCCGCAAAGAGATTCTCGAAGACAAAAATGATGCTATCGATTCGTTTGATACAAAATGGCGACTCGCGGCGTTTTATTGGATGTCTGGCGATTGCGTGAAAAGCGTGGCAATGCTTTCGCGACTTGTAGGAGGAGGCGAGACCTTCACCAACGCTGATACTAAAAAAGAAAGTCATGCTTTAAAGGCGTCTGCTTTAGATCTCTTGACGCATATAGCATCGAGAAGACGTAAAGTTGTTGATCCACGCGTCCTTGTGGCGTGTGAGAAAGCGGTGAAAACTAAAAGCGCGAGCGTTTCCCGAGCGTTTGAACTCGCGGGAATGCCTTTAGCAGCATTAGAACGTTTAACAAATTCTCGCGGTAAAAGAGATGGTCACGAGAATAGCTTGGGATTGAAATCAATCATTGATAACGAGGACGACGTGCCTGAATTTGAACAAGTCGGAGGCCTTTCTCCGTTGAAACAAAAAGATAGCATTGATCACGCGATGGAGCTCGCATCGACCGTGGTTGAAAATTTTGGTCTAAACGATGTGGTTTCGCCGTTGCGACGTTCAGTTTCTCAGCTCGTTAACACCGGTCAGTTTGATTTTGATGGCGCGTTTGGATGGAAGCTAGATCACAATGCAACAACGACATCAACGCCAACAACGGCGGCGGAGCGAATCGATGTTCCCACAACTCCAGCGAACGACGAAGCGCTCACACAAAAAGGTTCTTTATACCTTCCGATCGAACAGAGCAACGCAGATGAAGAAGGAACTTCCGTTCAACATCTCAACGCGCTCAAACAGAAAGGCGTTCAGTTTGTCACGAAAAGTGCGGCGGCGCGTCTCGCTGCGAGTGCTCTTTTAGTCGCTTTTGATGAAAGTGGGAGTTACGTAGCCAAATACAGCGACGTCCCGGACGACGCGCAAGCGTGCACGGAGATGCTTTCTAGAGCACCGTTCGATGTTGATGCGTCAATGCTCCAACAGAGCCTCTCGAGACGCGCGTTGACGTTGCGACGATATGAAGACAATTTGAATTCAAACGCGAATAGAAAATTTTCTTCGGCAACAGCGAATGATGGATTAGCTGAATTCTTTCGATCTTCGGTGAAACGTAAAATTGCCAGTGCTGCTGCACTGCATATTCAGACCTCATCTACGAAACGCGCTGTTTCTAAAAAATCGGACAGAGATGCCTCGATGCCAGTTTTGAAGAAATCGGTCGAGCTCGCGCGTCTCAGCGGCGATGGATTCGTCGACTTGTGTTGCAATGCGAGAGAAACGACCGAGTTGGCTGTAGCTGCTGTGCGACGCGGTTTAGTCACGGTCGATTTGAAGGAACTCTCGAAATCGGGAGACAGTAAGCGCGCCCCGGGCGTTTTATCTGCCGCCGAAGCTATGCGACGCGCAACGGCAGAGAGTAAAGCTAGAGAACCTACGCGCTCCTTGATGGAACTGTTCGGCTTTTCAAAAAAGCAAAATCTTTGGGCAGAAGCGTCGGTATCGCTCGAAGATTGGAACATGTCGTTCGCTCCTAAATATGCAAAACGAAAGAATCGAATGACCTCGTCCTCCAACGCTGCTAATGTCGCAGATAGAGAACCTTCATCTCCGGACGCGCACAGGCGTCCAGAGACGCCTTCTTCGGCACCAAAGACACCGCACTTACACGATTGGGGCCACGAGCTCGGCGTCGTAATACCTGCCGCGGCGGCGTTGTCGCGTCAAGATTCTCAATCGTCTCCCGGTTCTTCGCCGCGATTTAGTCTTGCCGGTGGAAAAGAAAGCGAGTCACCCGCAGACGTTTCCGCGAGAGTCGTCGTTTCGCACCCATCGTTCCCGATTTTTGCGTGCGGCAGTGCAAATCGAGGCTTACAAATATGGAGGTTCGGATTCGAAGAGACGAAGAAACGATTTCAACTTGAAAGTTCGAAAGATAGCACGTCGAATGGAAGCAATTCGCACTCTACTTCATCGTCCTCTCCCGTCGCTCTCTCGTTTAACGCTTACGGCGAACGATTGGCGTGCGCGACTACTGACGGCCGAGTTGCCTTGTACGATTCCTCTTCCTCTCTGCGAACGATGGCGTCTCGCTTGTGCGTGTTTGATAGCAACTCCAACAGTTCCGCTTTTGTTGCCGCTAAACCAAAGGAAGTTGCTTTCGTTTCAACTCTGGTTTGCGCGATTGCGTGCGAATCCAAAGGCTACTCCAATGGCGTCACCGGCGGTATGATGCGTTCGGAAAAAGCGCTGGCGGATGGAAACGGCATTTTACTCTGGGATGCCGCACAACCAAACTCGTCGAGATGTGGTGTGTTATACGACACATGCGGCGTTACGAGCGTGTTGGATTGCGCGGTCAACGGACCATCGCTCCTCGCTTCAGGCAACAGAAATGGCGAAGTTGTTGTGCACGATCTTCGGAAGCTCTCTTCGTCGACGTCTGCGACGTCCACGTCAACCACGGCGCTCTGGCGCTCCGCCGCCAACTCCACCAAAATCACCTCTTTACTCCACCACAACACCTTCTCCTCCTCTTCTCCAACCTCGGAACACCAAATCCTCCTCTCCGGCGACGACAAAGGCGACTTGCGCGTCTACTCTTTCTCAGACGGACGCCTCTTACAATCCGCGGAGAAAGCGCACGACAAGCACGCGTTCATGGCGCCGAGGATCGGCGGCGCCTCCGTCGCCGTAGGCTTGAGCTCGATGTGCAAATTAGATAAAGGCGTGTTAACTGCCGGAGGCGACGGCGCCGTCAAGTTGTTCAGATTTAGTTAGTCCTTCGTAGTAAACGTTGCTTCGTACTACTACTACTATTACTCTCCGCGCGTATTTTTGCGAAGCATTTGCCTCCTCAGAGAACCTAATAAAGAGACTGAACGAAACAGTAAAAGGTCGAAAGTGTTTAGATTTATGAGTCATTCGTACTCGTTTCCTTGTTGTTGTCTTGTTGTTGTTGTTCGCGTAATACTACTAGTACTACTACTCTCCGCGCGTATTTTTGCGAAAACAAAGGAAGGATTTGCCTCCTCAGAGAACCTAATACAGCGACACACCATAAAAAAATCTTCATTCAAAACACAAGAGAAGAAGATCAAATGTCCGCCGCTGCGAACTCCGCCGCGTACTGGAGAATCGCCGGGATGTCGTACTTGAAGTACGCCAACGCGTGCGCAGAAATCGTTCGAGGCGCGCTCAAGGAGCCGCACTTGTCCAAGGTATAGTGTTATTACTCTCGCTTCTTTCTCTTTCCGTTCGAGAATCGATCGATCCATTTTCCTCTTCCCTTTTGTCGCTTTCTTTGCTGACAATTTTCTCTCTCTTTCATAAAAGGCTCGAGCGCGGGACGCGGTGTACTTTAAAGCGACGAAATACGTGAAAGGATCCCCCGAGGCTGCCGTGATCACGGAGGTCATACCCGCGGAAATACCCAAGTAATACTATACACAACGATGTGCGTTGGGGGAAATTAGCTTAGAATGTGTAGTGGTATTATCGCGGTATTACAACGATAGTAAAGCGTCTCTCTCTCTCTCTCTCTCTCTTTCGCGCAGCAGTAAGTATTACCCGTGTGTTGCATCGTCGTACTTTTTATCCATCATCGCATCATCGCATCTAAAGATCTCTTTTACACGATGTCAACAAGTCCGCGAACGCTTGGCACTGCGCCACGTTGTCCGTGTTTTGTTCGAGACATTTCCCGAAAAGCTCCATCGGTCCCGCGCACGGGTTCGTTCTCGCGTCGACGACTGCACCGTTGGACGACGATGCTCCTTCTTCAGCGTTGTTTTGCGCGGATTCGTACGCGATCGTTCTCGGTCCCATGATGGAATCCGTCACTCGGTGGCCGATGCCCGATCCGGCTCCCCACATCATCCCTTGGCCAATCATCGACGCCACGCCGCCGAGCAAGGAACCGCCGCCTTCTGTTCGTCGCGTCGAGGGTGGGGGCGCGCCGGAACCGCGCGCAGTCGGGGCCTTGCGGGAGAAACCTCCACCTCCGCCTCGTCTTCTGCCCATTTTTAATAAGCTTTGTGTGTGTAAAAGTGAAGAAACGAAGTTGCCTTTCTTTCTTTCCGTTGTTGTCTAAATATTTTTATATTATACATATTACAATACGAGTACCTAGGTACTACTATTATGAACGCTAGGGAAAAGCAGGCGTCGGGAACTCTTCGGAGAATTCTTTGTTTCTGTTGCCGTTTTCGTTCGCTCGCGCGGCTTCTTCTTCTTCGTAGGCGTCGTCGTCTGAATCGTCGTCGTCGTCGAAACCGTCTTCGATGCCGCCAAACTGCTCCAAAGGAAACGTTTTCTTTTCGGTTTTATTCGCCGCGATGATTTCGTCGCGAGTGTCGTCAAAGTCGAGCTGAATGGAGTCGCCGTCGTTGGCGAAGCCGCTCAAGAGACACTCGGAGAGTTGGTTTTCAACCATCGCTTGGACTGCTCTGCGCATCGGTCGGGCGCCGTATTTCGGCGAGAAGCCGTTGCAAAGTAAGGCTTTTTTGAAGGCGTCCGTGCACGTGATGACGACGCCTTTCTTTGCACATCTAGAAGCGACCGATTCGAGCATGTTTTCGGCGATTTGCGCGACTTCGAGTTCACCGAGCGGTCTGAACACGACGATTTCGTCCAAGCGATTGAGAAATTCCGGTCGAAAGCGCTTGCCGAGGTTTTTGCGCGCGAGTTTTTTCACGCGTTCGTAGGCATCTATTTTCGCTTGCGGTGTTTTCGCGCCAGCAAAGTTTTCTAATATTTCTCGCGAAGCTATGTTGGTCGTCATAACGAGCATGGCGTTGGTAAAATCAACAGTCCGGCCTTTGCCATCTGTTAATCGACCATCTTCTAAAACTTGAAGCAACGCATTGAAGACGTCCGGATGCGCTTTCTCAATTTCGTCGAGCAAGATTAACGAGTGCGGGTTGCGTCGAACAGCTTCAGTGAGTTGACCACCTTCGTTATATCCAACGTACCCAGGCGGCGCCCCTATTAATCGCGACGTACTCACGGCTTCCATGTATTCAGACATGTCGATGCGGACGAGATTTTTCTCGGCGCCGAAATACACCGTCGCCAACGCCTTGGAGAGTTCCGTTTTACCCACGCCGGTTGGTCCGGCAAAAATAACCGAGGCGACAGGTTTGCTCGCGTCGGCTAAACCAGATCGAGCTCTACGAACGGCACGAGCGACGGAAACGACGGCTTCGTTTTGACCAATTACTCGTTTCGTCAACTCTTGTTCCAAACCGAGTAAATTCTTCGATTCTTCCACGGATAACTGTTTCACGGGAATACCGGTCCATTCCGAAACGACTTCTTGAATGTCCAACACGGACACTCGAAGCACTTGCTCACCATCGCCCTTCTTTTTATCTCTCAGTTGAACCAACGCTCCGGCTTCGTCTAAAACATCGATGGCTTTATCCGGTAAAAATCGATCGGTGATGTACCGACTGGACAACGCCACGGATGCTTGAATCGCGTCGTCCGAAAAAAACACTTCGTGGTGCTTCTCGTACGTTTCTTTCAGACCGGCTAATATTTTTAACGTGTTTTCCGGCGACGGCTCGTCCACTCGCACCGGTTGAAATCTTCTCTCTAACGCCGCGTCCTTTTCGATGTATTTTCGATACTCGTCCACGGTGGTCGCACCGACGACTTGGATCTCACCTCGCGCTAAAGCTGGTTTCATGAGGTTACCGGCATCTAAACCGCCATCATCGCCGGTACCTCCGGCACCTACAATCGTGTGTATTTCATCGATGAATAAAATAATATCGCCGGCTGATTTTACTTCTTCCAACACCGAGCGCAAGCGCTCTTCGAAATCGCCTCTGTATTTCGTATCCGCGAGCAACAAACCGACGTTCAAGGACAAGACTCGTTTATTCTTCAATCTTCTCGGGACGATATCGCTATCTGCTGCGATCAAACTCGCTAACCCTTCAGCGATAGCCGTCTTCCCTACCCCTGGATCGCCAATCAAACACGGATTGGATTTCCGTCTTCTCACTAAAATTCTCACCGCCCTCTTCGTCTCCTCGTCTCTCCCAAACACCGGGTCCAACTCGCCTTTCCTCGCCATCGCGGTCAAATCCACCGAACACTGCGCCAATATATTCTTCACTTTCTTCTTATCGATCTTTTTCCCACCAGCTCCGACTAACTCTTTCTCGTCGCCGACGCCGTTTACGAAATCTCTCAATAAAGGCACGTCAACTTCAATCTCGTACTTCGGATTCGTCAACACGTCGTAAGCGGTGCACTCATCGTCCGCCACCATCCCAAGCACCAACTCTTTCATCGTCACTTCGTTTTTACTCGCGACTCGTTCGAATAACTTTTTCAAATCGTCTCCTAACGGTACCAACCCGTCCGCTTTCTTCTTCTGGTTCAACCCGCTAAACGGATTGACGAGGTCCACGTCCGTCACGCCCGCGCGATCGCACAACGCTTTCTTCACCGCATCTTCCGTCGCGCCGGATTTATGTAACGCTTTCGTCGTCGAATTTCGCTTCTTCGTGCACGCGTACAACAGATGTTCCGTGTTCACTTTACCGCTGTTGAATTTTTTCGCGTTGTCCATCGCCTCTTTCACGAGCGTGACGGATTCGCCGTCGAACGATTCGAACATGCCACCACCTGCACCATTTGAAGCGTTGAAAACAACGACACCGCGTCTTCCTTGTCGTTTTCCGTTCGTTTTCGTATACGTCGTCCTCTTTATTGGTCTCTTTTTTAGGCTACTCGACGACGTGAACGACATCGACGCGCTCATCATTTGACACGTCGACATTGTTAATGTTGTGTAGTAAAAGACGACACGTCGTTGTTTACGCAGCAGCGACGACAAAGAAGGCAAAGAAGGTGAGAAGAACGTTAATGTCGTGGTATGCTCGTGCTGTCTGATTCTATAACAGACGAACAAACAAAGCGAGAGTGAGTGAGACGAATGTATCTCGTATCCTCTTTTTATGGAGAAAAAATATGTGTTGTGTTTTTGACTTCCTCCTTCTCGTTGTATTATTGTTGTTGTTGTTGTTGTTGTTGTTGTTGTCATTCGCCGCTGTTCTAATCCTCGGAGTCTCGTTGCTGATTCTCGACAAATTCGGCGAATTCAGCGTATTGTTCATCCGTCGGCTCAGGAGAACCTTTTTCTCGCAAGTAGTTTACGCACTCGTGGTACTCTTTGTAACGAGCGTTAGCGATGTATTCCAAGTTGTTAAGAGGCACTTTCGCCTCTTCGACTAAGTATTTGATACAATCGAGTTGGCCATACCATGCAGCCTTTCCCACGCATTCGCCCTTTCTCTCATCAGATATCTTTCTTTCTTCGACGAAATATTTCAAGATGTCCATGTGACCATGGTA
>Ga0115556_1002812_pt1 | contig 11385 bp, 8 predicted proteins | sample COGITO_mtgs_1104_5_FD_87282 | JGI IMG/M metagenome (GOLD analysis project Ga0115556, IMG submission 87282) | Pelagic marine microbial communities from North Sea - COGITO_mtgs_110414 | ecosystem: Environmental > Aquatic > Marine > Epipelagic | place: Germany:Helgoland, sampling site Kabeltonne... | reverse complement strand
GGTCGTGCTGGCTGCACTTCCCATTGCTCCCTGCCTACGCTGTTTCTCCAATTCCAGCTCTCTCTTCAGCTCTTTAATCTTCTCCGGGCTGCTAGTCAGGATTTCCATAATTCCCTTCCCCTCGAGCACTCTCTTCTGCTTTCCTTGTGACTCTGCTTCTCCGCTCATAACATCAGAGCTACCGAAACTTATGTTGGTTTCCTCAGGTTCACTTGAGTTTCCGCCAAATCCATTGACGTTGCCGAACCCGTGCGTCACGGGGGTGATTGGCTCGGTCAAAAACGAGGGAACAAAACCGTCCTTCATCACAACTGTGGCGAGAATCTGTCGATTTTTTTGGAGAGTGGTGAATGTATGTGTGCCAGTGTCAGTGTCAAGAAGGGTTCGAGTGTCAAAAGGCAAAGGCATTAATTAACCCGAGTTTAAGGCCTATAAAACTCACCTCGTCGCTCTTCCCCATATTACCTAATCCTCCAATTGCACCGGCTCCCACAGCGGCGCCCCCAGCAGAGTTCTGTTGAGCGCTCAGGATGACATTAGCCGGATTTGGGGAAGTGACAACGACATTCTTCACGTGACCTGTTGGTAACAATTGGGTTGCAAAGGTGTGAAAATCGATGGGAATGACGTTTCCTGCCGCGGGGAGGCCGCGCGAGCGACGGTAAGCAGCAACTCCTTGGGGAGTGTTGGGAAATTGGTTGGGATTTGTAGCAGGAGACGAGTCTGAAAGGAGTGAATACAAAACATAGGCAGTCATGCCAGCCGGTAGAACAAACCGGGTGGGGTCGACATTGGGAAATGGACTTTTGTCGTCCTTCTTGTTGTTTTTGTTCTTTTTCTTCTTGTTGTTTTTGTTTCCATTGTTGCTTTCAAATTTGGGATCTTCACTGTTGTTATTCGTCTTGGAATTATTGCTTGCCTTCTTCCTTGTGCTTTTGTTCGTTGGCCTGCAGCAAAAAAGAGCGAACAGAAAGACAGACAGACAGAGAGATAGAGAGAAACGTAAGAAAGACGAAAGGAAGAAGAGTGTTAGCGTTTTACACATCGGCTTGCTTCCGCCACCACACCATTCAGGGTCGGTGGGACAGGATCCAAATGACAGGGGAAGAGTCAGGACACCACAGCGATACATATTTTTTGAAAAATCTCAAGAATTCATCGTTCACTCTGCAACGACGACTAGTAAGAACGACCCCCCCCAGTAGCTGATCCACAAAAGTGCTGAAAGACATACAATGGTTACCACACAAGGCAAGCTCAGCAAGTAAGGCAAGGACGTACTTATTCAATTTAGAACCCTTCGGGAAAAAGCGCTCGAACCCTTTGCTTGGACCCGCGGCGGTCAACCACCGACTGTGAACAGACTGCAGAGACGCGCGAAGCATGTGTTGATGGTTCAGGGCAAGAGAATTTAAATGGGAGGAACAACGGGGAGATGAGTCACCGAAAGGGCCAAAGCCAGAAAAACCTCGATTTTCAAAAATTCGATCGCGCTTGAGGGGTTAAATAATTGCAATTGGCAGGTGACTGGATTTATGTGGACGCCGGTGATTGTGGGGTGAGAGACATTTATTTTGTGGGAATGGTTCCTGCACCCAAACGTTGTACCCATTCTCCCTTAAATCTTAGTGTTATAAGCACAAAATCTGACCATCAGCGAGCGCGTGCTATATATATTTGAGTCGATTTCGAGAAAATCCAGCAGAATCATCTGTTACACAGATTTCTTCCTCCGCCTCTTTCCCTCTGCCTCTGATTTGGAGGCAGGTCTCGTATGCTTCTCCTTTTTGTGCTGTTGACTTCTCTGTCCTGTTGTCCTGCTTTTACACCTCAGATTTCCCGCTACTATGATTTTCGTCTAGCATCAACTCCGACAATTGTCACTGTCCCTCTCCCGAATGAGCGATCCTATCCCATAACCATCGCACCTGAACTACTTCAAACGCACCCAAGCCTCATTTATGACAATATCGAGGGAAATACTGCCTTGATGATCACGACGAACGTGATCGCAAACTACCAGCTCATTAATTTTTTCGACTCTATTTCGGATGGGAATGTGGACCTACCTGCTGAGTACAAACGAACTGATTTTCCTCCTGAGATTGCTCTCCTTCCTCCCACAGTTCTCACAACTCCTGACAAGAAACGGCTCTCCATCCACACCATAATACTTCCAGACGGGGAGGCCACGAAATCGATGTCAACAATCACCTCAATTCTTTCCAATGCCCTTTCCCTTCGACTGTCAAGGAAGACGACATTAATTGCGTTCGGGGGGGGTGTTGTGGGCGACATTACTGGATTCGCTGCAAGTATTTTTTTGCGCGGTTGCAATTTCGTGCAAGTTCCGACTACTCTAATGAGCTGCGTGGATTCTTCTGTGGGAGGAAAGACGGGGGTGAACAGTGAGGAGGTGAGAGGCTTGCGAAATTATTTCTTGGAGGACATAAAACGAAGGCCAAAGGACCCCCACACTCACTTCTCTTTTCACCTGTGCAGTACGGCAAGAATTTGATTGGCAGCTTCTGGCAGCCAAAGGCGGTTGTCGTGGATTTGAACGTCATGGGAACTTTACCCGACCGAGAATATTGGAGTGGTTTGAGCGAGGTGGTAAAATATGGATTGATTGGTGACGCTGACTTCTTTCGCTGGCAGGAGGCAAACACCGCTTCTCTGGTGTCCAGGAATCCTCCGATCTTGGCAGAAGCCGTAAAGAGATGCTGCGAAAACAAGGCGAATGTAGTGGCGGCCGATGAGCGGGAGGGTGGTGCCAGAGCCAAGCTCAACCTCGGGCACACATATGGCCATGCTATTGAGAATGGCGAGGGCTACGGCACGTGGCTTCACGGGGAAGCTGTGAGTATTGGCACCATGATGGCGCTTGTTCACTCATACAAGGAGGGATGGATTGGAAGGGACATCGTGGAGAGGGTGTGCAAAATGTTTGTCGAGATGAATTTGCCCATTTCCTTGCCCGAGAAGACAAAAATGACCCCTGAGATCTTCAAAACGAATATGCAGAGCGACAAGAAAGTGAGCGACGGCGTCTTATCGCTTATTTTGCTGAAGGGGGAGTTAGGAAGCGCCATTGTCACAAACGAGTACAGTGAAAGTATCAAGGAAGAGACAATCAAACTTTTTTGTGAGTATCGCGGTAATGATTTCAGTTTGAACAAAATGTTGTAATAAAGACAAAGTTGTTTGTGGAAAGGCTTGAAAGTAGAATTAACAAAATGATTATTTTGCAACACAACACTTCACTTTAAACTTTTTCAAACTCTACGCAAACCTTCAGAAGACACCTTGTTTTCGAGCTCCTGCGAAAGCGAAGATGATCGCATCTCTTCTTCCTCCTCTTCATCTAACAGTTTCAATTGATTTTCGAGCTCTACCTTTGTGAAAAATGACAAGGTCACGATGCCGATAAAGGTGACAATCGCCATTACCGCCATTACAACCTTTTCCGTGTGGCTTTTCTGCGGTGTATCTCCATCGTCATGGTGCGTCCCATTGCTCACGCTCACACCGATCAGTACATTGGCAACGGAGTAAAAAATGCCACAAAGCGCGGTCCACGGCACGAAGTGTCGGAAGAAATCAACGTCTGGTATTGTGGCAAGCCCAAAATTCTTAATCCAAGCTGGGATTGCAGCTGCGCTGGCCAGGAAAGTTAGTGTGTGAGGTTTTTGCGAGAAAACCCGCGTTGTTGCCTCAAGAAGGAGCGCTGCTTTATTATTCTTCGTTTCGACAGCAGTCAGATGTGGCGCCCCACTGAGGGTTCGGGTTACACGCCGCTCGATTCTCCTGGATGAAAGTCTGCCCACCCCAAAACAGCACCAACTGCCCACTTGCTTCCCAATGTAGGCAGCTATCAGGGCCTTCCAAAACCCGTATTCAGCGTCTCCCCAAATTATTCCGGCAGCCGCCTCGATTGGTGTTTGCGGGACGAGGCATAGGGAAGCCACAACACAGAGAGCAATATAGCACACCCAGCCGACCCAGCCGAGCTCATTATGGTTAATCCAGTCTGCGGCCTGGTTGATGGCAGAAAATTTCACCGAGAGGAAGACCAGAGTAGACACAACCCCAATGACGAGAAAAGCAACAAAAATGCGGAGATACGCTTTCTTCTTAAGTATAGGGGGTGCGTCGTCATCAGGACTTTGTGCCATGGATATCGAACCTAGCATACCCAGCAAGGATGTCCTGAATGATGAGAGGGGTTGAGATTTTGTACCTCTCCTTCGATGACGCAACTAATAAACGCCGTGAAAGACGTGAGGATCGCAACTAAAACCTCCACCCCCAGCAGTTAAAGTAGGGTTCGATAGAGACCGGGAAGTGCTGTTCAGCCAAGTTTTTTCTTCCAGCTTCTTTTTGATGCCTATTTTTATCAACTATTATGCATTTATGCCAAAGAAGTGCACTCAAAATGGTAAAGTGGGACTTTGATTTCGATTTATAGTTGGAATCATCTCTCGTGCATCTCTTTGGGCCGAGGGGGTGTCCCGAAAAAAAAAGCAACAGCAGCTTTGGAAAATAGCGCCTGCAACCCTTGGTTTCTCTCTAATCTAGAAAGAAAAGCCCTCCTTTAGCCTTTGCTACAAAGTTAAAACTCAGACGAATCCTTTTTTCCTTCGTGAAACCGGTCAGATCCCTTCTTGTGACTCAACTCCATCGTAAAGCTCGAAAGTCTCTCAACCCCTCCCCTATCTCAAGATGACCGTGAAGACTCCCGTCAGCCAAGATCAGCCCCTTGCTCGAGTGCGACGTGTACGTGACCAAGTTGAAAACCAAAGGCACGAAAATGAGCTTCTGAAGCAACAGCTCGCTCGTGAGCAGAGGGAGACCAAGGCTACTGGGAGACTCACAGTGGGGAAGGACATGAATCGGTTGCAGGATCAGGCCGATATGTACGCGGGACGAATCGAGCAAGAGCGAGCAAGGATTGCTGCTCTCGATAATCACATAGCCACTACCCAAGCCCTGATCCTAGCCCAGAGGAAGAAAATGGGAGGGGCTGATGCCAGTAAGGAGAACAATGACATGATCGGGAAGCAAGTGCGAGTCTTGGAAAACAGGCTAGACAAGAGTTTGGTAAAATTCAACGAAGCTTTAGCCGCCAACAAGCAGCTTCGCGCTAAGATCGACCGGATGAGACAGGAGCGTGTTGTATTTGATGGCATTTACAAAAAGTTGGAGCGTGAACTTCACGAGAAGAAGAAGGAGATGAGCGCGATCATAGAGGACAGCAACAATGCATACCAGGCGAGGGACAAGGCGCAATCTGAGATGGAGGCTCTGAAAAAGCAGGCCGAGAAGGATAAAAAGAGTTTCGAGGACGATTGGCGAGAGCTCGGTCAGATGATAGAGAGTGACCGTAAACTGAGAGAAAAGCTCCGTGCAGAGACGGAAAAGACTGCCCAGGGAATGTCGCCAACGAATGCGATGTTTGGATCTAGGGTCAGTGAGACCGGTAGCCCCGTGGAAATGCTCGAGAGTGAGCTGAGGCAGGGCAGCACTGGTGGAGCCATCGGTTGGCCTGTCAGTGAAAAGAAAGTGGTTAACCTCACCATCAACAAGATGAAGACTTACGAAGAGTCATTCGCCAAAATCGAGGATGCAACTGGGATAAGCGACGTGGACGAAATCGTTACAAAATTTTTGGAGGCCGAGGACAAGAATTTTAGCCTATTCAACTACGTCAATGAGCTCAACAGTGAGATAGAGCGATTGGAGCTCATGATCAGCGACACCAAGGGTGAGATCGAGGCGTGCAAGGGGGCCGGGGTCAGCAACGACACCCAGAAGAAACAAATCTTGCGGAATTTGGATGAACGGTTGTTGCGAACTAGCGAAAAGGTAGACGAGTATGAGGCACGTTACACCAATGCCATGAAGACCATCAATCAGCTCAAGGCCAGCATCCATAGCATCTTCAGCAGGATCGGGTGCGCAAGCACTAGCGTCGAGGAGATGTTAGGGAACCAGGGCGTTACAGAAAGCAACATGATGCAGTATTTAGGAATCATTGAGCAGCGGACGTCGGAGATTCTGCAGCACTATGCTAAGGGTCAGCAGCAAGGAGGTAATCCAATTCGAGTTGGGGGCGAGGGAATGCTGGACATCCCCACCAACGGCGTTGCACCGAGTCACGGCAAGCTCAGCGTTGTACCTCCGGCATATGATGAGATCAGCAGCGGCGAGGACAGTGAGGAGGATGACGACGAGCGACCTCTTACAAGGGATGAGCTCCAGAGGAAGACTCTCAGAGGACTCAGGAAACAGGAAAAGTCCAGAAAGCACAAATAAAACCACTTCTTTGAGTTTGTGTGCAAGTTTTTTGGGGTCTATTTTCATGTTTTGGGTGTTTTAGAATGAGGCTGTTAAATATTGTGTAATTTTTTGAGGATTGATATTGATAGTTTTTTTTTAATAATTGGTTAACTTAGGAGTGTGCTTTTGTGTTGTGCTTGTGTAGTATAGGGTTTTTACACAAAAACCATTTCGAGGACACGTATTTATTTTAAGATAAGCTTATCGCTTCCCCTTTTTCCTTCCCTTGCCGGCCAGAATCTTGGCCTTTGACGATACTGATGCATCGTTCTTTGTAGCGGATTCGGCAACTGCTCCTACTCCATTCTTGATCTCCTCCCTAATAATTTTGTACTTGGCAACGCACTCTTTCATCGTCTTTCCATCCACATAGTTTCCGATCGCAGTCCACCTCTCTTTTTTGTCCATTTCTGATTTGAATGTCTTGAGAGCTTCCTGGAGGTCAGCTGTCTGGGTGGCCGTCCAACCGTCCTTGTCAACCTCCTCAACTCTCTCACTATCCTTCTTCTCCTCTCCCGCCACGGCCTTGAGTAAGTCTTCCGCCTTTTTCTTGTCGGCGGCCTCTTTATTGGCCTTCTCCACTTTCATGGCTTCATACTTTTTGATGCATTCGTCCTTGCTGCGAGGGTCGGGCAAGCATAGCAAGGAATTGATGAACTGCGCAATAACCTCCCATCTGTTTGCTCCGCCGGCAGGATACTTCTTTGTCGCCTTAATCAGCGCAGTCATTTCCGTTTCGGACCATGGCTTTGAAGCACTGGCGGCTTTTTCGAGCCTCGCCTTTTCTTCTGCCTCAGCCCGAAGGCGCATCTTCTCGCTCTCTGCCTTCAAAAACGCACTTTCAGCGCCATCCTGAACATCCTTGTAGCACTGACGCAGCGTGGAGAGACTGTTCATGTTGATCGTATCCTCTTTCTCTCCCATTGCTACGCATAGGCCATTTATTTCATCAACATTAGATTTTTCTAACAAGTACTCAATCTCCTCTTCCATTTCAGCCAAGCCCCCGGCCCATTCGCTTGGGTGCTGTCCCCCCTCAGAAAGTTCAAATGCCCTGATTGCGAGCTTGCGCAGTTGATTCTTGGCCTTTCGGAGGATTTTCTTCTCTTTTTCGAGCAGAGCTTTCTTGTTTGCGGCAGCCATCTCCTCAACGGCGGCCTTTTCGGCGGCTTCACGCTCAGCAGTTTCCCTCGCGAGGGTCTCAGCTTCCAACTTGAGCCTCTCAGCCTCCGCACTTGCTGCCTTAGCGTTCGCCTTCTCTGCAGCGGCGCGGAGCTTCTCACGACGAAGACGAGGGTCAGCCTTCATCGCCCGCTCGACAAGAGTAGCGACACGAGTGACTTCATCTTTCTTCATCTTCTTCTTCTTGGTCTCAACCTCCTTCATCATCCAGCGTTTCTCCTCGCGGTCCCCTGCCGAGTCAAGATCCTTGTCGACAGCCTTGGATGCAGCCAGCGTGAAGTCTCTCCAGGAATTAAAAGAGATCCAATAATCGTAAAATGCATTGACCTTCTCTATCGGGGTGTTGTCATCTCCAAATTCAGGAAGGGGAACATAGTCAATGTGAGCTGGTCCATTGTCCTCTTCTTGTTGTTTGGAAGAAGACGACTTGGATGATTTCTTCGATTGACGTTTCCTACTTTTGCCATTGTCATTGTTCACCGGGACTCTGACGGCAAATCGGTAGTTACGCTCAAAGACAGGCGCATAAACCTTGTAAAATCGACGCTCATCGACGCCCTCCGGGGGAATGGTGTCGTCAAAGCAAGTGGAAGAATCATACGTGCGCTTCCTCTCAAATTCCGAGAGCGTGTCGAACGCGGCCTTGACCTTGAGAAAAACAGCGTCTTCTTCTCCTCGGCCCGTCTTGTCGGGGTGGTAGTCCAGACAAGCAAGATGGTAAGCCTTCTTCGCCTCCTCAGGAGACACAGAGAACTCCACCCCAAGCACCTTGTAGTAGTCGATGGCCTCCAGCTTCTTCTCGCTAAGAGAGAATAGATCAAGCTTGCGTTTTTGCTTAGACTTTGGCGATGCCTTAGCGGAATTAGGGTTCGCAAGAAAGTCCGAGGGGCGGTGTGTACGGAGAGAGAGGGCAGAGACAGCATTGAGCAAATCACGCTGAATCTTTGAATCACTATCCTCAGAGGAGGCAGAGCCTGATGCCGCATCAGCTTCACGCGCCTTCGAGAGCAAAAGCTCAACAAACGTGGCCCCGCCAGTGCTACTCAGCTTCGTGGTTGAAGCATGGGAAGAGAGAGCCGGAATTGGCTCCCCACTGGCAGTGATAGAAATGGTCATTTTAAAATTCGATTCCAGAATACTGGTGTAGATATATCAAGAGAGGCGCTGTCGTTGCTTTCTCGAAAAAAAACGAAGGAGGGTCCTGTGGTTTTGGTTTCGTGGGGAATATGAATGGTTGGTTTCGGAGCTGCCAATCTGACTCTATTCAACCTTAATTGTTAATTTCGCGTTTAATGCGGCCTATCCGCAGATTTCTAGCCATCATGCTGCCTCAGGTGGTGGCCAAAACTGCCTTTTCCTTCGCTCCGACGTCCTTGGTTCCACTTCGTCGCCGCGCTTTTCCACCAAGAGTTACCCACAATGGTGGAAAACATGATGCCTTTCATCCGCTGCAGTCGAGTTGGTCGGTGTTGCAGCTGCTGCATCAGAAAGATTTCACGACGACCTCTGTAGGTGCCACAGAAAGCCCGAGTAAATTGAATTCAGGTACAAGTTCTAGTGCAAATTCTTCCCCAGCAACCTCTGACAAAAAACGAAACAACAAGCCCCGTCAGCACGTAAACCCGTTGGCTAGGCACCACCAGGTCCCAAGGCTCTCATCTGATGACCCGAGGTGGTACAAGGAAGCATTCGAAAATGAATCGCCGGCCAATGGTGTCTGGCTCGACGTGGGCTGTTGTAAGGGAGGCTTTCTTCGAGAAATTAAGAAAAAAATGGACGAGGAGGAGGGGGAGGAATTTAATTTTCTGGGCGTGGAAATTAGGGCGGAAGTGGCAGAAATGGCCCAAGACAGGCTGAAAAGGATGATGGCTAGCAGCCCTCAATCTCCCAAAAATATTCATTTCACGCCAATGAACATCAATGTCGACCTTCGGACGCTTCTATCGCACGTGAATCAATTTTCGCGTGTCTCTGTAATTACAATCAATTTCCCAGACCCACTTTTCAAAGTAAAACATAAGAAACGCCGAGTGGTGACAAATAAATTCTGCTCGGATTTATGGGAGGGCTGTAAAGATGGTACCACGATTTATCTGCAAAGCGATATCCAAGATGTTGTCGATGACATGCGATTGACGTTCCGCGAACAAGGTGGTTTCGAAGATTTGGTAGGCGACAATCTGGAAACATATTTTTTTGAGGGTAGTAGAAGTGGGTTTGATCAATTTAAAGGTGTAAAAACAGAGCGCGAAACAAGTGTCATGAACAATGGCGGAAACGTATGGAAATGTAGTTTAAGAGTGACAAAGAAATGAAGAAAAGCATTAAGCAAGGCAGTGGATTGCTTAAACCACTTGGTTTGGGTTATGGTTAGTGATGGTCAATGACGGCCTTCCTTGCTTCTGCGGGGAAGGAAGCATAGATTGCAGCAAAATTGTTCAAGGAGCGCTTCAAGCTACCGGCTTGATTGATGTTAGTGTTGATTCATGGACTACCAGCTTGTACAATCGTTAAAGACGACACTGTGTGTGTAGGCGTCATTGTGTTGGGGTGGGATAACATACATCATCATGTGATTTTGAGATAAAAATAATGGTGTTTGATGTATGTTTGTGCGTGGGGGGATGCTGGAACTCCTCCCTCCCTCGCCAACCAGCCGCTTAAAGAGCTCTTTAAAACCATTTGGTTCATATTCTCAACTACCTGAATATCATCAGAGCATTGATTTTAAACCTGTACCTACCTACCTGACCTCCATTTCTCACCTCAGCAACAATATGTCATCTCCTGGATGTTTTCCTACGGACTCACTCCCACCCCCTCACTTCACAATGAGCAGCACTGCCATGAGGAGGAAGGGCCTCGTCATCGTCAATGCCTTAATAGAGAAGGTCGACAACAGCCTCGTCCTGAAGATGCCGTCAGGACTTTGGCTGAAGCGGATAAAGTGGTCCTACTCGGCTGGCAAGTGGATCTCTCTTGGCTGGGGGAGGAGACAAGGTGATTGATCACAACATCCTCCTTGGGAGCGGCCTTGTCCGAATTTGCCTTGCGGAAGTTGTACGTAATCGCGCCCGAGGCGTCCGTCTCGACGCTCACGAGGGCGAGGCCGAGATGCTTCATCCAGCTGAAGGGGGAGCCGGACGGGATGTGGTCGGCGGTCGCGGCCGCTGCCTTGAGGTTGGCAGCAGACTTGCCACACGTGGGCTTGCCCTTGCAGGCCTGCACCTCCTCCTTGTACTGCCGCTAGAGCTCCGCGTTCTAGCGGATGGGGTCGGTGATACCCTGGGCGATGTGCCGCGGGCGTCGAAGCCAGACAGGGACTTGGCAGACGTGGTGGCGGCCTTCAGGGTAGCCGACGTGGTGGGCTTCTTCGCGGCGTCATCGGCGCTGGTGAGGCGGTCGATTATGCTCTAGCTATTTCTCCACACCGGCAGCCCGAGGGCGGCCAGGGAGTGTACTTCAAGATGTTGGCGGAGGGTAGCTGGTGGATGATATCGTGGCTTCTGGGGTTTGTCCGTTTTTCGGGGGAATGGGTTTTCTCCGAGGCAATCGTTCCTCGTCCCTTGCCTTTGACCTGTCGCGCCCCTTTTGGCCGATGGAGCTTGACGAGAAGTGCTGCGTGTCGCTGTCGTCTGTCTCGTCCATCCAGTGCAAACTGATGGAGTCCAAAGTCCAAGGCTGCGGCTTCCACCGCCCAAGTGGTTACCTTTCGCCTTACTGGCCTTACTGGCCTCATTTTAGAGTACGGCCTCAACGCCGCGTCCATCTGGCTGTGCAAGGAGGAGGAAGACTTGTCCTCGGCCGCGCTCTTTGATTTTCCGCAGCCAGAGCTTTGCTCCGTTTGAGTCCGCGTGGTTGGTC
>Ga0115556_1002801_pt1 | contig 11413 bp, 5 predicted proteins | sample COGITO_mtgs_1104_5_FD_87282 | JGI IMG/M metagenome (GOLD analysis project Ga0115556, IMG submission 87282) | Pelagic marine microbial communities from North Sea - COGITO_mtgs_110414 | ecosystem: Environmental > Aquatic > Marine > Epipelagic | place: Germany:Helgoland, sampling site Kabeltonne... | reverse complement strand
GGCCAGAAACGGACGCGTTTTCAAAAGTGTGTAAAGAAACGAAGGTCTGGGGGGTGTTTTCGCTCACCGGGGAACGACACGAAGAGCACCCGAAGAAGCAGCCGTACAACACGTTAGTTCTCATCAACGATGAAGGTGAGATTGTCCAGAAATACAGAAAAATTTTACCGTGGTGCCCAATCGAAGGGTGGTACCCAGGCGATGAGGTCCACGTGTGCGAAGGCCCGAAGGGAATGAAAGTATCCCTGATTATTTGTGACGACGGCAACTATCCAGAAATCTGTGAGTTTTCTTCTTTGGTTTCCACATTTTGGATGACGACTAATATTTTTTTTTCTATTATAGGGAGAGAGTGCGCGATGAAAGGCGCCGAGCTCGTCGTTCGTTGTCAAGGGTACATGTATCCGGCCAAGGAGCAACAAGTGATGGTGGCGAAAACGATGGCGTGGATGAATAACGTCTACGTCGCGGTCGCAAACGCGTCTGGAAGCGACGGCGTGTACACGTACTTCGGGCACTCCGCGATTGTGGGCAACGACGGACGAACGTTAGGCGAATGCGGCACTGAAACAAACGGCGTGAACTACGCGCAGCTCTCCATCTCCGGCATACGCGACGCCCGTAAAAACGATCAATCTCAAAATCACTTATTCAAACTTCTTCACCGAGGGTACACCGGCGTGTACAATTCCGGCGACGGCGATAAAGGCGTCGCCAAGTGCCCGTTTTCGTTTTACGAAACGTGGGTGAACAATCCCGAACTCGCGCAAAAACAAGTCGAAGATATGACGAGAAGTACCATCGGCGTGCACTGCTGCCCGGTGTATAATCTGCCAACGCAAGATAGAGAGACGCACACGCACTCCATGGAGGAAGATCTGGCGTGAAGAAGACATCTTTAGTGGCGTGTGTTACGATGAATTTTATATAAAAAGTGTATTAATCCAAAATCTTCTTCCATTTTTTCGTTTGCGTGTCCCCTCACAAAAACCAAAACAACAATGCCGGTCGTCGCTCGCAAAGTTTCCGATGGGAAGAAGCGCGCGATAATCGTCAAAGAAGTGTTAAAAGAAGGAGAAGAAGAAGAGAAGGAGAACGAGTTTGAGGCGACAAATATTCTTCCTTCTTCTTCCTGCTTTTTTGACGCTTTGCCGGACCATCTCAAAGAGGAAATCTTACTTCGCGTTCCCGGGAAAAGCAACAACGTTGGAAATATCCAACGCGTGTCCAAATCCTTCCACGACGTCGTCAACTCTTCGGAACGATTGTGGAAAACGATGTGCGAAAAAGAAGTCGGAGAAGAAGGCGCGATCGTCTTTCGAGAATTCGGAAGAAGAGAAGAGAGGTGAGACGTTTTGATTTGATGAGAGAAAGTTTTGTACCTTTTTTATTCGCGTTCTTGTTCGTTAGTAGAAAAAGCGCGCTTTTTGTATTTATGTTTTGCTTTTTACGCGCGCGCGTGTGTCTGCGCAGGATGCTGACAAAATTCATTCATTATTATTATTATTACTATTGTTAGGAACATATCTACCCGCGAGAGCACGGAAACAGAGCTCGTCTGGAAGAAGAAGTATCGAATGTGGTGTAAAGGAGAAGACGGCATCATGCGCTGGGGCGGAAGAAGCGAGTCGAGCGAGACGACGGTGTCGGATGAACCGAACTGGTTTCCGCACGAAAACGACGGGTCGACGGAAGAAGGAGGAAGAGGAGGAGAGAACGACGAAGACGATGACTACGATAGATTTTCTCCGAGGTATTTACACCGCGCGACGCAATGTGGGAAGGATTTGACGAAAGTAATCCTGTTCGGTGGACAAAGTACTTCTGGATTCCATAACGACGTCTTCTTCTTAGATATGAACGAGAGGAAGAATCCGACGCACGCCTTTGAAAAGTTGCACGTGTCTGGGGAGCCACCGCTTCCTAGATGCAGTGGGTCGATACAAACGTTGAGAGTGTTTGGTAACAAACCTGGATTAGGACGCGAAGTTATCGCGTTATTTGGAGGGTCGCAAGGCTACATAAGTGGATTCCAGGACGATCTTTTGGTCCTAGCTCCATCCGATAAAAGATCAAACGAGGATATATCCATGGCTTTAGAAAGAAAGAGCTCGTTGACGTGGTACGAACCGACAATCATCGAGAAGAATCCGGTGCACGGAAGACCAGCGCCACGATGGGGACACGCCACGTTCGCTCGGAATGGAAAATTGCTCGTTTTTGGCGGGTCAAACACGAACGCGTGTTTCAACGATTTCTGGGAGTGCACGTTGGAGAGCACGGACGACGCGTGTCCGTTCGCAATCACGGCGACGTGGAAGTTACTTTGTCCAGAAAACCGTCGAGCTTACGAATCGATACCATGTCCAAGGGCTGGGGCGACTTTGTGCGTCGTCAATGACGTCGCGTACTTATTCGGCGGGTGTCGCGTTTCGACTACGTTTAACGACTTGTGGAAATTCGACTTGAGCGAGACTGGCGATATCCTCTGGCAGCAAGTCACAACGACTGGCTTAGCACCGACACCTCGCGTCGGCCATTCTATGTTGACAATCGGAAACCGACTCATCATTCAAGGCGGCCGAGGGATGCAAGCAAACTCAACAGTTCCTGGTAAGATGAGCACGAGAGGCTTAGCCGCTTTGCAAGGTCTCGTTTTCTACGAATCCGGGTTCTCCGTGCTCGACCTTTCGAAGATGAACTGGTTGCCGAGGCAATACCCGAAAGCCGCGGAGGAGGAGGAAGAAGAAGAGGAGGAGGAAAAGAAGGAATCTCTCACTACGAATACCGAACAAAATAGGGACGACGTCAACGTCCGAGAACACCGAACTGGACACGTGATGATGCTTGCGCCGCAAGGTATCATTCTCGTCGGTGGATTGGGCTACAATGCCCGATTTCAGTCCGACGTCCAAACAGTCAAACTTTTTTAAATCGATCGAAGAGATCGAAGGACGTGTAGATTAATATACTTTTGTAGGAAATCGACTGAGAAAAATGTCGAGCAGGCCTTTAAAAGCAAATAGAATCGCAAGAGAAAGAGATTTAAAAGACAGCCGCAAATAGGATCTATGTAACAAATTTCTAATCACACCACCGCTACTACTACTACTACTTCTATTACTACTGGTACTAAAACTACGCATCGCTAAAACCGGCTGGTCTTTGTAAATTTTTGCTCACCATGCACAACGCTTTGTATCTTAAGCCCATGCCCGGTGTTTCGCCTTCCTCAACTTTATCGTCGCCGACTAACCTCTGACAGCCATCCGCTAAAACTTCCAACTGTTCTTCAGAGCACGTCTCCGCTAATTTTTGAAGTCTCTGTACGATACCAAGTTCTAAGAGAAGCTTCTGTTGCGTCGTTGGACCGAAACATTTCACCTCGCTCGTGTTTTCCTCGTTTCGCTCTTCCACGACGCCTCGTAGCGCGCCAAAATCGACATGTGCCGATAAATCGCACTCGCCTGGACTTTCCAACAGATTTTCTACGAATTTATGATCTTTAATCGCTTCTAAAGTATCTGCCAAAGGTCCTTCGTCGCCGTAATCGATGGCGATAGCCGCGCCGCCTCTCCCGCCGTTCTTCCCCTCGTCGTTGATTCTGTCCATCATTTTTTCCCAATGGACGATACTTTTCGGCGAAACTTCTAATGATACAATAGTTTCGTTGTTCATATCGCTATCACTGCTACTGTTGACATCGGATGATGATGATGATGATGATGACGATAATGATGACGATATCTTTCTCAAACGTCTCTTGACGAGTTGAGAAGAGCTCAACGTCGCGCCCGGTGAAAGTACAAACTCTAAGCTGTTGTTCTCCTCGTTCATCGCGACAAGTTTCTCCACCCATCCACGTTCGGTGCGTCGAAACTGGTGCACGGGTAAAGCGTCGAAGAACTCATGCGCGATGATACACGTTGGACCAGAAGGAACGTCGTCTAATGAGTTGTGCCAATACACCTTCGTGCCGTGCGCGGTTATTCCAGAAACGTTCCCTTTCGTCGATAACTTTTCATCTTCTTCCTCGCTATCATCATCATCATCATCATCATCATCAGTGTTTTTGGCGGCAAACGGATTCGGTTTTATCTCTGCCAATAACGGGTTATTCAAGCTTTCAAACGTCTCCAAATTTCCTTGACATTTCAGCGTCTCGAACTGTTTCTTCCTCAACGCCGGCGAGATTTCAATCAAGTGCACTCGTAAAGCCTCGCTAAACTTTTTAAAGTTACTCGTTCCTCTCAATAAATCCATCATCAACGTCCCTCTCCCGGGACCAAACTCAATCAAGTGTAACTCTTCTGGTTTCCCCAACTGTTCCCAAATCGTCGCGCACCAGACGCCCAACAATTCGCCGAATATCTGCGATATCTCCGGCGACGTCGTAAAGTCGCCGCTCTTCCCGAATACTTTATCTTTCGAAGACGTTTTCGTGTAATACCCGTACGTTGGGTTCGTCAGCGCTTCGGACATGAACTCGTGGACGGTGATTGGACCTCCTCGGAATTTAATCAGCGATTCGATGTGCCCGAGTAAACCTTCATTTTTTTTCGTTTCTATATTCTTGTCGTTATTATTCAAACTCCCTTTCGCATTCTGTTGTTGAACGGTTTCGTACAATCCAGTTCGGTCGATGGCAATCGCAATCATCTCGCGGCGCATTTTGCCTTGCATTTCCCTCTGCCTTTCAAATTCTTCCTTCATTTCCGTCTTCTTTGTCGTCGTCTTCGTCGTCTTGGAATCATCATCGCTTTTATCAGAAGAAGAAGAAGAAGAAGAAGAAGAAGAAGCGCTCGAAGAGGAAACCATTCTGTCGATGTTATTCTTCAACATCATCATCATCGTCGTCGTCCTCATTCGCATCGAAGACAAAGAAGACAAAGAAGAAGACGAAGACAAAGAAGAAGAGAGAAGCCGAGACGTTGACATTCCTCCTCCTCCTCCGAAAAGTCTTTTCCTCCTCCTCCTCGTCGTCGTCGTCGCGAGAACATCGGTAGTGGTATTAAAAAGCGCAAAAAAAGCGCTTTTGCTCCTCCTCCGAACAAAGCTTTTGCTCATGTTTTTTTTTGCAGCAGTTTTTTCTTTCTTTGGGTGTTTGGTCGGTTTTTTTTTCTCCTTTGGAAGAAATTAACCTTGAATGCCTGGAGCTCCTTTTGGGAGGGTTTTTGCTCTTTTTTTGCTCGTTTCTTTCTCTTTCTCTCTCTCTGAAGAAAAGAAAAGAGACTGTCGTCGTGCGCCTCATAATTACTTATCTCTCTCTCTCTGTCTTTTCAGAAGAGAGAGATGTTGACGACGACGAGGAGCGCATCATCCGGGGCCGTGGCGTCCACTTCTGCTTCGTCCAGAGGAGTGAACCGCCGAACCGCGAGATTTTTATCTTCTTCGTCTTCGAGTGTATTCATGAGAAAAGAATTTTCTCAGCTCCTCGTACTCAAAAGCGGCGGCAGAGCGGAAGAGAATTATCCACTCCCTTCGTGTTCGAGGCGAGGACACTTCTCCGTTATGCCGCGTTCTGCTTCCGCTTCCTCTCATCAAAGTTTCGAAAACGAAGAGAAAGACACCAACAGTAAAGGTGAGATCTTCTTCCCGATCGCCCCGGGACGAAGAAGCGATGGTAAAAGGCACAAAAAGACCGAGATCCACGCGATAAGTGAACCTTCGAGAAAACCGAGCAGCAGCGCGAACGAGGGCAAGACCGGATCTGCGACCTCGAGGGCAAAATCATCGTCTCACAAGGGAGGAAAGAAAAAGCCCTCCTCTTCCTCTTCTTCCAACAAGAGATCGCCTTTACCGAACGGAGGACAGTCTCTTTCACCGAACGGAGGAGACAGATCTTCTTCTCACTATAAACCGTTCACGCCGACGTCGTCGAAAGTCAGCAACGTGAGGAGAAAAAAATTTGCGCCCTTAATCGCGGGCGTGGCCGATAACGTCCCTCTGGACGAGTTGTTGGAAAAATATCCAAACTTTGCAGATTGTTTAGGACCGAAGAAGTACGATTCTGGACATTTTATTCGATTATACAGCGATTTAGTTCGGTGCGATCGATTGGGAGACGCGATTGATTTGCTGCAACGACTGAGCGACGCCAAGGTTCCGTGCTTGAACGATACGAGAATAAGGAAACACGGGACGGTGGATTTCTTGGTGTCGTGCGAGCGATCGAACAAGTTGAGCAACTCGCCGGTGACGCACGCGTTTACGTTTACGAATTTGGTTTTGGGAGCTGCGAGAGAGGAGTTATCGAACGCAGAAGTTGCGACGATATATAACAAGCTCTTGGCGGTGTGCTCTGCGCACGGAGACTGCGAGGCGGCGGCAAAGGCGTTTGAGCAAATGAAGCAAGATCCAAAAGGGTTAACCATTGACGTCATCACGCACACGAGCTTGATTGTGGCCTACGGGAAGGCTGGGAAAGTCGATTTGGCGTTCGATCAGTTCAATACGATGACGAAAAAAGACAAAATCGAACCGACTATCGTTACGTACGGGGCGTTAATGGACGCGTTGTCTCGAGAGGTTGGAAGGCGTTCGGGCAATGGCGGTTTCAAATCGAACAACAAGAAGGATATTTCGTACGTGAAAGATGCGTTGGATCGCGTGTTTAACTTGCGCTCGGATTTGCAAGCGAGTGGGTTGCAAATGGACGTGAGAGTGTTGAATTGCTTGGTCTCCGCGTGCGGACGAGCGGCGGCTTTTGAAGAGTTGAGAACGGACGCGCTCGATCGCGCTTTTGACATTGTCGCCGAATCTCGTCGAAACGGGTTGTTTCCAGACGCTATCACGTACTCTTCGCTGATGAGCGGGTGTGTCAATGCCGGCGAGCCGCAGAGAGCGTTAGCGTTGTACGATGAAATGGAGACGAAGGGCGTCGCGAGAACGGCGTCGGTGTACGCCACCGCCATTCACGCGTGCGCGACGGAGTACGACTACGACAACTCTGCACCAAACTATCGTAAGGCGTTCAAGATTTGGGAAGAGGTGCAACAAAACAAACCGAGAGTGGTGGTGGATCCAGTTTTATACGCGACGATTTTGACCGTCGCGAGTCGAGCCGGGAACGTTGAAATGTGCGCCAATTTAATCAGAGAGATGGAAATGAACGGATCGATGATGTCGCCTGCGGTTGTTTCGAACATGTGCGGATCGTTTGCGCGAGCCGGTGATGCTGGAGCGGTAGATCGCATCTTATCTGACGCTGAAAAGTCCAATGAAATTGTCCCGCGCGCTTGTTACAACGCGTTGATCAATTCGTTTGCGAGAGATGCTGATCTTGAAGGAGCGACGAAAGCTTACGATCGATTGATTGAATCCGGGCAATCGCCGGATGAGATTACATTCGAAGGACTCATTTTAGCCGCCGCGAAGAAAACAGAAACGCTCGCAGAAGCCAAGAAATTGTTACAAGAGGCGTTGGATTTGGGTTTGCGACCGACTTTACCGACGTACAACGCGTTGGTCAGAGGTTTCGGTCGAGCCGGGGACTTGAACAAAACGTACGCCACGGTCAAGGCGATGAAGTACGCCGGGTACACGCCGGACGAGATGACGTGGAGAGAACTCTTATTCTCGTGCGCTCGTCATGGAAACTGCTTGCTCGCGTGGGATGCGTATAAAAGTTCTCGCGCGGCTGGAATTGCGCCATGTGAGGTGACTTTGAATACCATTCTCGGTGCTATTCTCGCGCACATTCGCACGTTGACAGATCCGACCAGATTAGCTTCGGATAAACCCGGTCACGGATTGACGGATACGACTACGAGTGGTGAAATCGCCAGCTCAGTGGCGCAACCAGCTTGGAAGGAATGGGCTGATCGAGCGACGGCAGTGTTCCACGAAGCGACCACGCACGGTGTGAAACCGAGAGTTGAAACGTTTTCTTCCATGCTCGCGTGTTTGCGACCGCCGACAGATCAAGAAGTGCAGTTAGCGTCGAAGTACGGGGGCGAATCGCTCGCAAGATTGGTCACTCACCAATCAAACGTTCACGAAGATGCGGCGACATACTACCCAACCAAGGCGTTGATATTGTTTGAAGAAGCGCAGGCGATTGGTATCGTTCCCCAATTCGAGATGAGCGAAGACTCGGAGTACGACATGCGAAATTTTCCTCCGGCGGCTGCGGAAGTTGCGCTCTTGACGTTGATTCGAAAGATCAAAAGACACGTAGAAGCGCACGGCGAGAAAGATCTGAAGAACAGATTACCAACATTTACACTTCTCGTTCGCGAGAAGCCGGAAATGTTGGTCGACGAAGATGGATACCTCGTTTCGTCTAGCGCGGATGAGTCCCTCGCCGATCGTGGCGCGACGAGACGCTTGGAAAGAACGGGCGAACGTCTCGTCGTGCTTCTGAGAAGATTGCGAATTAACTATGCCGGATCGCTTGAAAGAGGAAAGATTGAGCTCTCTTCCCACATCATGTATCGCTGGATCCACGGTAAATCGTCCGCTCCCCACGCGTTGCCAGGCATGGAGGCGAGATTAGCCGACGACATCACCATGCAGGCGATGCGCATTCGTTCGAGAGATATGATGAGCGGCAGAGGAACTATTGATCATTACGGAAATGACGCGGACGAAGACAGTTCATTCATTCCTGGATACAGAGCCCCGGTGTTTAGAAACCCGAACGCGAATTACGGCCGATCTGATGGCGGATACGGCGCCGGTGGTAGATGGTCTCGAACCGGATGGTCCCAGAGTTCCTACGACGACATTCCTTCGGATCAACATTTGAGCATGGATGACTTGGACGATTTGATCAAGAATAGGACATAAAAATGGGGAAACATGATAATAAGTTGTAAATACAAATAATAAGCAGCGAAAAACACACGCCGCAGCAGTATTGAATTAAATGAATACAGACTACATCTCGTCGTAAAATATTCTCGCTTCAAATTTATTCTCGTGCTCTTTGGATTTCACCACGCCTCTATAACGGCTCTGTCTTCTCTCTATTTTCGCCGAACTTTCAACCAACGCTTCCACGAAGTCTTCGTTCGTGCTAGTGGCTGAGATATTCATATCTTTCAGCTCTTTCAATGTATTTTCGTATTCGCTCATCGGAAAGTTCATCATCTCCCTCGTCTCTTTGGAGTCTCCTCGCATGAAGAGTAAAGCCGCGTCGTGCGCTCTCGCCGCGCTCTCTTTCGTCGTCCAAGTTCCGAGCTCGTATCTTTTATTCACCCCAATATCTACGAACGACGACCACCGCGTTACAAAAGCAGGGCGAAACACGCCGTTATACTCTCGCGTGTGTTGCATCATCGCATCCTCCGCGGCGGCGACGTTACACGCGTTCACAGGGGCTGTCACAGAGCGTCGAAGAACAGGATTAGTATTATTCAGCATCTCTTTTTCTTCTTCATCTTCTCCTCCTTTTTCTTCGAGAACTGTCGATGGAATAGAGGAAATGAAATGCGATAGGAACGACGGTTGATGATGATGATGATGATGATGATGACGATGGTGTTGGTGATGATGTTGGTTGTTGTTGTTGTTTATGTACTCGCTGTTTGTTCGTCGAAGAAGAGGAGGAGACTGGAACGAAAACGCGCCGGCGCGATTAATGTCGTCGTCGTCGTTCTCGTCGTCCTCGCCCGCTTCTTCCTCGCCGTCCTCGATAATCTCATCGTCGACGTCGATGTACTGTTGTAACATGTTCGCGGCGGCGATGTCGTCGATGAGACTCGCCGCCGGCGATACCATTTTTTCTGAAGAGGTCTCTCCCTCGTATTTTTTCGATTTGTAAATACGAACCCCCCAAACAAAAAGAATAAGAGAAGAAGGGAAAAAGGAGGAAAAGAAAACGAGGAGCAGTCGTACCAAGGCACGAGAGTTACGAATACTCACAACACTGTGTATTTAAAACGAAGAACACGCTCTCTCTCATCTCATCGTCCTATTCACGAATTATTTATGAATTCCAAATAGCTCGGAACTCCTCCTCTTCTTTCAAAATCTGGTCCTCCGTGACCCACACTTCCGTATCTACTACGTCTCTCTCGGTCGCCGCGAGTTGTCTCATAAACTCAGCGTGTAACTCGTGCGAAGCTTTGTGACACAAGACGTGCCCGATGGGAACGCCAGCCATGCCGGGTTCTGCGAATAAGCTCATGTCGCCAATTAAGTCCAAAACTTTGTGCCTCGCGCACTCGTTTTCCCAGCCGTTTCGCATGGGCGGATTTAAAAATTCAGTCCCGTTGGCGATTAAACTACACGAGGCGGTCCCACCTTTGATAATGTCGTGTCTGTAAAACGCCATGTAATCTTGAATGGTACCAAAAGTTCTCGCCGGCGCGATGACGACGTCGTACTTCGCATCTTCTAAAGGCGTCCATGAAAACCATTGCTTCCCGATGGCGGTCGACTTGTACGTCAAATCGATGCCGTAGGAAATTTTTGACTGATCTTGCGGCGTGAACATGATGAACGCGTCCTTATCTCTCACAATGACCGGTTCTCTCGGTTTATACTGTTTCTTTGGAACTTTCTCTCCGCCTTTATCGTTTGCGTCCCTCGCCGGCGTCACTCCGGCTTTGCAAATTTCGTGCGCCCAGTGCCCGGCGCCGCCGTCTAAAATAGGCAATTCACCCGTTCCTCCGATCTCTATTCTGCAGTTATCTACACCGAGCGCTTCTAAAGCCGATAAAAGGTGTTCTGGTTTCGTCACCGCCGCTTCATCTGTCCCGGGCGCGTTCAACACGCTCGAGATTTGTAAACCTTTCGCCAAGTTTGCCAAATTCGCCTGCACTCTCGTCTCCGATCCTTGGTTCCTTAAAAAGTCCCCGGGAGAGTCAATCTTTTCCTTATCCTCTCTTTTCAATATCGACTGGTTTCTCAAAATTTCTTTCCTATCGTTCGGGTCGTTCGAAAGCATCGCTCTCGCGCGTTCCAACAATAACTTATTCACCTGCGCGTCCGACAGCGCGCCTCCGTCCTCGTCTTCGCCCGTCTCCTTTTCGATCGAGTCGTCCGAAACGCGAACAAAATACCGTCCTTCGTTCGCGTACGCCGGGCACACTCTCACAATTTCGTCTTCACCGGAGTGTAAACCAAACCCGGAAACCACGAACGCCTTCTTGACTGTTTGTTGATACGAGCGGTTCGGCGGGTACGCTTTCGGTTCCGCCCGAATCGCCTCGTTCAAGAACGCCGAGGGAAGGTCTTCTTCGACTGCGGATGATGATTCTTTCGTGGCAAACGCGGTCGTCATTTCGCCTCGTCTTCTTCTTCTCTGTTCTTGTCGTTGTTTATTAGCATCCTTCGACGATGGAGTGGTTGCACGAGAAGAAGAAGAAGAAGAAGAAGAAGAAGAAGAATTAGGTCGTTGCCCCCTTTTTGGGGTGGCGGCGAAATTGGACGACGACGACGCGTAGGAAGTCGACGCCATCATCTT
>Ga0115556_1002798_pt1 | contig 11420 bp, 9 predicted proteins | sample COGITO_mtgs_1104_5_FD_87282 | JGI IMG/M metagenome (GOLD analysis project Ga0115556, IMG submission 87282) | Pelagic marine microbial communities from North Sea - COGITO_mtgs_110414 | ecosystem: Environmental > Aquatic > Marine > Epipelagic | place: Germany:Helgoland, sampling site Kabeltonne... | reverse complement strand
CGCGGTGAGTTCGAGGCGAGTTCGCGGTGAGTTCGAGGCGAGTTCGAGGCGAGTTCGAGGCGAGTTCGCGGTGAGTTCGCGGTGAGTTCGCGGTGAGTTCGCGGTGAGTTCGCGGTGAGTTCGCGGTGATTTTGCGGTTCGGAGGTGTAGATTATTTTGTGGAAATGCAAATCGCAGCACCCACCTCTCTTGTTATTATGTCCGCCTGTTCAATTAAATACCTGCGAAGGTGCGTGCTAAGCTCTTCTTGAGGGGCGAGGAGCATACAGCAGCGATAGGATTTTATCATCTCGGGGGTAGGGGAGTCCTTCATCTGTGGCCGCCGAGATGCGGCCTTTTTGCTGATCTCATCAGAGCCCTCCTCTTCATGGTCCAAAACCATAAAACTGAGGAAAGTCTCCGTAACATTCTCCTACGTGCGAATGTTGATGAAATAGTGTCGTTAGTTGCTATGACTCGCTCGTTAATCAAGAAGCCTTTCCTTTGATTTCCTCACCTGCAATAAAAAATCCACCATCCCCTGGTTTATCTCTGGATTCTCCAATCCCAGCATGGATTCGATGAGTTTTTTGTTCCTCTCCTCCACCCACTCTTTGCTGTGCAGCGCATTCTCCTCCTCTGAGGCATTCGATAGTGAGACCTGCAAAGAAGCAAAAGGTTCAGCTATCTGAGAGGAAATGTCATGAGAAAGGTCCAGAGAGTCATCGCTATCCGACCCAGAGTCAATGTTCTCAAACATTCCCGGATTTATCTCCTCTATAAGTGCGTTCCCATCAGTGGACATGGTAGATGCGATAGTCTTCTCCCTACCGTGCTCAGAGAAGTGACTGAGACCGCCCTCTGACCTCTCCTCCTCGAATATTTAAGAGAGGTGTGGGTATTGGCAGTACTTCCCTCTCGTGAAAATTAAATTGCAGCGTGTTGCTAAGATAGTAGCACTCACTGCGGTGCGGGCTTCAGGAGAGATGCCAAGAGATTTAAGTTTCTTCTGGTTTGTCCATCCACTCGAAAACAACAAAAATTTGCTTTGCTCCACACTGTATCAATTTTACGCTAATTTATTTTGTTTCACGCCGATAAGAGATACAATATCTGTCTCAAACGCTGATAAATTTTCAAAAATACAGTAGTCTTGGCTCTTTCCTGACCTGATGAGTTCTCGGAATAGTAGCGCGGGAGAGAAGAGTGACAGCCGTGATCGGCGAGCCTTCCCTGGTTCCAGTGGCACCGGGGGTGGGCGAAAGTTTAAGTACAATCGATTCGAGAGGCAGGAGAAGGCATTCAGGGATAATGCCAAGAAACTGAGGGGGTACAGAAAGGCTGCAAAGCAGGAGGGCTTTGAGGCTGGAAGAGGGGGGAGTAGGAAAAGAAAGAGGGAGAAGGAGAGTGAGAAGGGCGACCTTGGGGAAGAAGAATTTGACGGAGATGGTGATAGAGACGGTGATGAAGGCGGCCTTGCTGAGGATGTCGCATCTTCGATGGGAAAATTTGCTGAGTTTTTCAAACCAGATTATAGCGATATTAATTCGAGAAAAATGCAGAAGTCCCGCGACGACTGCTACAGCGACGAGGGCAATGACGATAACGACCGTCGTGGACAGCGGATATCTTTGAAGGAGAGGAAGAAATTGACCAAGAAAGGCGTGATGTTTGCAAAGGAGAAGAAACAGGCCGATCTATTGAGGGAAGAGAAGAGAAGGAAACAGGAGGAGATAGAGAGGAAGGTACTGGAAAATAAAAGGAAGGTTAAGGAGAGGAGACGTATGAGCAAGCAGATGGGGCGGAGGACGGCTAAGGGGCAAGTCGTTATGAAAAGTGTGATCGGAAATTTGCTTAGCAAAATCGAGAAGACAACGACATCGACATCGACATCGACATCGACATCGACATCGACATCGACTTAACAAAACAAATAATACGTAGCTGTAAAAATTGCAACAGGTTGGCCATACATATATTCGTTCGTATATTGTTCCATTGCATCCTATGGCATATAAGGTTAGGTTGTCTACTGGCCTGTCGTTTTCAACTTCAAGGAGACCCGGGGCGTCATTCCGCCCATGTTCGAGGCCAGTACCATGCTTAGTTTCACCCCCCAGCGTCCTGGTAACTACTACAGACGCGTCTTCATTCTCATTGAGAACGCGGCCCCGCAGTTGCTTCAAAGCTGGTCAAGTATGTCGAAAAGAGACTCATCATAAAAGGTACTGCCCTCGTCGTCGTCAATGTTGGACACTTCGCTGTCGGCAGTTTCCGCAGTGAAATCGGTATCCTCTTTCGCTAAAGAGGCTGCTACCGTCCTTTTCCGGCGCGATAATCGAGGCTGCTCATTTTCAGGCTTGGTCTTTCTGACCGTCTTGGGTCTGAAATGCTTTGGTCTTGATAGAGACCTGGCATGTGCAGCCTGCGCTTTGGCAGCCTGTCGATTCTTTGCACCAATGTCTTCGTTCTCCTTCATTGAGTCTTCTCTCTCCAACCTTGCGATTCGCTCGCGATTCTTAATTATCTCCAGAGCATTCATTGACGACGCCAAATTTGACTCGTCGTTCTTACTTTTCAAGTTTGCTTTTGAGCTAGGGCTCCATGAAGATTCTTGGATTTGCAAAAGACGTTGAAGATGCGACTTTCCTTGCTGCGGATGCGATTGATCCGTTGCTCTTTCATCGCCCTCTTCGTCTTCTTCGCTGTCTGTCGCCGTTTGCAAAGGTCTAGGGTCGTGTTTTTCGACATGATCGAGGACAAGCTTATCAACAACCTGAGCACCCGTTATCGACCCGAAGCCTTGGGTCATTCTATCCACAATACTCCTATTTGGATCACTTGTAGAATTTATTTTCTTTCTCTCCATCTGTACCTCCAACTTTTCGTCGGCTTTACTTTCTGTCCTAATTGACCCCTCTATTACGCTGTTTTTCAGTGTCTGTTTGTGAATTTCGTCGAGGACACTACCGAGATCAGCCGACAGCCTTTCAGCGTCACTCGCTACTGATTTCATTATACTCCGTTTCAGTATTTCTAACTCGTGTTCTTTTGAAGAAGCATTATTCGGGGGTGCGGGTGCAATTGCTGTCGACACTGAAAAGTCGATGTCGTTGTCGTTGTCATTGTCGTTGTCGTTGTCGTTGTCGTTGTAATTGTAATTGTCGGCCTGCTCCTGCTGATGCTGCAGCTGCTGCTGCTGGAAAAACTTTTCCGTGGGGTCTTCTATCATAGACTGGTTTGAAATGGAGCTACTGCGCTCCCGGACAAAACTAAGCCAAGTACTCACGTCTCCAAGTGACGAACTATTCAGAGGATTCGTATCCGTCGCAGTTGTCATGTTGTTGCTTCCTATTTGGTCTTTGCTGTGATCGTCGGGGAATTTATTTATTACATTCAGTGTAACATCAGTGAGCGGTTGAGGTTGTGCCTGCGGCTTTGGCTCGGATTGCCCCCGCCCCTGTAAGTGGGGTTGTGGTAAGGTATCAGATTGAGTATGTACCTGGAGCGGCTGAGATGAAGGATCAGATTGAGTCTGCAACTGAAGCTGAGGTAAAGGATCCGAAGAAGAGTGGAGCTGAGGTGAATCCTCGATACCACTACCACTTGCATCACTGCCACTGGTCAAATTCTGAATGATCATATTTTGCTCCTCGGTCCTTTTCAGGCTCAATTTCGCCTTTGTCGCCTCAAGCTCGCATTTACTTTCCAATTCTAAGCATCGCGCTTTCAGCAATCGAACCTCCTCCTGCTGCTTCTCCAAAACCTCAGCCTGCGCGGCTTCAATTTTCTTCACGTGCTCCTGCATTTTTATTTTTATTTCTCCCGCCTTTACCATGTTCTCCTGCAGCTCAAACTCCTTAGTCCTGAGCTGCGAGGAGAGACGGTCGTTGTCCACTTTAAGCTGCTCTATTTTCACCTTATCGGCCCTCGAGTTTTCCTCCAAAAATAAAATGCTTGCATCTTGTGAAGGTTGGGGGGGTGGTGGGGGAGGTGGGGCGGGAGTCAAATTGTCATTGTTCTTGTTCTCGGCGAGCTGCCGCTTCAACTCCTTCACCTCGGCAACAAGCGAATTCTTTTCTTTTTCACTATTGGCAGACCCTTCAGCCATTTCCAACATTTTCCCCTGATATTGCTTCACAATAGATAGGCTCTGAGTGAAACGCTGCCGCAAAGTCTTTGCCTCACTAATCAAATTCTTATTTGAAATTTCAAGTTTCGCTGTTTGCTCGTTCGAAGCTTGGAGGTCGTGATTCGTTGACGCCGCCTCGCGCATTAAATTGGCTAATTTAGCCTTATCTGCCGGGCATAGGTCCACAAAGTGGGCCATGTTGTTGTAGATATGAAGGGGAAACAAAACGCCCAGTTCAAATCAATTTAGTCAATCTTTTTTCGAAGGCTATAAAAGAATTGGACCGGTTTGGGCTGATACCTAAGATAAATAAATAAATCCAGCAGTGTTGTAGATTCAACAATAATTTTTGAACACCGAAATCGAAGATTGTGGAATTTGTTTATGCACTCAAAAAGGAAATTACGGGTTTTTGACCAACAGAACCAAGTCAACGCTGATTAACGCTGATTTATCTTGCCGCCTGGTCTTGTCGAATTCTCATCTCTGATCAAATCTCACCATGCTTGCTGCCGACAAGCTCCAGCTTCAGTCTGCGCTGAAACAACAGGCGACAGCACTTAAGGAGAAAGAGTTCCAACTCCACCATAGTAATCTGATGACGGTTGGTACCCAAGCAGCGGTTCTCGCCAGTCTTGACGTAACAATGTTCATAGAATTTACCGTTCCACCTGATTCGGCGTGGGATTTCAACCCTTTGGTTGGTGGTTACACTGATGTCTTTCCCCGGTTTCTAAAATTTGTATATTACATCGCAATTGTGGTAGCTCTTTGTGCTAACATTGTAGTTGTAAGTCACACGACAATTCTGGCTGTGTTTGGAACCTCTCTGGCGTTACGAGGACCTGATGGGAGCATGATCATCGCCACTGAGGGATTGTACAGTGAAAGGTAAGTACTCGCGATCTGGTATAATTGCATGTGTGCAATTGCCTACGTGATCCGTGTCGCACGTATGACCTGTTTTTTTATTTCCACTGGCTATCCCAACTGCTGTCGACTCAACCCAAAATTAATCTCTTCAAAACGGTGCAAAATCGATGGGATGGCAGGGCACTGATTTTCAAGAACTTTGGGAGGGGTCTCGTGGCGACTTTGGTTGCATGCTTGGTGGGCGTTTGGCTGATTCTCCACTGGGAGGCGGCCACAATATGCATGGTAATTGTGGTAGCAACGCTGCGACACATTTTGGAATTTTACAACCGTGTGAGGAGCAATTTTGATTTCGACGAAAATACAGAAGCGATCGACTTGAGTGACATATTTGCGGGACCTGCGAATATCGTTGGTGTTGCTTCCGATACTCTTTCAAACGCGTCGCGTGTAGGCCGTGGGATTCGCAATGTAGCGGCTCGCGAGTTCAGTGAGCGGGGTAATGATATCTTTGGGGCTGGGAATTTTTTTGGTCGGGGTGGTCGGAGAAATAATGTAAATAATGAGGAATTGGAGGATGAGGGAAGGAGGTTGATGAGAGATAGTGCTGTGTAGCTAGTAATTAGCTATTAATAACTATGCACAACAGTTAGTGCATCTTACAGGCGGCCGGCCGGCAACAATTTTTTTTATTTTATTTTCTCGTCACTTTTCTGTCGCATAGTCAAGTACTCTCTCGCTCAGGCGTGACCCTCGGTGATCCTGGGTTTTCGACTTGTAAAGCAATATTGAGAGTGTTTCTTCGATTCGCCGCAGCCGTTTTTCCACGCGCAATAAAGAGCTGCTAGCATCAACATTGCTGTCATTCGTGGCTTGGTGTTCGGAGGCATCGTCTTTCTTGTTTGTCTTCTCCGAGTCGTCATCTAACTCCTGCAAATCGTCAACCGAGCTACTGAATGACTCATTGACCCCTTCTATAATGACGTCACTCAAAAACCTGCCTTGGCGCTGCAACATTACCGCGTCAACAATCGTCTTCTTCCTCGCCCTCACCTCGCTTCCCTGCTCCCGACGTGTCTTTGCGATGGACTTCATCTGATTGATAACACTGGGAAAGCGGCGATTGAGAAGCTTTAGGCTGTCGGCGGACATTGTGTAACAGACGCAATCTGTGAGCGCATACACGGAAGCCTCGCGTTTGCTCCCGAGGAGAATTGAGATTTCCCCAAAGAAGTCATCATTGTGTAATTCCATCACAGGCAGCCCGTCTTTTACCACGATCACGCTCCCACTAACAATGAAGTACAGGTCTTCGGGGAGAGTGTTTTCCTGTATTATCATCTCTCCTTGCTTCACCGAGAAGGGGATTTGCATCAAAGCGGCTGCATGCCGAACAAAATGAGGGTGGTCATCAAGGTTCTCTCTCAGAAATCGAATGTCATTGATCAGCTTACGATGAATAAATAGTGTTATTTCAGTTTGGAGACTGTTAGGCAAAGTTTCGAGCGTCTGTTTACTCCGATGCAAGTTGGTATTCTGCTGGTGGGCTAGGTGAGTAGCAGTTCGGCACTTAATCTTCAGTTCTTTTGGCAACTTGCTCTCAGCCATGAAAGCCTCCAAATCTTTCAAGATCTTCGTCCTGTGCTTCCGCTCTACATTGAAATTGCTGACAAAACTGCTCGCGCTACCGATGCAGAAGGCGTACCCTACGCAGCCAATCACCATGATGAAGACATTGTAAACCTCTTCTGACTGCGTCTGTGCGTTGTAGTCGCCATAGCCGACAGAAGTGAGCGTCGTGATTACGAAATAGACGCTCGCCACGTAGCGTCTCTTTATAGGTTCATCGATTATTTTCCCGTCATCGAGCCAAGTGTCGCCCTCGTGACTTCTCTGCCCAAGAAAATGCCAGAAGCAGGCAAAATTGTGCAGTATCAACAGAGTATAAATCAGCAGCTTGCAAACACGAAACCACTTGCTGTGATGTTGTTGTTGGATGACGTCCGTGGCGAAGTTTGTTTCGTATTTGATCACCTTGGTGAGTTTGAAGAGCAGTGCGAACGACGTCAAAGTCCGAAATGAGGTCCAAGACATGTCTTCCCTGTCATGCTTTTCCGATGTGTCAGTGAAGGCAACGATAGGAATCATCGCAATAAAGTCGATCGCCAACCAACCGCTCTGAAAATACATCCGCGCTATTTCTGATCTATCAACAACCAAATGCCCAATCTCGTCCTTAATAGCGGTGACGAACTCTAACAGAAAATCAATCATGAAAAGTACGCTGATCACCCAGCTGCTAGTGACCCAGCTCTGGTTGCTGAACATATTGACTTCCTCGCTATCGAAGGAAAGAAAGAAAGGCACGAAAATTGCAATTATAAAGCACAGAAGCTCCACAAACAACTGGCGGGCCTTGTTGAATTTTCCCGGCATGATGACAAAATGCTTGATATCATAGACTAACTCCTCCTTCAGATTGTACCTCCGAGAATTGATGGAGAATATTCGGCTTCGAGTTGTGTGGTGCATCGAATGGGAGTGCTGAATGGAAATTTTCTTTCCATTGTGCAATATGGAGTCCCGAGTAAATTTCACTGTCGTGGAAGAAGGGCCCTGGAGAGTGTTATTTGAGGTCGAGCTCTGGAGATTTGTCATTTCTATTTCCTTCCCGTCGTTGTTGTTGTTGTTGTTTTTGTTGTCGTCGCCGTCGTCGTCCATGAAAGAAGGTGGGAAATCGTGATGAGGTGGCACGTTTATCGCAGAGTCCAAGGTTCCGTGAGAGTCATCGTTGGAGAGTACAGAATGGAGACTGCTCCGAAACGACTCATCATCTTCAAGGATATCTCGGCTATTACGGCCAAATATGTCGGCATTATAGCGTTGACTTCTAGAGTTCGAAGTGCCTATGCTGGATTCAGATTGGTGAGAACTTGCAGATGATGTATTGTGGTTCAAAGAGAATTTTGCATGCGAACTTGTCACTGTGTGTGAGTTGTGCTTAGGGTTTTTTTCGACAGAAAAAGACATAGTGAAATTTGTAGGGAGGAGATTATGTATGATGTTGAAAGAGGCGGGTAGATACGTGATTTATTGCTCACTGTGCTGCTTAAACTTTGGTTCAAAAAAACTTAGAAAACGGGTTGCAAGTGCATTTCAATAAAAGAAGAATGGGTGAATCGTCCGTAATCGGGTTGAGTTTCCTTCTCCTGTGTGCAACTTGTGCTGCTGCAACACACGGAGATGACAATGTGGAGTTAGTGAAAGACTACATCATCAGCCACTCCAATGCAACCTTCCGGGAACCGAATGGGACGTTGAAATACCCCTACCTTGTTCCTGCGGGCCCTTACGACCAGTGCTGGGATTGGGACTCTGTGTTCACAGGGGTGGCTCTCCTTGACCTCGGGAGCGCCCCTTACTTAGCCGGAAGTATGAAAAACTTCTTTGAACAGACAGATGCAAACGGGCAGGTTGCAATCTGCGTGGACCCATCTACTACCAGTCCATCGTGTAGCAGCGATCCCGCGGACAATCCGCAGGTAAAAACGCATGCTAAGCCTCTTCTAATTCAGGGGGCACTCATCGCCGCAGAATTCATGGATGATTTCGAACAGTTCAGGGAGTATAGAGTGCAGATGGAAGCCCAGTTGAATTACTGGGAGAGCGAGCGGAAAGATCCTTCGACCGGTTTGTACACATGGCACGATCAGATGGAGAGCGGCGCAGACAATTTGCCTTTGTCGCCCTGTCCAACCTCTCGGTCGGTCGATTGCTGGGACGAAGATGTGAACGGAAATTCCCTCGCAACCGCGGACCTCGTCACGTATTTGTACAGGGAGCATCTAGCTTACGCTTCTTTCCTTTCCTCGTGGGGAGAGGAGGGCGGGGAGGAGCAAAAAAAACACGTCGAGATGGCGTGGGGGATCGCGTCCTCCCTCGGGGGAAAACTGTGGTGTGAGGAGAGCTGGAGCTACAAGGCATGGAACACCACGAGTCAGCAGTATATTCTGAACGATGTTTACGTCATGGGGGTGCCTTTATTTGGGGGCTCAGGATTAGTGGAATTTGAGAGGGCAGAAAAGCTCAGGGAACGCCTCTTTCGGGAGGACATGCTTGGCGAATACGGTATAAGAAGTACCAGCAGTAACGACAAGGCATACAACAACTACGACCTCATCACCCCCTACTCCAACTGGCAGGGACCAGTCTGGGTAAATGTGAATGCCATGATCGCCTACGGTCTAAACGAGCAAGGCTTCCACGACGAGGCTATGGAGATAGCGAGACGCGTATTATCGGCGTTGGCGAAGGATTTGCGGGAAACTGGCGAGTGGCATGAGGACTTCGATGCGGAGAATGGTAGCGGTATCTCCGCTTCTGGCTTCTTCAGCTGGAATACGTTAGGATATCGGCTCATGGACGACTTGGAGAACATGCGGAATCCCTTCGCTTTGTCTTTATCTTCCTTCGTAGAGAAACGTACAGAGAGAGTGTAAGTAGATTTTCTAATAAGAAAAGGATAAAGAGGATGCAAAAAGAAAACTTTTCGGGCCAACTAAATCCTTTTTCTCACTATACAATTACTGCACGTTAAAAGATACAGGCCATCGTTTTTCGCTTCCCCACCGCCCGCCCAAATGCGTGCTATGCTATTTTGCTATGTTTTGTCCTGTATTTTTTTTTGCGGTGGTAATTCCTCGCCTTCGATTCCGATTCCGATTCCGATTCCAATTCCGATTCCGATTCCTCCCCCCCATCTGGCCCTCAGACACCATACGTCGCCCCACCCTCGGGAGAAATATACGCCCCAAGTCCATGACTGATCTTAAGATCCGGCGAGAAGCTTGGGTTAAAATTGGTTGGCGCCTTCTGGGTGGCGGCGGCGGCGCCCCCCACGGAGCTGTACGAGTTGATCTTGCCGAGCTGGGCCTCGTTGATCTCGCGGTTGAGCCAGGTTATGACCTGCTGGTTGGAGTCGAGGAGCTTGGAGGATTCGTTGAGCTTGGATTTGGCGTCGGTTAGCTCCAACTCACGGTTGGTTAGGGTGTTCTTCAGCCTCTGTGGGGGTGAGGTGGGGTGAGGTGAGGTGGGGTGAGGTGAGGTGGGGTGGGGTGGGGTGAGGTGGAGTGGGGTGGAGTGGGGTGGGGGGGTTAGCATTGCTCTCTTAAAAAGTGGTGGTGACAGTTCCGTTCTCGTTCTCGTCCTCGTTCTCGTTCTCATTCTCGCCCAGTTGTTTCCCTCTGGCACCGTCCAATCCTCACCTCGACCTCCGCCGTAAGCAGCTGATTCTGCCTGTCAAGTTTGGTGATGGTATTCTCCCTCTCGCTCATGACCATCTCCTGGTTCCTCAGGAGCTCCGACTTCATCTTGAGCTTCTGCTTGTTCGCCCTGTACTCTGCGGAGAGCTTCGAGATGACCTCGTTCCCCTTGTTGATCTCCGCGCTGCTCGCGGCGAGCTTCGCCGTGAGGGTCTTGTTGTTGTTCTTGTAGACGTCGAGGGACTCCTTGGTCCTGTCTGCGGCGTTCTCCGCGGCGAGGCGGAGAGCCCTCTCGCTCTCGATGTCCTTCCCGCTGTTGCTGCTGGTGTTCTCCAGGGCGGAGACGTGGAGCTGCAACTGGTGCAGGCCCGTCTCCAGCTGGAACACCTTGTCCTCCGACGCCTTGAGCTCCGCGCGGCACGACGTGAGGTCCTCCTTGGTCGACCTCAGGTACTCCTCCCTCGCGGCGAGGTTGGAGGAGATCTGGGCGATGGTGCTCTCGCAGGAGTACTTCTCCTCGAGGGTCTCCTTGTGGAGCCCGTGCGTCTCCTCGAGCTTCGCGTTGAGCTGCTCGACGGCGCCCTCGAGCTTCCGGATCTCCACGGAGTGCGTCGTCGCGCGCTGCTGGAGGAGCGCCTGGAACTCCTCCGTCTTGGACTTCTCCGCCTCCTGGGACTTCTCCCCGAAGGTCAGGCGCATCTCGCGCTTCTCGTTCTCCATGCGGAGGTTGATCTCCTTGATGTGCGACCGCGCCTCCTCCTCCTTCTGCCGGGAGAGGGACAGCGCCTGGAGGGTGTCGCGGTAAGCCCGGGTGAGCACGTCCTTCTCGCTCATCACCTGCGAGAGCCGCGCGGAGAGGTACGCCTTGATGCTGTGGTCCGTCCCTGCCGCGAGGCGGAGGGATATGTGAGTGACCTCCTTGAACTTGTTGGTCTCTATGATGGAGAAAACGGCGGTCGAGCCGTTGTCCTCCAGGCGGCAGACGCAGGAGTTGTTGGAGGTGGTGGCGGCGGCGGCGGCGGCGGCGGCGGCGGCGGAAGGGGTAGAGGCAGAGGCAGAGGCAGATGCAGAGGCAGATGCAGAGGCAGAGGCAGAGGCAGAGGCAGAGTGAGGTCCCTGCTCGTGCTGCTGCTTGAGGGACTTATTTTCGGAATCAGAGTCGGATTGATCCTCTT
>Ga0115556_1002795_pt1 | contig 11423 bp, 9 predicted proteins | sample COGITO_mtgs_1104_5_FD_87282 | JGI IMG/M metagenome (GOLD analysis project Ga0115556, IMG submission 87282) | Pelagic marine microbial communities from North Sea - COGITO_mtgs_110414 | ecosystem: Environmental > Aquatic > Marine > Epipelagic | place: Germany:Helgoland, sampling site Kabeltonne... | reverse complement strand
CGCTTCTTGCAGAGGGTTTGTTTGCTGTCATTGGACCAGAGTGAGTTGGAGTGGGTGGGGGTTGTTCTGTCGTCACGAACATTGATAGCTAAGTTCATCCACGAGTCTATGGTTATAGGGACCCGCCCCTATTTATTAGGGTGTTGGAAGTGTTGGTCGGGATTGCAATAAGACATAGGCGATGCAGTAACCGAAAGACACTATTTCTCATCATATTCGCACAATCACTAAGGTTCCTAACTTCAAACTGATATTCGTTATCAATTAATCACTAAGTGTTACACTCATTCATTCAGGTTTTTGATTTTTAAAGCACTCCCGATCTCGAGATCCCATGCTGGAATCTTAATTAACAAAGATGAGCTCCAATCGAGCTCCAATCGCCCGCTCTTCAGACATGTTCCGTTTCTGCTGTGTTGTCCTTTTTAGCAACATCTGAACCGCCGTCGACCGGAGCAGTGAAATCCAGAGCATCCTTCCAGTACTTGAGGTAGCACCAAAGAGAGCCGACAGTGAGCAAAACGAGGGGGATGAAACCATAGTAAAAGTTATCCCAGTCGTCATTTCCCTTGATTAGAGGGGCGATGACGAGGGATACCATGCTCATGAGCTTGATGAGAATGTTCAATGCAGGCCCGGAGGTGTCTTTGAAGGGGTCTCCAACGGTATCTCCGACAACACAGGCTTTGTGAGTCTCTGTTCCCTTTCCACCAACGGCACCCTCGATTTCGATGTACTTCTTGGAATTATCCCAGGCTCCTCCGGCGTTACTCATCATGAGTGCAAGCATCATACCAGATCCAATTGCACCGGCAAGGTTGCCAGTGAGGCACTTTGGACCGATGAGGAAACCAACTACGAGAGGAGCGAGAATAGCCCAGAGCCCCGGAAGTACCATTTCCTCAAGTGCCGACTGAGTTGCAATTTTGATGCACTTACCGCTGTCCGCCTCGGCCGTGCCTTCCATCAAACCGGGGATGGTCTTGAACTGCCTATATATGAAGTGTTAGATTTGGTATTCGACAACAAAAAGAACATACGGAAAATAACGTATCCAGGTAAATACCACGCTGCTGCACTCACCTCCTGACCTCGAAGATAATTGCACCGGCCGACTTTTGGACGCTAAGCATTGTCAGTGCGGCAAACAAAAACGGGAGCATCGATCCCCAGATCAAACCACCCATAACAACCGGATCAAGGAGGTCAAGATCGCCAAATTTAAGTCCGGCAGCATCTTTGAAGGCAGTCAACAGACTGAGGCTAGTCAAGACAGCAGACCCAATGGCGAAGCCCTTGCCGGTTGCGGCGGTAGTGTTACCCAGTGCATCAAGAGCATCGGTAGTGTCACGAACGCGAGCGTCGAGCTCTGCCATCTCGGCGATACCACCAGCATTGTCCGCAACTGGGCCGTACGCGTCTGTCGCGAGAGTGATTCCAAGGGTGCTAAGCATTCCTACAGCAGCAATGGAGATTCCATACTGCCCGGCCAAAGCGTTGCAGGAGAGGATTGTCGCTACAATGAGTAAAACAGGACAGAAGCAGGAAAGCATTCCGATACCAAGCCCTTGAATGATGACGGTGGCGGGACCTGTCACACCGGAGGCAGTGATGGATTGAACGGGTGCATAAGAATAAGATGTGAAGTACTATGTCGTGTTGTTTTGTGTTGCGTTGTGTTGCGTTGTGTTGTGTTGTTGTGTTGCGATTTTTTGGTTAGCTCACAGTTTTGAGAAAGGGAACAAAAGAGTAGTTGGCACCATCTATTTTATTTTTTCTCTCATCTTATTTGGCAAAGACAAGACATGCATGGACCTCCCCAAAAAGATAACTACTTACTGTCCGAAAGCAATACTCACCTCGGTGGCCTCCCCAATCATGATACCGCAAACTAAGCCGATGACGATGCAGGTAAAGAGCTTCCAACCGTAGTTATCGTACGTTGTTCCGAAAAGGGCGCCGCAAATGGCCGCGGATGCGCCAAGAACAAGTACAGATGAGCTGGCCGTTCCTTTGTGAAGGGCATGTAGAAGCTCCTTCTGGGAGGCGTTATCCTTCGTACTGACGAAAAAGAATCCAATGGCGGAGCAGATAATGCCACACCCAGCAATCCAGAAAGGCAATGCGATCCTGTTGGCGCATAAATAGGAGAGAGAATTGATGTGATGCAGATGGAGAGCGGGTTGGGTTAGGGTTAGGATCGGTCATCGTCGGTTATCTCCAAATATATATATCACTTTCGACACAATCCTTTTACCGCCGTTCGTACCTGGCTGGGTCGCCGTTTGCGAGAGTTGCTGCAGCGATGATGCTACCCACAAAAGACTCGAAAAGATCGGCTCCCATTCCGGCAACGTCTCCAACGTTATCCCCTACGTTATCAGCAATGACAGCGGGGTTGCGAGGGTCGTCCTCTGGAATACCAGCCTCGACTTTGCCGACAAGATCGGCTCCTACATCTGCGGCCTTGGTGTAGATTCCGCCAGCGACACGGGCAAAAAGGGCAATGGAGCTGGCTCCAAATCCGAATCCACTAAGCGTCTGGACCGCATAAATGGAAGACTACGGAAAGAGAAGAAGAAGAAGAAGATTGGTGTGAGTGAGTGGTGGACAATTAATTTTTCTCATCTGGATTTCTTGAGATGAAATATTACTCACCAAAGTGGCATTATTTGGCCCTCCCAATGTCATCAAAAGGTAGAAGCAGCTAACTCCCAGTAAACCCAATCCTACGACTGTGAAGCCCATGACAGCTCCACCGGCGAACGCGAGCTTCAAGGCACTGTTCATTCCTTGCTTGTCTGCGGCTTGAGTAACCCTGACATTGGCATCTGTTGCAACTATCATACCAGCATAACCAGCACAAGCTGACAAAAATGCCCCTGCGATGAAGTTTGCTGCCATCCGAACACCATTTGTATTATCTACGCGATCAGTAAGTACGCTGAAGATAACCAAAAGAGCGCAGGCCATGACGAAGACGAACATTGAAAGGTATTTGTACTCAACCTGAGGTGAAATCAATGAAGGGAGTGAGGTAGTTGGGTTAGATTCGGCAAGGTTTGTTGTTTAGGAAACGCGACACAAATACGTGATGGAATGAACAAATCGATTGTTAGCAATTGGTGGTTTTTCTTACCGCCAGGAAGCTCTTGGCGCCCCGTTGGATTTGACCAGCAATCTTGTTCATGAGTTCATTGCCCATGGGAGCCCTCTTCACGGTAAAATAGAGCATGATCGCCATGAACGCTGCAATCGAGGTGGATACCAGGGCGAGAGAAACCTGTTGATATTATTAGAATAGAGGAAGCGGGGAAGAATTCGGTTAGAGGATGTGAAATACCAGTCCTTGATGTCATAGTCATTGGTCTCGTCTGTAGTCGTTGGTCTCCTAGACAATTTCTTCACAATAAATTAACGCAGCAACGCAGTTCCCCCGCGAAAAAAAGCGTCTTGCCATTAAAACGTTGGCAACGAGCAATATGTGCAGAGACTCGCGCTGTAGGTGCACCAAAGAAACCCCTCAGCACAACCGTGATAAAACACCTCAGACTGTGCGTACCTGTGTACCCGGGCTCATGAAGCAAACCTTGTTCCCATTACAGGCTTGGAATATAGGAGGGTCGACAAAAATTGCCATTTTTAAGGTTACTGCGTCCGTATGGAGTGCACTATCCTTTCTTTGAGTGTTGTCTGGAAAAACCGTTGGCATCGTCGCATTGAGTCAATTACCCTCATTCTTTTTTGCTTCATTTTCTGGTTCCAGCCTACTCTATAATTGACTTTTCGATATAGTGCCCAATTCTCGGGGAAAAAATATCTCTTAGGGTTTATCTCCAACGAGCGTCATGTTTCCAGGTCCACTGGGCAGATCCACAATGGCACCAGGTCTATATAACGCGGCCTGTAGCGCCCAGCTGCGCAGATTTACGACGGCCCCTACAATGGCACCAGGTCTATATGACGCGGCCTGTAGCGCCCAGCTCGAAAGTCACTCACTGTGCTATCCCGACCTGGACAAGGCGATAAAATCAATCACAACGAAAAAACCAAAGCGCCTCTACACTGTGGCTGATTTCGGAGCTGCTGGTGGCTCGTCGTCAATAGAACTCTTTTCTCGAGTTGCGTCCCGCTTTAGCAGATCCGGTAATACTACTTCTCTTCAGATTTTCTTAACAGATTTACCTAGCTCGGATAATAACGAGCTGATTAAAGCCATTGATGCCAGTGATGTGATGAAAAACCACTATCCCTCAGTCATCGGGCGGTCTTTTTACGAGCGTTGTCTCCCCCAGAGGTATGTAATATGTAGAGATGAGATGATATATGATGATGACGTACTCTAACTAACATTGGATGAGCAGTTCTGTCGACCTTTCCCTCAGTTTTATCACTCTCCACTGGCTCCAGAACGACGAGAAAGATGACCAAAACTATCTTATGCTACCGTCTCCACAAGTGATGGTCCATGAAGCCAGGGTACCGCAGTTTGTCATCGACGACTGGGCGAATCGAGCACACAATGATCTCGTTCAGTTCTTGTCTCATCGATCTGTCGAGCTCTCAGTGGGGGGTGCTGGAATATACCTCTCAACCGGGGGGGGAGGTACACACGAAACCGCCCTTCCCTGTGACTGGGACATTTTACCTAACAGTATCTCGGACAACTCCCTCCCCACTCTCGCCATTTCCCGGATGATTGGCGATGGCTTGCTCTCGGAAGACAAGCTGTACCTCGCAATGGTGGGCCTCTATCGCCGTGCGCCGGCAGATATTGAGCGCGCAGTGGAAGCAGTCCCGCACCTTGATTTGCTGAACATCGAAGAAAGACGACTAACGGTTGGTAAGGGTTCACTTACTGGTTTCGACCTCTTTTGGGCGATCCATGCGCCAAGTTTATCTTCTTCGATGGATCTGACTCCTTCTCAGACGTCCTCCCTCCGTTCCTATTGCCAAGACGTGTTCTGCGAACACCTATTGGACAAGAATGGTAGTATGATCCCTTACTTAAGTTTTCATGTGCAGAAGAAAGAAATGACGGGAGTCTCGTAGTTGATTGTTGTGGGCTGGGGGAGTTGTTGTATGCAAAAAGGTTCTAAAAAAATCCACATTTCATATATTTTTCTAAATAATTATTATTTTCTTGTCGTCGTGCCAGCCCCCGCTGTCCCCGATCCTCCCCTTTTGACGAGATCGTAGTACCCTTTTACCTCGGAATTGTCATAGATGCTTGGTCTGTTGTCATTGATTGTCCAAATGCTGCTCCCCAAACTCTTCTTCCCTAGGCTGCCCATGCTCTCCCCCACCCCTAGACCCCCAGAAAAAACACTACTCCCTCCAGTAGTTGACCCCCCTAGACTACCGAACTCCTTCCCCGATAGCTTATCCCGAAGATAAAGAGGTAAGAATCCTTCCTTTAACGCTTGGTCGATCTCCTTTTTATGCTTGAGATTCATGCTCTTCTCGGCACCCATATTCCGATCGTCTCTCTCCCTCTCCTTCACCTTCACCTCGATCATTGACTTAAATGGGCACTGATATCCATCGGAGCGCCGCACAAGCGGCAGCGATTTGCCGTGTAGCTTCCTTTCTTTTGTGATTGTTGGGTATGGGTCTAGTATCTCGTGGTCAGCAAACTTTCCTTCCCAGGAGGAACTGTCATCGGCCCCATTGCCGTCTAAGAGACTCCAGTCTAAGCCGTCGGGGGATGCCTTGTACTCCTCTTGATCGGCATCGATGAAGTCGTACCTTTGAAAAGGGTCCTCGGGTTCGACATACTCCACTGGCCCCTGTTTTTCCTCCTCGCCCAGGAGCCTCCTCTTGAAATCCGTGAGGAGCTTCGTCCTGTTGACCTTTGGGTTTTTCTTGACTCTCCTGAGGAACATCATCTCAAAGGTAATTTCGGGGGGGCCTTCTTGAACTTTCTCCTCCAGGATAGCCTTTCTCTTCATCGTGTCGACATAAATGCTCTTTGCTTCCTTCCTTTCCTCCTCTGTCATGCTGCTCGCCCTATGCGCTTGCTTGTGTATAGTCTCGCTCTGCTTGCTTGCCAGATCTCTCAGCATTATCATTTTTCGTTTATCAAGCTTTCCTGTCGCAACGGCCCACCTTTGCTCGATCCAACGGGAACGGATCATTGCCATTCCATTGAATGCTTGCTTGAGATCAGGGTACATCTCTAGTTTGTCGTTATAGTCTTTGATGCTGAATTGGAGGGCCCTAACGTCGGTTGCGGTTACGACAGAGACCGGTTGGGGGTTTGGGAGATCGCCAAGAAGAGAACGGGGACCAAGCATCCCCATAAAGCGACCATCGATGGTGCCGATGAAACCGGACGGAAGCAGCACCTTGCTGTATCGAGAGTTTTGCAAAGGAGCTTTCGACTTGTTTGTTGAGTGTGCATTTGATTTTGCGTTTGAAGTTGCCGCAATCTCTCCTTCCAGCTGGCGGTCCTTCTTTTCTTTTTCGCCCTCTCCGCTCTCTCCTTTATCCTCCTTCTTCTCTCTCTTTTCCACGCCATCAGCACCCCCTCCTACATCGATATTTTCACCACCTCCCACGTCCCCAGCTTGCTGCACGCCGGCGGTCTGCAAACCGCTGGCCTTTGCATCCCAGCCATCTGACTCTACCTTTTCAGTGTTTCTAGCCTTCGTCATCTTACATTCCCCCTCCATGATGGCGTAGACGAAGCGCGTCCTTTCGCCCTCTGCGATGATCTTCTTGCCGCGGGGCAGGGTAACCATCTTGACGAGCGGACGGGATGATTCCTTTCCGCTGCCGGGGAGCATGCAAGTAAGTCCGAGGGAGCGAAGTAGATTTTGGATGGAGAGCTGCTGGGTCAAGGGGGTGAGGAAGGGAAGAAGAGGAGAGGAGGGGAGGAGGATGTACTCGCTCCCCTTCTTGATGGATACGATGATCTTCTCTTCCTTCCCCCCCATCTTGCTCCTCATCTCTGCCCCCTCAAGAATTGTTCCCACGACATTCCCCGTCAGGCCGAGTGTTTTTGCCTTTTTGTCTCGCTCCTCTCGGAGAGTCTGGGGTAAGTAAAGGCTCCCAAACACCTCCCCCTTTCGGATGTTTATTACAGACCCTCCCACAGATCGGCTGAGGGAACCACCTCCGAGACAATTTGAACCACTACTGTCAACTGTTCCATCGACAGAACCACCGCCCGCATCGCCGGCATCGACCACTCCTCCGACGTAAGTTATCATTGCTTCGCCGTGAAGCATTATGTACACAGCGCTCTTCTGACCCCTAGCGAGAACAAATTGGTGTCCGTGGTTGTCAATTACCTGCCTATAAATTATTTCCTTGCAAAGTTTGTTTTGTATCTTGCGATCAAGCAGGTTCCAGACTGGTTCTGACGGCATGTTCGTGTACGACTGGAGGTATGCATGGATTGCTTGAAGGTGTTCATGGGTGCGTGCAGAGGGACAGAAGGAGAGGAGAAGCCTCTGAAGGGTGTGGAGTGCTGAAGATCGGGACTGACCTAAGAGCTTTGCGTGATCTCGGACAATGGTAGATACAGACTTCGGCTGGATCGACGAGCGCCGGCGGATCTGTGAAATTGGGGACCCCGGCTTGCCCGGAACAGACCCCGTTACTGCACTAACCAGGGGAGGTGATGACCGAGCAGTTTGGCCGATTCCTTGGCCTCCCGAATTTCGTCCCAAATTTCCCTCGTTTCCCCCGGTAACACCAACGCCAGTTGCATTTCCTGTTTTCTTCCCTACTGTTGTTACGCTTGTCGTTTTGCCCATTGTTCCTATTGTCATGGGCATAGTAATGTCAATGTTGCTGTCAGATGCATTATGGGTTGCGGTCCGCGGTGGAAGAATGTCGGGGGCCGAGGCTGTATGCCTCAGACCAACCATTATTTCCTCAGGGTGTTATAATTATTTTGATAGACCGTTGGGTCAACTCCTGCTTCATTTTGTTCCAACCCTACATATTCAACCCAATGGAAAGAATTTGTGAATTAATCTAGTGACAGGCGCTTCCAACGCGTTCAATTTGCCCCTCTGGTAAGAATGGTAGCGATATGGAATAGCCTCCGTCCCCCTGCAGACAAGAGCAAAAAAGTTTGTGAGACTCCCATCCCCCCCGCCCACCTCCCCACAATCCTCCCAGCATGGGAAGAAATTAGCTCATCGATGAACACTGCAAAATCGACGATCGACTCATTCGAGAAGAGTATTGTGCGCCTTCGAGGAACTTCCCTTGCTTCGGCCGCTGCCCAATCTGCGAGCATGAGGGTAGGGAGGTTACTGAAGGTTGCAAAAGTGAGGGACTTAGACAAATGCTTAAACGCTCTAGGGGCAGCAAAGACGAAGGTGAATATGGCATGGGCTGGGTTGGAAACCCAAGCGGGCGAGAAGCTAGTGGACGACCTTGTCCCTATGATTGAGAATGTTGTCTTCTGTCTGGAAAAGGTCGAGGAGAGACTGACTTTCATTGACAGGATACTTAACCCCAAGACGGTTGCGGAGATGGACAAATCGGCAATAGAAAAGCAGCAACAGGCAGAGAGGTTAAAAAGGTTCGAAGAGAACAGAAGGAAGAAGAAAGAGGGGGCTCAAGAAACTCCCGACACATCATCACCCTCACCTCAGACAGCGACAACTTCGGAACCCCCTTCCTCGTCCCCGGATGGGCGGCGTCCGTCAATCGCCGGCACCCCGCCACTACAAACTGATCGATCACGACAGCCAGAAGAATCAATGACAATTGCACCTCCAGTTGTCTCCTCCTCATATATGAACCCTAACACTGCCCTCAGGGTTAATAAAGTGGCACGAAAATTCAAAGAGAAGAAGGTAGCTGTTGATGTTAGCGCTCAAAGTAAGGAGTTTGGCGATCCTATGGCACTTCTTAATATGGAAAGGGAGCAGCCGATAGGGGAGCCGATATTAGAGTTGGGGGAGTATTTTGCATTGAGGGCGGAAATGAGAAAGAGTGTGGGGGGATTCCGGCCAAAGTCCATGACGAGTAAAGATATCATGGGCCTGATGCTAAGCGAGAAGCCGAGGACTGCTGCGGGAGGGGTCATGCAAAGCCCATTTAAGGTGAAGGCGAGAGGGAGTAGGTGGGGAGTCCTTCAGAAAGGGGTCAAGGGAGAGGTAGAACATGTTGCCTCCTTGCCCTCTAAGCCTAAGCCTGTGGAAGAAAAGAACGAGCCTCCCGAGGAAACCAAGGAATCCCCTGAGGACTCATCGACAGAGAAACGGGCGACGCTCACGCTGGCAGCGGGAATCTCTCGTTCGCTAAGCAAGAGAGGATCTATTTTGCGCAGACCTTCGAGCAAGGAGCTGGCAAGTGATGAGATGCGATCCGTTAAGTTTGAGATGGGAGGGGGGGGCGGAGGAAAGGAGAGTGACGTCACCGACAATAACTATGATGACATCCCAAAAATTGGTGAGAAGAATCAAATTCTAAAAGAGATTGAAACTGCCAAGTCAGAATTCCGAAGGGAATCGTCACAAGCCTCGGAAAATGTTGACATGGAGCAGTTCAAGCTTGCGTTTCACCAAAACAACGATGCCCAAAGTGAAGGTGAATCTCGTGTGCCACCAGAACAATCAGTACAACAACCACCAAAACAACCACGAGAAGTAGAAGGGAAAGGGAAAGGGGAAGAACCGCCAGTCGAAAGAAAAAATACTACGAAATTATTTAAGAACCTGTCCAAGACAACCCGGATACTTTCTAATATGCGGTCGCGAGTTTCCATGGTTACAAGTAACTTTTCCTCCGGTTTGCGGAACGTTGTCAGCAGCTCAGCACCATTGCAGAACATCTTCTCCCGGAAAAAAAAGCAAATTCACACTTCAGAGGCTGTACCCACCAGCGATAAAGAAATTAGTGATAGTGCCGTTGAGTATTGGAGGAGGAAAATCACCGAATTCGACGAGGACGAGTATAAGAGCAGTAATGAAAACGAATTTGTCTGGATGAAGCTAAATTTGGCGATAGCTTTGAAGTGCAAGGCGGAGGTTGAAGCTGCAGAAGACACCAACGACTCAACTGAAGATGACAAAGAAAGGGAAATTATGAAAGCTGAAGCTCGCGAAATGTTCGAGGAAGTAAAAAAAGTATTTCCGAATGATCCAACGAGTTACCTGAGGCAGGGGCAAATGCTGGCAGGGAGCAGTGTAGGGAGAGATAAGCTAGAGGGGAAGGAAAACCTCCAGAAAAGCGTCAAGTTGTGCAACAACTCAAGCAGCACTACTACCAGCAGCTTTGATTCCCTTAAGGTAGATGCAATGGCTAGCTACAACAGCGTTGCATACGAGAACAGTGACCTAAAGCACGCTGCTGAATGCTGTGAGCACATACTAACAAATGCCGTGTTCTACGCATCTGACGAGGCACTTTGTACAATGGCTCAGATATGCATACGGAGGGGACAGTACGACAAGGCACAAGAATATTACAGCGTATTGGGCAAGATGCTCGGGGAGGCTGAACTGAAGAAGGTAGTGGGAGGAGGGAGAAAACAGAAATACATTTACGATAGATTCCAAAACAAGGATTTGGACATGAAGAACCTCCAGTGGGCTGTAAATTGATGTGTAACAATTTGCAGAATAAGTTTGCCTTACTGGAAGGATGGCTAACCTCCCATATGTTGTACTTTACAATTAATTTTCAGCACGTGTTCAGATGCATGCGCGGCGGTCTCGAGGTCGTCCAAGAAATGAAAAATGATACTTAAGCCACTGCATACCACTCCAAACGCAATCCCCCTCCCTTTCTTGGCACGATCTTATCATGAGCTGCCCATTCGCCCCCCAAAAGTCAACAAACTCTCCCCCTTCTGATAATACAATGGCGTCATCTTCGTCTTCTTTGTCAAATACCTCACAGGGTCTGTCAACATCAAAAACTGATGGTGGCTTCGCTGACATTGACGTGTCACAGTGTCCAGCTTTCAAGTCCGGTTGTCCTTTTAGTGGTACGAAACAGACTCCTGAGAATGTAGCGAACCTGGTGAAGGAAATACCACAGAGTCACCTCGATAGTCGGTCAGAGGTAAGAGTGGCATTGAAAGAGGCACGGTGTCTAGATTATACCGCCGCAGAAACGCTAACTAAAAATGAAATGAAATTGCTCCATCCCATCATCCTATCATCCCATCATCCCATCGCTGCAGACGAGCAAGCAGTTCATGAGTGCGATTGAGTCGATCAACCGTGTTCGCCTTGGAAGTAGCTCTGATTCTGACACTGCTTCCAACGATGGAGAAAGCCCGGGCAACCTTTCCGCGAAGCTTGAAATTTTCTCTCTTTGGAATACAGTGGTGCAGGAGATTATTAACCGAGCCGAACAGATCAAAAAAGATGTGGAGGAGACTGATCAGGCAATTGAAGATGAAGGGAAGGATATGGAGGCTGAGCTGTCCAAATTGTTGAAGGTAAGTG
>Ga0115556_1002780_pt1 | contig 11456 bp, 16 predicted proteins | sample COGITO_mtgs_1104_5_FD_87282 | JGI IMG/M metagenome (GOLD analysis project Ga0115556, IMG submission 87282) | Pelagic marine microbial communities from North Sea - COGITO_mtgs_110414 | ecosystem: Environmental > Aquatic > Marine > Epipelagic | place: Germany:Helgoland, sampling site Kabeltonne... | reverse complement strand
TTTTTTTTGAAAAAAAATCCCAAAATTAAAACGAATATCCAGGTTCTCCCTCACAAACCCCCCAAAAAAAAAAAAAAACCCTCACAAACCCTCACAAATCAGAAAAATCTAGCAAATTTCCCTCACAAACCCTCACAAATCGATCCTCACAAACCCTCACAAACCCTCACAAATTTTCGGAATCCCGAAATTATCAATCTTGAAAATAAAATTACCGAAAAATCAAACGAATTTGTTGTCCAACATATAAATTGCGAAAAAATATTAAGAGAAAATAAATTAAGAGAAAATAAATTAGATACAGAAAAAATATTAAGTAAAGAGAATAATAATTTAGAAGAAAATTTATACTGTTGTGAAAGTTGCGGTAAGACTTTTAAACGAAATGATAACCTTAAACGTCATAAAGAACGATATTGTCGTGTATTAAAAGATATTAAATATCAAAATCAACAACTTATTGAAGAAAATCTTATTCTAGAAAAAAAAGTACAACAATTAAATACAGACCTTATTAACAAACCAACCCAAATTATTAATAATACTATTAATATTAATGGATTTGGTAATGAAAATTTAGGATATATATCTGACCAATATATTAGAACTCTTTTATCTATACCATTTAATGCTTTACCGCGTCTTATTAAGGATATACATTGCAATCCACACCATCCTGAAAATCATAACATTCGGAAAACAAATAAAAGAGATAAGTTTATTTCTATCTATCAAGATGGTAAATGGACTTATGAAGATAAAAATAAATTATTAGATAATCTTATAGATGAAAAAATGGCGATGCTTGAGAGTAGTGTTGATAATAGTTTAGATAAAAAACGATTGGAACGTTTTGAAGAATTTAAAGGAAAATTTTATGAAGATGAAACAACTAAATCTTCAAATATAAGTGAGGCCGAATTAATTATACTAAATAACAGTTAATATTATATGGACGAACTACAGACTAAAATTAATAATCTATATTTATCATCAAACATAAATTTATATGAATATAATAAAATTATAGTTGAATGTGTTAAATATCACGAATTTGCAGCAACTGTATTTGTATATGATAATATGATTCAAAATAATATTAAACCAAATGAATTTACATTTAAAACAATTGAGAAGTTACATAGTAAAACATTACCAGAAAATATAAGTATTAAACTAAAATGTGATGGTAAAACAAGGTTGCAACCAAGAAGAAGAATACATAAAATTATTAAAGGACATAATTATACTGAAAATTATCAAAATGCTCTTGAGAATTTAGATAAAGTAAAGGAGTTTTTAAATAATAATGAACATTACAAAAAATATCATAAAGATAAATTATCAAAAATTTTATCAAAAAATTGTAATACGAGTATTAAAGATACTAAATATATTATAACTAATCTTAAACGTACTAATTTTTTACCAAAAAATGAAACAAATAATACAAAGATTACAAACTTTTTTAAACTGAACGAACCTGTAACAATTGACCTTAATAACTGAATATATCAATGATTTAGGTCTTCACCAAATAAAGATGAAATGTTTCTTATAATAATATGTATACTAAAAATATTAATTTATTTAGATAGTAGCGTTATATTATATTTTGATATGAAAGGTGAAAATATAATAATTGGTAAGGATGGGAGAATAAAGATTATATATTTAGGTCATTGAGATTATAAAATGATGAAATTAAATATATTCGAGGAACTATGGGATATATTGCACCCGATGTTTTAAGATTTAGTTATAATAATAATTATAATATTTGGGGTTTAAAACGATTACCTTGCTTATGTTAAACGGGTACTTATCATACATGATAATAGACCATCGGTCATAGAATTATATTATTTTATAAAATAAGTATATATTTAAGAGAATATAATAAATAAACTTAATTATATATATATGCCTGGTCAAAATCCTTGGCAAGCTCATCTAAAAAAAACATCTAAAAAAAATGGTAATTTAAAAGGGCCTAAATTATTTAAACTTGCAAGCCAATCATACGTGGGGGGAGGTAAAAAAAGCAAAAAAAATAATAAAGATATGGAATATGACGAATACGATGATGATAAAAAGGTTAAATCGAATAAAAAAAATATAAATACAACAGGTTATCAATGGCAGTGTATACTTTGTGGTAAACAATTTATATCAAATGAATCACTTTGTCATCATTATGAATCAACTGGACATAATGAAAATTATGACAATCAATACACAGAAGGAGAAGGTGCTGGTGGTAATTATTCAAAACCTAAACCTCGATTAGTAAATAGATTATTAAGAAACACAATTAAAACATGTGTCCCTGAAACTGTTTTATATGATGAAATACCGTATGAAATACCTGATGATGAACCATATGAAACTGATAATTATCATAATTATAATCGGGATATGGTATCTAGGTCACTAAATGAATATAAAAGCGAATATCATCATGAATATGAACAATGTGATGATGAATATTGTCCTGAATATGATTTAGAAGACGGTATGAATTATGACCACGATTATGATAATGACGAATATAATGACGAATATAATGGCGATGAAGATGAAAGTGGTATAGAATATGGTAATTATGCTCATAACCTTTCCTGCCCCGTCCACCCTGTCAACTGGCCACGGGTAACAGAACCCAAGAGAAATAAACCAACCAAAAGTGCTAATAATAAAAAAAATAAAGGATAAAATTTAATATTATAATATTATAGTAATTAAATGAAAATTAAAATAGCTATTTCTGGCAAATTTTGTAGTGGTAAAACTACACTATCTAACCAAATAATATCATTAATTACATCCAAATATCGTAATATAGCTATTAAAAAAGTTTCTTTTGCAAGTGAAGTTAAACGTATTGCGGAACAAACATTTTTAATGAAAGAGAAAAATCGAAATCTACTTCAATCAATCGGTAGAAAAATGCGTGAAATTGATGAAGACGTTTTTTGTAAATATATTGTTAATGATATTGATATGGATATTAATTCAAATCAATTAATTATTTTAGATGATCTAAGATATAAAAATGAGATGGAATATCTTAAAAATAATGGGTTTATTATAATACGTTTAAATATTACACGCGATGAGCAATATCGCCGAATAAAACAACTTTATCCAAATGAAAATTATACTATAGAAAATTTTAATCATGGGTCAGAAGTAGGATTAGATGATTTTGGTCCAGAAAATTTTGATTTATACTTAAATGGTGATATAGATAATTCCCAAACTATAAAAACATATGTTGATAATATATAAAATATGACAAAATTAACTATAAAAACTAATAATGGTGATATTCAAATTTATAATGATTTATGTGCCCCAAGACATGATTGTTTAAAAGGTTCAATCGTTCAGAAAAACTATATTTAACATAATAATCGCATTGTTATTAAAAAAGGGTTGGGTTATTTTCATTGTATAATATAGGTTTTATATTTAAATTATTAAAAATGTAGATTATTTTAAATCAATATTTGTTTTTTTTAGTAAGGCTATTTGTGCTTTTAGTTCATTTGTGGAAGGAGGCTTAATTTTACTAACAATATTCTTGTTTGAATTATTGTCTATATTTTTATTAGGTAACGGTCTGGCTTTAGCCTTTGCTTTAGCTTTTGGTTTAGGTGTTTCATGTTCGATAATGCCAATTGATTTTGGATTAACTCCATTTTTTTTGCATTCTAAAATAACTGCATTCTCGGGTATTCCTAAACGAAGCATTTTATGATATTTTTCATATTCTTCCGATTTGTCATTAATTTCTTCATCAGAAGATTCAACCGAAGATGAATCTTCGGTTGATTCTAATAAAACTAGTTTCTTTTTTTTAGGTTTTTTCATTTTATTATCTATTTTTTTTGGATAATCATATAAAATTTCCTTCATATCATAATCATCTGAGAAAAAAAGACATTTATCTATTGAAAAAATATCTGGATATAGTTTACATTGGACAAGTTTCCAATTTAAACCATACGTATCATTGTTTAACCAAATACCATATAACCAAAAAATACATTGAACAAATGACTTAGACCTAATATCTTTACTACCTATAATATTATTATTATTATCATAAACTTTAAAAGTATTTTTAGTTATATCCTGCGTATATACATTTAATTTATCATTATCATCGATACATGATATCATTGACATAGATTTACAACTATAATTATTACTAATAAATTTATCTTCATTATTAACTATATGTTGTTCTAAATCACCCATATCATCATAGAATTTTTCAGTATTATCATGCAATAATCTACTTGATAAAGATATTGTTAATTGCAACGTATCTTGTATTAATGTTTTAGTATTTATTCCATATGGACAATATAACGGTATTGTTTCTGTCATAATATTTTGACCTTTTTTATTAAAACACCTAATATTATATTTTTTCTTGTCTTTCGGTTGGTATAACTTAAAGGCAATATCATTTATATTAATATTTTTTAGTTTGTAAAGACACAAACTCATTATATTATATATAATTAATTTTAAAAGTATATTTTATATTTAGCTATGTATTTAAAGATTAATCTTAATATTAAAATTTTGATTATATATATATATATAATATATATGGAACAAACTAATGAGTGCATGATATGCGGGTTACTTAATGATGAAACTTCGTTTTCATTAAATTGTGGTTCAATCAATGAAAAACATACATTCCATACTTTATGTCTTAATACTGCATTAAAGATACCAACATCTCACGTATCCTTCTCTTCAAGTATAATACAAAAACAATGCCCTTATTGTAGATTTAAAATATCTGGATTTATACCTCTCCCAGAAGGAATGAAACCAGTAAAAGGTTTGCATAAGGAATATACCTATAAATTACCTGGTTTATCTCAAGTGCGAACTCGAGTTAAAATGAGCTGTTGTCAAGCTATAAATAAATCAGGTGAAAATAAAGGTAAACAATGTACTAATTTTGGTTATTACAATTATAGTTTTGATGAAATAAATAATAAGGTGTATTGTGGTCGCCACAAACCAAAACTAAGTCCAGAACCATCTAAAGTTTAACTTGTAAATAATATAATATTAAATTAAAGGGTATCATAAGTCATTAATAAATATTTAAATAAATGGGGTAATAATATATTATGTGGCAAGAAAAATATACAGAAAATTTATCTAATATTGATATTAAAAAAAAATCAAGTGAAATTAACGCTTCAATAATAAAGTACTCTATTTTTGAAACAAATGAATCTTATAAAAAATTTGTAAATTCTGATAAACACAGGGGTAATAATATTAAATGTCAAATTAAAACAATATAAATACCAATTAAAAATTTAAACACTATTATCTAATATATAATTTTTAAGATTATTTTTAAGATTATAATCTAGTATACCCAACCCTTTTGACTCTTTGCAAAAATTTTGAATCATTGCGTGCGATATTCCTATTTTATTGTTACTTTCAATATTGGTTATAATATTATTGAGTTCACTAATAATATTATCATCTATAAATTCATACCAATATCTAAATATGTTGCATCTATCAACATTATTAGTATAATTAAAACGAATAATATCACCTAATCTATTAGGTTGAAATAATCGTTTATCAATACCATCTATATTAACTGCTGTAGCAAAAATTATTACACCTCTTTTTTTATTAAAACCCGATATTAGGCTATATATACACGACAAATTTAGTTTATCATTCATTAAATCTATATTTTCTAATAAAAAGAAGGTATTTATTGGAACATTTTTAAACGCGTTTATAATATCATTATTATTAATATTCGGATTTGTCAAATCAAGTAATCCTATATTAATATTTAATTCATACGCAATCTTTTCAATAAATTTAGTTTTACCTGTTCCCGATGGTCCTATTAATGTAAAACCTTTAATACCATAATGATCGATCATTGAATCAGTCATATTATTTTTTGAAATATGATGAGACCTCCAATTCATATCTTTAAAACCTAAATATAAATCAATTTTCTTTCTGGTCTTATCATAAATATCATGACTAAATTGATAATCTCTTATTGAAAGATTATTAAGACTTTTACCCTCAATCCACTCGTCTTCATAATTCCAAATAGATATATTGTTTGATTTTTGATAATATGATTCATAACATTTTTTTATAAAATCAGTTATTATATTAGTATCCAAATCCATTAAATAAATTATTATTTCATCACTTCTAATTATATTAGTTTCACTTGTACTGTTTAATATATCACCTAACTTATAATTTATATATAGTTTATATTTTTTACCATTATAAATATGTTCATACGTATACCAACCTTTATTTGGAAAATATTTTAATATAAAATGTTCTTTTTCAAGATTATAAATATTACATTTTTTATCATTAATCGGATTTTTGTGTACTATTTTTGTTAATATCCAGGGTATCATAATAGAACTATTTGGTAAATCTTTGTTAATAGTTACTTTAGTAAAAAAATTTCGAATAATAAAATAGTTCCATACTCCCATTATCAATGTTTTAGCTAAATATAACGCAAATGTAGCTAAAGATGTTAAAAACAAAGAAGAATATTGAGGTGATAATTTTGTAACTGAATGATATAATGAAATGATAACTAAAATTATACTTGCAAAACTAACTATACACAAAGTAAATGCTTTGCAATATTTTAAATAATTTGTCCCATCATTATTTAAATCATCAATTAATCTTTCATTTACCCCATGATCAAAACCTATATCAACTCCGAAATTTTCATTAATCATATAAGAATTATATATATTATTATATAAGTAAAATTTATTTTTTATGTATAATAATATAAAATACGGTTTAAAAAATAATATAAAATACTCTTGTATCAAATATTCAGATAATGGATATTATTCATCAGAATATAATATCTATGGTAAACTAATAAATTTAAATTGCAAAAAAAGGAAATATATACCTGTTAAAATTATTATCTATCATAATCAAGTTATTTTTGATGCAAGTTTGAATAAAATTGAAAATAATTATACTATAAAAAAAAATAAACAATTTGAATATGCAAATAAAAAATTAAAACATGTTATTTATTCAAATGATATAAGTGACAACGATATTAACGATATAAAATATTTATATATTGAAAATTCATTAGAATCATATGGAGATTATAGATATATAATTAAACATATTATTAAGGGTAAATGGACAATTGATTTTGGTCTTAAATACATTAATAGTGGTTTGTCTAATTATGAATGGACTATCGATACTATAAATGATTCTTTATTAGAAATTTATAATTTAGCTGAATTTATAAACAAACGAATTCAATTATCAGTTTTATCAATTTTAGAAGACAATCGTACAATAAATATTGAAATTGAACATCTTCGAACATATAAAATTTTATACGGGCGAGATTATAATGATTGTTACTTATGTATAATTGATATAATTATTGATAGTTCAATTTATCAAGGTATGAATAGTAATGATTTTACAAAATATTTATATAAAAAAGTCCACTTTTTAAAAGAATATCTTGATAATCTTATCAAAAATAAAAATGACGAATATTTGTTTACATATTATATATTTAAGGTAACATTATTACATAATAATCAGTTACTATCTAATTGTTTTGATGACATTTTATACATTTTTTATTGTGAAGAAATTGACTTAATTACTGAAAACTCTATTTTAAAACTTAGAAATGATATTAAAAAATATGGAAATACAATTTTTTATAATAAGATTAATAATTTAATAAAACATTTAGATATCACATAAAACATATTCTAATAAATTGTCTATAAATATTTCAACTTTATTATCTATTGTTTATATCAGTAATAATATTTTTAAGATTTTAAGATTTTTCTTTTTTTGTTTCCTTACATACACATCACATAAAAATGTAAATAATATGTGATAATTATAATCCATTTTTTTCAAAAATTTCGTTTGGTAAACATATCATTTATTATTTCAAAATATTATAATATGTTTAGAGATATTGAAAGTGAAACAATAGTTTGTAGATATTGTATATATACACAAAATGAAATTGATGGAAATTTCACTATATTATGTAATTGTCGTAATAATCGGACATTTATACATGAATCATGTGTTAGAAAATTTATACATTATAATGGGAATTATTGTGAAATATGTGAAACTTATTATAATATAACCCTTTATGAATCACTAATCGAAAAAGTTAAGCAGATATCATTTTTTTTTAAAAGTGAAGCTATTTTAAAACCCATTTGTTAACATCCTCTAAAACATTTCATAAGTTTTTGAAGTTTTATTTATTAATTCATTCGGAATATTTGGTAAATCATCGTTATATATACTTCTAAGTACGGATACAAATGCTAAAATTTGGTTCATCTAATTAAATTTACGTGGTGTTTTAAATAGTTTAATTATTTCCAAGATAAAATAAATAAAATATTAATTTAATATAAAATGGGTGGACAAGAATCTAAATATAATTGTCACGAAGAACAATCATTAAAAGAATCATCTCAAATGATTCAACCAGAAAAAAAACACATATTTTATTAGAACCTTTAGAAGAACCAGATAATAAACTAATACAAAAAAAATAACGAATTTCATAATGTCAAAAATATAGAAAGACTAAATTTTGGAGTACAATGTTATAATTGTAATGCAATCTTATTTATACTTGAATATGGCTATGTAACTTCTAATTATGGTTATTACCGTTGTAGTAAATGCGATCAATTAGATATTTGTATAAACTGTTATAATACAGGATGTATTAATTTAAATTATATTCCTCCAAAATCTTGTAAAGATAGTCATGAATATATATAAGTTACCATACTCAGAAAAAGAAATTAATAAAATGTGTGAATAAGATTAATAAACTGTTTTTATATCTAATAAAATTCATTTGTAAATAGTGTTATTTTACTAATATATGTATAAGTATATCTTGTTATTTTCGGTCATTTACCTCATAATCAAAGTCTTTTTCCGTTAAAACATATGCCCAATGTTGTAAAGTTTGACGTATTTTTGGACTAATATTAAAATCATTGTATTCACCCCCTTTTTTTAATATTTGGGTTACAAGCCATTTTCTAAATCGACCATTATGACTTGCTAATGATTTCCACCTACCTATTTGACGTTCATCATCATCTGTACGCCGACCCTCATAAAACCTACAGTACCACTGAACCCAACCGTATGGGTCTTGACTATCAATCCAGTCTTTATCTTCCCAGAATTCAAGTGTAGTACCTACTTTTTCCCCATATTTATTAATTTTTTTATCATAATTATCCCATTCAGTTACTAACCAATTTTTTGGAATATTTTTCCACCATAATTTTGGAAATTCCAGGTGTTGGTCTTCATAATCTGTTTTATTCACAGATGAATATATTGGTCTCCAATAAGTACCACCAAAACTACCTAATTTAAATATTTCAGACGGTGATAGGTTCGGCCTAAATTCAGGATAATCCTTGAATATAAGCTCACCAAATTTATTTTTCTTAACGACCATTTATATAAATAAAATAAATAAATAAAATAAATAAAATATTTTTATATGAATAATTTCAAATTTTAATCCCATCATTTTCCTCAAAATTGAATATTGTATTATATTTTTCATATAGTTTAAATATTGATCTTTCTTTTTGTTTAGCTTCTATCATTATATCGATATCAACGCCATATTTTTCTTTAATATCTAGCATATATTCAGGTATATTTTCTATATAATCTGAGTGATGACCTATTTTACCAGTCCCTTGTTCAGATATGTGAAATTTAGGTTTTATACCCCGTTTAGACCAAGTATTCAAAATTTCTTCAACATAATCTCCAGCAGGTTTAAATTCTTCGTCTTTATGAAGAAGTTTATAGCAATCATAATGATGTGAATCGAATACAGTTGGTATATTAACTCTTTTTGAAATATCCAGTGCATCTTTAATTGAAAAGCACTTTTCACAATTTTCAATTACAAGCCTTCTTTTAACACGTTCGGGTAATCTATGAAAATTTTCTACAAATTTATCTATAGATTTCTTTTTATCACCATAAGTACCACCACCATGTATAACCATTACTGAATCATTGCCCATACCCATCCTATCTAATATTTCAGCATGTTTATCAAGGTCAAGTAAGGTATTTTGAAAAACGTGCTCTTTAGGAGAACCTATGATATTATATTGTCCTGGATGAAATGTTACTCGCATTTCATTTTTTTTTGCGTAATTGCCTATCTTTTTTAATAATTCATCAGCAAAATCTAGACTATATCTTTCAATTTTAGGATTTGAAACATGTGGGAATATATCGCTTGATAAGCGTATAGTTTTTATGTTATTTTTTTTACACCATCCAAACATTATATATGTATCTTTTAGATTTTGAATACCTAATTCTTTTAATTTTTCTTCACCTTCTAAATAATACGTAGCTAATCTACATGTTCTTGATGAAAATATGGGAGGTTTACCTTCTCTTAATTCATTTACAATACAACATAATCCTAAATTAATATACATGGTGTATAATAATTTATAATTAAGATTTTTCAAATTTTAAAAATTAATAAGTCTTTATTTTTTCTACCGAATTTTTAGGCCTTATGTCGCTATTGGGGTAATATTGTAAGAAATGCTCCTGAATATATTTTGTATCATAATTTTCGGTTGGGTAAGATATTTGTTCTTTTGATTCTAATGAAGATATTGTAATATCTTTAGTTTTTTGTGAAAATAACAATGCCCCACGTGCATTAAATTTAGATAAATTATATGTGGTTTCTAGTTTAAAACCGTTTCTAATTTGTGGATTGCTAAATTTAAGTAAAGTAAGTGTTACTTTTCCAAAAGAAGCTGTATTCGTAATAACTTTAATACATCCATCTGATATTCTCATTTTGTATGAATCAATTGAAGTTTTAGGTATCTCATTTTTACATATATTTATTTTAAATTTAGATGAATACTTGCCAACTGGTCTAAAGTTTTCAAGATCGAAAGTAAATGTATCACCATCATTATAAATATGAATATGACGCATAAAACATGCATCTGATACCATTTTAATACCTGGCGTTCTATTTACCCATTCAATTGCATCATTTCTATCTTTTAGATTATATTGTGTCCTTACAACATTATATACAAAGTCTTGCATATGGTCAACTTCATTCTTACATAACATCCAAGTATCGCAATTTATAAAGAACCTATTTTCTTCAATATTATTATCAACCAATCTATAATTAAATTCACCATCGGGTAATTTGTATCTTGGACCTATTAATGGTTCAATATAAGGGTCTCCGGTTGATGATGTTTGCATAGTTTGTACACTTACACCTAAAGTAGTATTACCTGTATATTTAACATATA
>Ga0115556_1002778_pt1 | contig 11457 bp, 7 predicted proteins | sample COGITO_mtgs_1104_5_FD_87282 | JGI IMG/M metagenome (GOLD analysis project Ga0115556, IMG submission 87282) | Pelagic marine microbial communities from North Sea - COGITO_mtgs_110414 | ecosystem: Environmental > Aquatic > Marine > Epipelagic | place: Germany:Helgoland, sampling site Kabeltonne... | reverse complement strand
CGGAAGCCTCCGCGGAGTATCGACGTTTCCTGTTTTTGCCCAGAGTGATAGAAAGAGGCGTTCATAGAGTTTAGGGTTTAAGAAAAAAAATCTGCCAGAAGCAAAAAAACCAAAAGGTCGGTCGACACCTGAAAGGAATTGATCGCCAAAAGAGCACGCAACGACGCGAGTGCATCATCAACGCTCTCGTTTTGTCGTTCACGCTCTCGTAATAAATTCTTTGGAAAAAGAGAAGACTTTCGCGTCGTAGAGAAGTCATTCGGAAAGTCTTTTTCTCTTCCTCTCGTGTGTTCGTTGTCGGTGAGATCTTCTTTTGTGCATAAAGACCGTTTGCACACTCTCGAGGGTGAAGGAAGCCCCTTCGTCTTTGTATTCAAACCGCCGGTTCTTTAAAGAGAGGTTAAAAAAATGATGACGATGATGAGAAACAAAGTCACGAGGACTTCTTCTTCATCGAGAAAGAGTTTCAGAAGCGAAAACCGCGGAGGACGCGCGCTGCGAACGCTTTTCGTGTGCGCGTTGTTCGCGGTGTTTTTGTCCAGCAGCTTCCCGCAAAGAAGACCAAGCGCGACGACAAAAGAAAATAATTTTGGTAATTTCTTGTTTGTTGGAGCACAAACTTCAGGCACGGAAACGGAAGCCACGGTGGCGGAGGCGACGCCGTGCGACACGAGCGTACCACCATTAAACGGTGCAGTTGGAACGTGTGCGAACGTTTTAGACGCGGGCAAGACGTGTCAGCCGACGTGTGACAAAGGGTATACGGTTTCCGGGAAAACCACGTGCGTGGGCGGCGTGTTGGAAGCGGCCACGTGCGAGTTTTACTTTTGCAATTCTGATCCGGACACTTTTTTCAAAGAAGAAGGGTTGGGGGATTTGAAAAACTATTTTTGCGCGGTTGAAGATACGGTGATGACGACGACGTTGAAACCGACGAACAACGAGTGGGAAGCGGAAGGGAACACGCTGACGTACGAATTGATTTGCCCGCCGGACAGGACGTTGAAGGTTGGGGCCGTAGGAAACGAAGTGGCGCAAGCGTTTTTGAGCGAAGGCGGGGTTTTATCGTTTACGCCGGATACGCACAAATTTTCTGAGAGTAAAACCGATTTGTCTCTGTTTTCGTTTCGTGTGACAAAGACGGTGTATGATGCTAACGGTGAGATGCTGTCGCAAGACACGGAGGTGTCGACGGGAAGAATTTACATCGAGCCGAGAAACGATCCGGCGAGTTGGCCCGATGATGTTGAAGATTTAACATTTGGACAACAAGTGAGACCGAATAAGTTGACGCCAACCGGAACGAACAGCGGATGGCAAGGGTATACGTTTGAATCGTTCCAAACCGCGACGGCATACGCGTTACCGACCGAGTCCGGGACATCCGGGGACTACAACACGTATATCTTGAGAGGCAATTTGAATTGCATCGATGCATCGGATGTGCGAGTGTCCGCAGATGGTTTCGTCAACTGCGCCTCGGGGTACGCGTATGGAGACTTGGATGCCGACCAGGATTATTTACAATACGTGATCACCAAGCTGCCGACGTACGGAGAAGTAAGGTTGTCGTGCGACTACACAGCCAACAATGGTAAAGGCGCCCAATTGTGTGGCGAAGATGCCGGCGCGTTTGTATATATCCCGTACGGAAATAACAGCGGATTGTCCGATACGTTCGAGTACGCGGTTAACGACGTGGAAGCGGGCGGACACGAGGGGTTGGATCCGCCGACGGGTTTGCCCGCCGGGACGAGAGGCGTCAATTCGGCCTCGAGACGGGTGAAGATCACCGTCGCCGAAAAGACGTTCTTACCATCCATCACGGGTGTGAAGGAACTCGTCACGAACGAAGTGTCCACGACGGCGAATGTTGTGGAGGATACGAAGACGGACTTCTCGGTAAAGCGCGCGGTCGCGGCGGATTTACCTCATTCCGGTAAAGACAAGAACGGTGAAGACGCAAGCATTACCGAATCGATGTTGAGAGTGTACACGGCGCAAAACTCTTTTTACGACGCCGTCACAGATGTGGATGGCTACGAAACAGTTGAGCACGGGAGAATCAAGTGGCATTGTTGGGACGAAGGGGGGGACAACGGCCAGTGTGAAGGCAACGTTTGCGCGCAGGAACATTCCGGAGAGCAGGTAACTGTGAACGAGTTGACCATGTACACGTGCGATTGTGAACCCGACCCCGAAGGAAAAATTTTCGAAGAGAACAACTTTTGGCAAACGTGCACGAAGAAAGTTTTGGAGGCTGGTACAGAGCTATACAGCGCGTATTTTACTTATGAACCGACGAAGGACCGAGGCGGTGTAGATGAAGAACTTTGGATGCGCATCGGGGTCAAAGATGGCATCGTCACAGGTTTCAACTACGAAACTGCCACAGTGCTCATAAGTGTTGTCATTTCGCAGGTAGACGACGGGTCCAAGCTCGGCGTGTACGGCAAAGACGCGGATGGCGTAGAGGTTTTGAAAACCTCCAATCCAATGTTTACGGCGCCAATGACCGTGACCGAAGTCGTCGGCACGACGAAGGAAGAGCTCAGTTTTGAGGAGTACGCAAAGCAATGGCAAGAGTTCAAGATTAAAGCCGCGGATGAGGACACGGATAGACTTTTCATCACGTTGATAAACGCAGACGCCATCCAAGGAACGGTAACGCATCTCATACAGGGCGTGCAAACCGGCGATCTGACCATGGGTACGGACTTGAGTGACCTTTACGGGTCTATAAACGTCGTCTCAATGGGTGGGAACAAAGAGACGGGATTTTCCGCGACGCTCTATTATCGCGCGAAGGAGTATTGGAGAGGCCCGATGGAGACACTCAAGTTTGCTGTCTCGCAACAAGAAAATTATAGAGGTGGCGACGACAACGCTCAAATAATTAATGTCACATTTTCTACCAAGTGCGCTCCTGGACACACTAAGAACCCTTCGGAAACGCAGTGTACACCGTGTGGCTTTGGTGAATACGCGCAGTTGTTTGACATGATCTCGTGTTCGCCTTGTGCCGCCGGTACTTTCGCCGGGAAAACTGGCTCAGAGAAGTGCGAATCATGCGGAGTGACCTCGTATCAACCTTTTGAAGGTAAGAGAGCGTGCACCGCGTGTCCATCGAGATCGACCACGGAAGGTGGTGCCATTGCTCTCACGGAGTGTTTGTGCGACGTTGGAACGTACGGGAATCTGCTCACCGTCATCGACGACCAAACGAGCGACTTTGACAGCATTTGCAAGGTTTGCCCGCCTTTGGGGAGTAGGTGCACAGAAAGAGGTTTAATCGTTCCAGAAGCCGAGTTTGGATATTTCGTCGATATTCCAGACGCAGCGCTAGGGACTGAATTAACAATTCGTGAGTGCACGCCTGAACAAGCATGCCCGGGGAACGCGACTGACGATCAGATTTTGGCGGACGTCTACCCGTGGACTATCCAGTGCACGGAAGGATACGAAGAGAAGGGTTGCGCGCAGTGCAGTAACAATTACTACCGCTTGAAGCAGCAATGCAACATCTGTCCAGACACGAAGTGGGAATCGTATTTAATTCTTTTCCTGATGTTGGTTGGTTTCATCATGTTGTTGCCGATCCTCGTCAAGTTATTGAGAAGATTCAAAGCGATTTCGCTCTTGTTCGTGTTCGTCCAAATAACCGCCGTGTTATCGGATTTGGACTTCAAGTGGCCTCCGATTATTCAAAACTTGTACAAGTACTTTGCGATTTTCACGTTTGACATTCAGTTGCTGCAACCGGAATGTCACATTCCGAAGTTTGATTTCTTCTTGCGGTATTTTGTCGTCGTGCTCTCGCCGCTCTTTTTTGGAGCGACGTTCGTGTTGATCACCTTGCTGAAGTTTATCATCGGTCAAGTGCTCATCAGAATGCTTCTCGCGGGTTCGTTTGACTCGTGGTTCGCGTACGACACTCGCGATGTGGACGACGAAGGCAACCGCAGAGGTAAATTGCAGAGGATGAAGGAAAGGGCGAAGAAGATGATCACAGATAAGAAAATACAATTGGAAGAGTTCTCCGTTGGTGATCACATCCGATCAACTGCGAGGATGTTTATTCGCATCATGCTCACTTTGATGGATATTTCTTACATCTTTCTCTCGAGAGCGACGCTTGAATATTTCGATTGCGTGAAAAACCCGGCGAATGGAATCTCGTATTTGGAAGCTGAACCGAGCATACAGTGTTACGACTGGGGGAACATGAAAAATCCCTGGACGCAGTACTTTCCTATCGCGTTAGTGTTGGTGTGCATGTACCCCTTTGGTATCATCTTGACGTTTTACTTCACGCTGTATCGAATTCGGGACAAGTTGAATCGCCCGGATACGGTCAAGACGTTCGGGTTTTTGTACGTGGGTTATCGCCCGGCGTGGTACAGATACAAGATCTTAGTCTTGCTTCGCCAACTCGGCGTTGTCGGCAGTACCATGTTGTTCTCGCAAGGAACAACGATGAGTCAACTAGGTCAATCTTTGGGTTGTATGATGACTATTTTTATCGCGATGACCATTCACTTCTTCGCGGACCCTCAGGAATCCAAACGTCTGGACCGTTTAGAGTCTGCGGCTATTTTCATCTCCTTCGTGAACATCTTCTCCGGTTTGATTTTTCTAACCGAAAAAGCCTCGAAGAGATTCGACGATTTTCTGTCCTGGTTCAACGCAGTTCTCATTTTAGGAGGCTTGACGATCTTCCTCATTTACATCTTCATGGAGGTTACTCCGTTTGTCGTCAAATCTGCGAAAAGCAACAAAGGCATCGTCGGCGTTTTCTTTGGCGACACCAAAGGTTTCAAAGGCGGCAAAGAAAGCAAAAATACGACGGCGGATAAGTTGGCGCAACTGGATAAACGTTTATCGAAGAAGATATCGACAAAAGCGGAAAAACAAAAATCGTTGGAGAAAGGCCCTTCGTTGTACCGACGAATGACGCTGGGTTCTAAACGGGACATATTGACCCCTGAAGAACTCCGCGCGGAGGCTCGATCGAAATTCGTCAACTCGCAACTAAAAGAAGCTAGTAAGAATGTCCTCGATAAGCATCAAAGAGACTACTTGCAACAGTTACCGGTCGAGGAGGAGGTTTTGGAAAAGTACCGAACGGAGTATGTGAATCCAGAAACCATGGATGAAGAGTTCACGGAGTTGAACGAATCTGGCGTGGACATCCAGGCGCAATGGATCGTTGAGAGACATTTACCAGCGCCGTTTACCAGAGTACACGCGGTTGACATTTTAAAAAGAGTGAATGATTTACTCGATCGCGCGAGACAGCGGCAAAAGTCTGTACAAGGCGTCAACATGTTGGGATCCTTGAAACCGTCTGGATTGTTTTCGTTGATTCGAAAAGGTGTCATTCCTCAAGTTGCAGATAACTTGATGAGAATTCGTTTAACCGCGGACGATGGACCGAACAAAGTCGTCTCGAAAGTTGTCCCATTAGCCACGGAAGGTTCCAAATCCAGATCGCTTGTCGTTATGTTTTACGGCTGGGTGATGCGACGCCTTGGATTCAACGTCGCGGAGAACGACACGGAGAGGAAGATTCGAACGAGAGCGGCGTTGAAAGCCGCTTTTCAGAAAGACAGAGGCGCTGCGAATATCATGGAGCGCCTGAAAAAACAGAGATCTGAAGCAGAGACGAAAGAAGAAGGAGACGGTGGAGGAAATCCGAAGAAGCTTTCGTTAGTTGAGAAGATCAAGGCGCAGCAGAAATTGGAGGAGCAGAAAGCCGCCAACGAGGCGGCGAAGAGAACTGGAGCCCCCACTTCAAAACCTGAGGCGCCGCCAGAAGCCTCGAATAAAGAACAAGATGCTCCCCAAAAACCGGCGACGGTGGAGAAGAAACCGTCGGCGTTGGAGAGACTCCGTAGCGTCGCTGGTGGCGGAAAGAAGGAAGAGAAGAAGGAAGACGCCGACGAGAAGGAAAAGAAATAGACCCCGACATTCTTTCACGCAACTTTACATTAGAAAGTATACTTTATATGACTAAAGAAACATTTGTATTTCAACTAATATTATTATTACTAAAAATTATACGATACTACTGTACTCTATTACCCGTCATTATTGATGACCTTTTGCATCCTCTTGCACCTCTCGATTCCGGAGCTCGCGAGAAGACTGGAAGGCGATAGCCGTTTCGCCGTCTCGAAATCCTCCAAAGCCTCCTCGAATCTCTCGAAATACTCCCTACACAACGCTCTTCTCAACAGACCTTTCTCGTTTTTCGGTTGCAATTGCAAAGCTTCCTCGCAATCTCTTTCGCACTCTCGCATCTTACCCATCTGTCGATAACACTCCGCCCGATTTAAAAACAACGTCGCGCGAAGACTACCACTGCTACTACCACCGTTACTCTCGCCCAGAACGGATTTTCCTTTCTCCTTACCTCTCCTCGTCTCCTCGTCTCTCAGCGCCTCTCCGTACATCTCAACAGCTTCTTCAAACTTCCCCTCCCGAAACATCTCCTTCGCTCTCGCTTTCATCTCGAAACAATCCTTCGCGAGCGAAAGACTTTCGAGTTCCAACGCTCTCAAGAACGCGTTCGCTTGCGCGTTGGTCGCGTCGTATCGCGTGCCAATCCGGAGAACATCGATCGCTTCTCGCACGTTTTCAAATCTGTTCTTCTTTTTCTCTTTTGTATCGTTCATCGCGTGTAAACATTTCGCTTTTCGATAGTACCCTTTCGTCCACGTTTCGTCCACTCTCGTGCTCGTTTCCGCGTCGAGCAACGCTTGCGGAAAGTTTTTGAGATTGAAATGTGCCGCCGCTCGGTTCGTGTATACCGCCGGGTTCGTGCTGTCGAACTGAATAGATTCGGTGTACTTTTCGATGGCCTGAAGTTTTTGAAGGAAGGAAGGAAGGAAGCGTCGTCGTCGTTAGCGTCAGCGTCTTTGACGAGAAAGCGACGACTTGAAGCGTTTTTCAACGAACGTGCGTTTCATGGAAAGATGCGCGAAAAGTGCACAAAAAACGAAACAACGCAACATTTTCACGAGAGAATAAAAGAAACGCACCTCCTCGTACCGCTCGTTCTTATACAGAACGTTCCCGGCTTCTTTGCATCGAACCGCGTTTTGTTCGGCGAAAGATGCCATTTGTTTTTATGGGGGAAAGTTTGTAACGCTTTTTCAAGAAGCCAAAAAGAGTTGAAAAGAAGTCGATGAAAATAAAGCTACGTTAATCAAGTACATCACGATCCAATTACACGTTTTGGGGGGCTAAAAGTTTATGTATATAAATCTCTCTCTCTCTCTCTCTCTCTCTCTCTTCTATAGTAGTCGCGTGTGTTATTATTAATTGTACGTCATCAAGTTATTCGCCTTCAACACGGCTTGTTTGCACCTCGCCATTCTCGACTTTCGTCTCGCGCCGGTATTCTTATGCAAAACGCCTTTCGAAACCGCCTTGTCGACACTCTTCGTCGCTTCGCTGATTAACTTCTCCAACTCCGCGACGTTGTCTTCCGTCGCGGCCGGTAACAATATTTCGGCTAACGTTCGGACTTTTTTGATGCGCGTGGCGATTTCCGACTTTCGCGCCTTGTTGTACGTGCGTTCCTTTTGGGTGAGGAGCGTTCGAGCGACTTTGTTTTGCTTGGCTTCGATGTGGAATTGAAAACCGGACACTGGTTTTTTCGTGGTGGTGGTGGACGTTTGGAAAGCAGATGCTCTGGAACCTGTTTGTTATTGAAAGAGAGAAGTTGAAAAGCGCGCGTCAGTCAAAGTCGCATATAAAAAGTGCCTCCTCCTCCCTTTCCTGCGGAGACGTCGCCAAAAGGATAAAGGGCGGCGAGAAAAATTCCTTCTCGAAATCGCCGCCTACTCCGCCACTCGCGAAACGAGCGAGGATGAAAACCGCGCGCGTTTGGATGCGAAAACATCCAATTTACGCGTTCATTTTGTCGCTTCCTTCTTTTTCTCTCTCTCGCACGCCTCCTCCTCTTCACCAGCATCGCGCGCTTCTCAATTGAGAGAAAAAAAACATCATGTTTCACAACAACCAGGCGTACAAATCACGCGGAACACAACTCTAAAACGCGCGTCTCGCGACGTAAAAAAAAACGCTCTCGCACTTAAAAGGCACGCAAACGAAACCGTACCGTTCGAAAATCTGCTAGACAATAAAGACGACGGTGCAAAAGACGCGGTGGTGCACATAGTTGCGGACATTCTTATTTATTTATATATGCTGTGAAGAGGGGGTGAAATGTGCAGAAAAACCTCAAAAAGGGGCAGCCACTTGAAAAGAAAAAAAAAAAGAAAATCGAGCGGGGCTGCCACTTTGGAAAAAAACGAATATTTTGGCGCATAAATACGCAAGAAAAAGACGAAGAGCTTTCTTGCGATTTTGAAGACGACGAGAGCAAAAGAGAGAGCTAAGAGTACGCGGGAATAAGAGAGAGGAAGAACTCTTTTTCCGCCGGTTCGTGTCCTTTTGTCGCGCGTTTTTTCCGTTTTGTCGGCATATATAGTCTCTCATCATCTTGAAAGAAATCGTCTAAAATATGTCGTCGTCGAACACGAACAACAACAACCAAAACGCGTTATTCTTCGGCCTCGCCGGTCTCGCCGGAGTGGTCAAGAAAACCATCCTGAGCGGCTTTGCATCCAGCACCTCGTCGTCGATGTATTACTCGAAACATTTAACGCAATTTGAGGAACCTCCGGAACATTTAAAGTGCGTCATCACGCAAGATTTATTCGAGGATCCCGTGGTGTTGTTGCAAACCGGGTACACGTACGAACGCGAGGCGATATCGAGATGGCTGAGAAGTAAAAGGTTCGGGAATCAACCGACGGATCCAACGACGAATGCAATCGTGACGTGCACGGACGTGGTGCCGAATTGGCAGATTCGAGCCGGGGTGGAAGCTTGGTTGCAAGAGAAAGGGTACGGCGCGAGCGAGTATTTTCAGAAGAGGATGTACGACAACAACGACGATTCAGACGTAAACGAGGACGATTCAGACGAGAACAACGAAGGAAAAGGAGAGGAGGAGAAGAAGAAACAGAAACAGAAATATACGACCACGCTACCGCCACCGAAATGGCCGTTAGTGCGATGCGCCAGCGGAGCGCCTCCGGCGACGGGAGAACCGACGGATAAATACGGCGTGCCCGTTGGTGGGAGAGACGGGAGAGGTGGAAGGAGTTCGTCCTCATCGTCGCGAAACAATGTGAGTAGATTAACCGCGCTCGCAGAACGCGTGCACAACGCTTTACACAGAGACGTTATTGTTATTTTTCACGCGTTGAAACGGATAGCGTTGTCGTCGCCGAGGAATTTATCCTTCTTTTTAGCCTCGTTCGGCGCCGCTGTCGGAGGTATTCTCGTCGCCTTTCTCATCGTCGTCCAAAGGATATTATTTTTGCTCACTGGACGCGTCAGTGCGGCGGGATTGGAACCTTCCGCGGCGTTGACAGCGGCGAGTTCGGACGAACAAGTCAGGGCGTACATCAACGAGAACGCCGCGAATTCAGTCGCGACGGCGATTGGGAATATTCTTTGGTGGACGTTTATTTTAACCATGATGTGGTTCACGCAACATAACGCCATTCACGAACACCAACAAGCTCATCTCATGCGCGCGAGAGCAGCGCAGGCACAAGCGGAAGGTAACCAGCGACGACAGGGTCATCATCGCTACTGGCATTGGGGACAGCGACACCCGCGATTCCTCCATTGGTAGTAAGTAGTAAGACCAAAAGGCGCTGTATGTGTACCACGAATGTAACGAATAAAGGGGTGTAAACTCAAAATAGATAGTAGTAGCAGTCAGAAATGTACTTTTATGTGTTCAAATAGTATTACGCTGAATCCAACAACAAACCTTTGCGGTTTGATTACTTTTATACATTTAAACAATCCTCCCAATTTCTTCAATTACTCAACCCGTCCGATCTAGAACTCTCTCCTACTGCTTTTTGCATCCTCTCGTACCACGGCACCATTTCCGGTACCTCTTTACACACGTCCTCGAACGTTTGGAACGTCTTCACGGCTCTGAACACGCCAAACATGGAAATATCCGCGATGTTCGGCGCGTCCCCGCCGCAAAATTTGCCGCCGCTTTGTCCAACTCCCTCGGACATCCACTTCCTCGTCTCCTCGAACAACGACGCTCTCTCGTCTTCGATCCCGTGCCTTTTCTTTAAAACCATCTTCGAAATCCCGTACATGCTCACTGCTCCGGTAATCCTCGCCGATTGCCGTTCGAAAAACCCAAAATTGCCTCTCTCCGTGATGTAATCGAAACTCTCCATCGCCTCTCGAAACGTTTTATAAATATTCGGCGTCAACACGTGCACGAACCTATCGTCCACCCATTTGCACCACTCCTCTTCCTTCTCCTTCTCTTTCTTGCTCTTCTCTCCGAACCACCTTTTCGTCAAACCCGAATGTTTTCTCACTCGCTCGTCCACTTCATTTATAATATCGCGCGAGTTATACGTCGCCTTCCCGTCCACGACTAACACCGGCACTTTCTTCCACTCGTGTTCGAACTGTTTAATCTCCGTTTTCGTCAGCGGGTTCACCTCGACCACGTCGTACGGGATGTTGTGATAATCGAGAAACGCTTTCACTTTGTTGCAGAACGGGCACACGTCGTATTGGTACAACGTGACGCTTTCGAACGGCATTCCTCCTTTAGAAGACGACATCTTCGCCTCCTTCTTCGCCTCTTCGCAGCGAGCCAGAGAAGAAGAGGAGGACCAAGAGGAAGAGGGCAAAAAGTACGCCATCATCATCGTCGCCGTGGCCGCCGCACCCGCAAAAGCCGCACCCGACGACTTAGAAGAAGAAGAAGAAGAAGAGGAAGAGGACCAATCGAAAGAAGAGTAAACACGTCGACCATTCGTAAAGGCGATATCGTTGTTGCTCAAAGCGCTGCGAAAGTAACGCGCGTTCGATGCCGGTGCCGTCGTTTTCGCCGTCGTCGTTTGTATCATTCGGCGAAGAAGACTTTCTCCTCTTTTTGTACATCTCGCCGACATGGTCGCGTTTGTTCGTCGTTGTGTTGTTGTTCGTGTGATTCGTTTTACGCCAAAATGTGACGAAAACAGTCCTCTAAAATAAGCGGGAAAAACCTCAAAACGAGCGCGCGGAAACGAACGCACTCTTCGCGCGAAGATCAATATCCGGCAAAAGAAGGATTTCCATTCGCGGATTTTATATAATTCGTTGTTGTTGTTGTTTTAAAGAAGAATGAAACGTTTCGAGAGAGAAGAAGGAGTCGCTTTTTACAACGCGGAAGAAGACGAAGAAGAAAAGACGAAGAAGCTGAAGAGGAAAGAAAAGACGGAAACGTGTACGACGACGCTCGCGCGATTCCTCGCTCGAGAAAACGAAGATAAATTCGCGGTGCAAAATCCTACACAAAAAACATCTTTGATTCACTTCGAATGCGAGGAGCGATGGAAAACCGTT
>Ga0115556_1002770_pt1 | contig 11463 bp, 9 predicted proteins | sample COGITO_mtgs_1104_5_FD_87282 | JGI IMG/M metagenome (GOLD analysis project Ga0115556, IMG submission 87282) | Pelagic marine microbial communities from North Sea - COGITO_mtgs_110414 | ecosystem: Environmental > Aquatic > Marine > Epipelagic | place: Germany:Helgoland, sampling site Kabeltonne... | reverse complement strand
CTCGGTAATCACCGCACATATCGCCAGTAAGGCGGAAATAACTCTCTTGCTTTCCGGTTGTTGCGAGCGACTGTGCTTGTCGTACAGAACGCGCATCGGGTCGTCCAAGGCGAAATGCGCGGATACGAGCGACGAATTAGTGTTCGTTGATATCGTTTTCCTCTCCGCCGCCGCCGACATTTTCTCTCTCTCTCTCTCTCTCTCGGATGAAATTGGAAAAAGTTTTGCGCCGCCGCCGCCGCTTTGACACCAAAGTGCGCTTCGCTTTTCACGAACGCAAGAAGAAGGCAAAAGTGTTTTTAGAGAGAAAACGAACAGAGAAGAGACTCTGACTTTAGGCTCTCCTTCTGCTACGACTTCGTCTTCGTCTTCTTCTGTTACAAAAAGTCTTTCGAGGAGTACAACAGGAGCAGTGTAAAGCGTAAAAACGTAACGAGGAAAAGGTCCGTCTTTTGTGATGAAAAGGAGAGAAAACTTCTTACAAATACTCCATGTGTTTACGCGAGTACGACGCATACAGCTCTGAAAATCTATCAATTCGCTTTTCTGCGCTCTCCTTATTCTTGCTCGTCTGTTTTGCCTCTTTTTCTTTCTCACCAGACACCGATTTTGTTGTGTTCTCGATGTTGGCGATCATCTCGCTTCAAGTTCCTTTCGGCGGTACAAACGCGTTCGTTGATCCTAAGAACAAGCAATCTTTGCGCTCTTTCGAGACGTCCATTTTCGCTCGGAACTTTACCCTCCTCTCGCGACGGTTGGTTTTTCGCGCCTCGTAATCCTTCCTCCATGATTTTAACGAACTCCTTCTTAACGTACTTCTTCCTCGTTTACGTCGTTCTTCATTCTCCGCTGCTTTTTCATCGTCGCTTCGTCGTCGAAAGAAGAACGTTCGATTTTGCGTTGAACAGAAACGCACATTCTATCTCGCGTCTTCTGGCACCTTCGAGTGTAGCGAGCGAAAGAGCAACGATTCAACTTTTCGCCGTCGTTAAAGTCGTTCGCCTCGTTATTAAACCGTGGTTTCATACTGCGTGTATTCTTTTCTCGGAAATGCATTGATATCATCGACGCGGTATCGCAGCGCAGAGTCGTCGTAAAGCTTCTCTCTGTCTCTCATCAGTCCTCTCATCATACCTCTCCCTCCGCATCATTTAAACTCTTCCTGGCGATTTCTAAATCTCTCTTAAATTCGTAAAACTGCGATAACGTGAGTTCCATTTTGATTTCTCTTTGTTTCCTCTTCTGTTGTTGTTGTTGTTCTTCATCGTCCTCTTCGTTTTCGAACACCAATCTTACATTGACTCTCGAGCGGATGTCATCCCCGTCGCCGCCTTCCTCTTCTCCCTCTCCCTCTTTACTCGTACCGAAAGACTTTGACGAGGAAACGGCGCTGGTGAGGACGAACGACCAGTCCACGCGGACGAGCTTGTTGAAGGAGGCAGACGTCGCAGTGGTGGACATGTTCTGTTTATGCGCGCGTTTCGCGCGCATTAGATATGAAGTACGTCTTGGGATTTCCCCGCATAAATATCGAACACCTACCTGCGTAGAGTCACGGACGCATAAACATGTCGACGGCACTCTCTGCCCGGGCGAGCTTCAAAATCAGCGGGTATTCTCCCGTTTCTCTCTCGCGTAAAAGGAAAAGAACGGAGACTTTGAGACGGCGATATTGCGCGACGAAGACATCATTTTCATTGGAAAGAAATCAAGTCATCGGGGACACGGACATCCACATCGCAGACGTCACGCTCGGCACGATGACCTTCGGGAAACAAAACACGGAAAAAGACGCGCACGAACAACTCAATTATGCAATCAAAGAGTTCGGGGTGAACTCCATAGATACGGCGGAAATGTACGCCGTTCCTGCGGACGCGAAAACGCAAGGGAAAACGGACGAATACATCGGTTCGTGGTTGAAGGAGAAAGACGTGAAACGAGAGGAGATTATATTGATGACGAAAGTTGCCGGGAGGAGCGAAATGCAATTGAGAGGGCGAATTCCCGGGGAGGAGAACAGATTGACGGCGAAACAGATGGAATTAAGCGTGGAGTGTTCGTTGGAGCGACTTCAAACGGATTACGTCGACGTGCTTCAACTGCACTGGCCGGATCGATACGTTTCGCTGTTCGGAGGCGTTCCTTACGAAAGAACGAGCGAACGCGAGGACGATGTTTCGTTCGAAGAACAAGCTGAATGCATGTATAGACTGATTAAAAGCGGGAAGGTGAGATACTTTGGAACGTCGAATGAAACGACGTTTGGCGTTTGCGAGTTTGCAGCGTTGGCGAAATATAAGAAAGAACAGTCCCCGAAGATGCAAACGATACAAAACGGGTACAATTTACTCCAACGAATCGCGTTTGAAACCGATTTAAACGAAGCGTGTTCGCCGAAGAATCACAACGTCAGCTTCTTAGCGTATTCTCCATTAGCCGGCGGCGCCTTAACCGGTAAATATTTAAAAGCAACCGAACCGCCAAAGAACAGTCGATTCACGCTCTTCCCCGGATATATGGCTCGATTCAACGAACCGCGATTGAAAAACTGCTTGACGGAATACCAAACCTTAGCCGAGGAAAGTGGCTTAACGCTGACCGATTTATCCTTGCGTTTCGTTCGAGACCGCGATTTCGTCTGTTCGAGCATCATCGGCGCGACGACCATGCCCCAGTTGGAGGAAAATTTGAAAGCGTATACGCAACCGCCTCTCGGAAAAGACGTCGACGATGAAATCGAGAGAATTTATAGAAAGTATAGAGACCCCGCGCAAAGCACGAAAACTTCGTGATAAACTAGAGAAGAGATTATTGTAACAACATCTTAGAGGAAAGAGAAAGAGATCTTCGTATTGATGAAAATGTGCGAAAAATATCAGAAACAAGACTAATCTGCACCACAAAAACGAACGCTCTTTCTCTCTCGCGCAAACGCACAAACACACATAACACATCGACAACCAAAAACTACCGCATACATATTCTATTTTGTACAACAGCGCGCATTTTCATCGCGACGCGGAGAAGAATGTCATCTCGCGATACGACCGACGACGAAGAGATTGCGATTGAGATGCAAAGGCAACGACGGGGAGTTCGTACCAATAACAACCCGTTCGCCGGGGCACGAGATGAAGGAGACGAAAGAGAAGAAAACTTTTCGGTCTTACGACGAGCGGTGGAGGAAGCGCAGTATCCGAGCTACCATCGAAACAGCGCGCAAAACGACGAAGAAGACGACGACGACGACGAGAAGATTAAGAAGAAGAGTGATTTTAAACAGCCAAAACCACCCTCGAAGGCACGAACTTCGTCGTCGCAACCCGCGGTGGACGAGGACGAGATCGACGATTACGCGCGAACGTTAGGGGCGAGCTCTACGTTTTTCTGCCCGGTGAGTTTAGAGTTGTTGAAAGATCCGGTGGTTGTGAGAACCGGGCAAACGTACGAGCGAGCGAGCGTGGAGGACTGGATCCAGAGAGGCGGAAGGACGTGCCCGGCGACGGGGCAACCGCTCGCGGAAGCGAACGAGTCCATCGTGAGGATGGCGCCGAATTTCGCTCTGAGAAGCGCCATACAAGAGTGGGCGAGGAGGACGTGTCCGGAGATTCTGAACGAGTCTGGAGACGTGAGAGGTTTGAAAGGGTCGCCGGTGGTTGGGATGACCGAGATGCGACTGGTGAGCGCGGCGGAGTTGAGAGATATCGAATCGAATCCCACGGCGCCGCCGGTTATCGGTCGTCGCGGAGATACTCTTAACGATTCGAATGCCAGTGCCTCTACGTCGAGGAGATCGACTATTGTTCGCCGGATGATGAGCCTGTCGAGCGCGGTGCCGACCTTTATCGCGAACGTGAACAGGGAAATTACCAGGACTCAACACTTTGTAAATCAAACGCAACGACGCGTTTTTGACGCAATCGACGGGAGAAGGAACCCGTCGCGGAATAATGATAGCAACGATAGTAACACGAACAGCAACAACAATAATGGAAGCAGCAGCGATAATAACAACCAGCAACAACAAAACGGAAGCTACTGGATGCATAACGAGGAGATCCCTCCGGAATTACCGTCGACGTACCGATCGATACAGACTGGTCCGCCCATTCGAAGAGGCGACTCGTGGTTCTACCCGGTCGCGCCTTCTCGAGACGAAGCGGCGTTCCACGAACGTAACAATTTTGGATTCAGAAACCCGCAAACGCACCAAAACTGGATCGAGATAAGGCGAGACGGCGACGCGGTCGAAACCGCCGTGGCGTACCGAGTGAGTCTGAGATTACTTCCCGTCATGCGAAACCAGCAACACGTTCGATGGGTATTCCTCTTTGCCGTGTTACTCTCGATGATGTACGGCGTTCAGATTGTGTTTTGCAACTCAGCGTCGTGGTCAACCGACGGCAACGCCTTCATGGGGCCGTCGAAGTTTGAAATGGCCAAATCATCGTGCATAGCCGGAAATCTAGGTTGGTTAGTCACGGAGAAGACTGAAATTTGGCGCTTGTTTACGTCCATCTTCGCGGTCGGGAACGTAGTGACGTTCGTGATCACCTTACTCGCCCTCCTATTCATAGCGGCTCCTATCGAGAGAAATATTGGTGGGTACATCGCTATACCGCTATTTTGCGGCCCGTTCGTGGGTATTCTAGCGTCCACGTACTTCTTGAACGACCACGTCACCACGGGCGGGTTATCCTCCATCGCCGCCATCCTTCCGCTGTGCTACGCGGATTACTGGAAAACGAAGGAGTTATCCTTCATACACTGCTTTGGTTTCGCGATATTCATCATCGTCATCTTATTCGGTTACTCGCCATTTACCGATAACCTGACGCAATTATTCGCCTTCCTCTTCGGCGCGGCTACCGCGGGGATTTATTACAGTCCAGAACGACCGTCGTTGACCTCCGAACAAGTCAAAAGCGCCCAAAGCGGCTTCGCCATCCTCCTCGGATTCATATTCGTGCTCCCATTTCTCCTTCTGTGCGTGGGTAGCCCGATGAAATCTGGAGGATTAGACACGAATAGCGTCGTAGACGGCTTCGCGTGCATGCCTTCGGAAATGATGGGTTCTTGCCGAGACGACGTGTTGACTTGGCAAGAATACTACGGGATTCCGCCGTCGCCGGAGGCGACGCCGATCAGTCCCCCGTTGCCGTCGCCGCCACCGCCACCGCCGTCGCCGCCGCCGTCGGACTAGTCGTCGTTCGTGTGCAAAGAAGAAGTCAAGAAGAAGAAGAAGAGGAAGAAGATCTTTGTAATAACAATGCGCATACTGTAATATGTAAATTTTCAGAAAGCTTTCCTCACTTTTTTGTTTGATCTCCTCCATCACCTAAATTCACCAAAAAGGAAGCGTTTTGACCCGGCGCTCGCGCGCACACACTTTCTCTCCGAGACTCTCTCTCTTTTCTGCGTTCAGAGAATATGTCTGGGATCATGGAGCGCGGGTTTTTCGATCGCGGGAGAAAGAGCAGCAAAAAAGAAGAAGAAGAAGAAGAGCGGCGATTCCAAGCGCAATTGAAAGAAGCGATGGAGAAATCTTTGCAAGAAGAAACATCGGAACCGTACGTGGAAGATCGACCGCAGATGGATCAAACGATCGACCAAGCGAAAGAACGATTCATGGGGGAAGTGGGTGCTTCGAACACCGGAAATGTCTTTCAGGCGTTGAATGAGAGCACCGGTGATGGTGGTGGTGGTGGCAATTTTAGAGTTGAAGAGGAGAAAGAGGACTGGGTTGTCGGAGCGCATGAGTCGGTGAAATCATCATCGGGCGCTTCTTCGAACGGCAGTACCGCGTATAATATTTTGAAACACATGGACGTGTTTAAAGTGTACTGGCAAGAATATCCAAACTCGATATCTGGCGGCGCGTATAAAGCGGACGTGTACGACAAGGACGATCAGACGATGACGTCCGTGCGCTTGGCGCCGGTGGTGAAGCGGAGTAAAAATTGGAGGAGAAAAGATGGTCCGTTGACGGAAAAGGAGCACGAATTGACCGAGGGGGAGAGACGAGAGATTTGCAAAGCGAAAGTGGAGTATTTCAGGGAGCTTAAGAAGGAGTGGAAGAAGAAAAACGGCGGTGGCGGCGAAGAGGGGGAGGAGACAGCTTACAAGTTCAGGATACAGCATCCGACGACGAAAGAGCCGCACGAGTTTCGGTACTCTCCCGCGAGCGGTGAAAATTTGGGAGAAGCTGGCAAGGAGTTCTTAATTCAGAATAAGTTTCCCACCGATAAGATCGAGAAGTACGCGGAGAAAATTGTCAAGAAAATGCTACTCGTCATGGCTGAGAAGAACGCAGGGCCGGTGCGAGCTCAACCAGAAATCCGAGTTCCGACGGATGAGGATAGAAAAAGAATCGAAGAGTTGTTGTGGCCAGGGAGTGCTGCTTCTGCTTCAAAACATCGCCCTGCGCGTGCGGAAAGACAATCGCCTTCCCTCTCCATATCGGAGGGTGCTGCGACCCAAAGAAAGCCTTCACCACCTGTCCAAGAAATAAAAGCTCCGACGAAGACGACAACCACAAAACCTACTCTCGCAAAAGAAGCATCGAGTAACAAAACCAGCAACACTACCAAGACTAGGAGTTTGGCGCAAATCTATAAATTTAACGCCAACGATAAAGATGCTCTCGTGTATATGGTGAAAGAAAGTCAAAAGTTAAAATATAAGCGTGGGAGTTTTAAGGACTTTCTCGAAGAGAGTACCACTCTAAGAGAACAAATGAAGAGAACGCAAGACCCGAACAGACACGATTGGAAAACTCTTAATGAGTACGTGCTAACTCTCAGTGATGCGCGCGTGAAGGACTTGTACGGAAAGTATATGATCTTCGAAAGCAGTGAAGCATTAGCAGCAGAGAGGAAGCGTTGCGAAAAGTACGAAAAGGATGAAAGAAAATTGATTGAGAAGAGGCAAAAGCAACAGCAGCTGATGCAAGTGCAACAACAATCGCAACAACAAATTAAGGGCATTATTGAAACGCATTTTGAGCGATCAACCCGAGGGAATTACCCCCCTATGTCCTCCTCCATTTCGGAGCAGGAACAGAGCATTATTGAAACGCATTTTGAGCGATCAACCCGAGGGAATTACCCCCCTATGTCCTCCTCCATTTCGGAGCAGGAACCTCGACAACCAACGCCAGAGGAGCAGGTCCAACAACAACAAATTCGCGGTACCCAACGCGGCATTGCGGAGCAGGAACCTCGACAACCAACGCCAGAGGAGCAGGTCCAGCAACAACAAATTCGCGGTACCCAACGCGGCGGTACCGTATCTCCACGTTCTCCTCGTAAAAATAATCACAAGGTTTCAAACGCGCAACCATCAAGCGACGATTATACCATAGCGGAGTTGAGGGAAGAAATTGAAATCTTGAACCGAGAGAAAAACGTCTTGGAACTGGAAAACAACCATTTGAAGAGCGAGAACTTTATGTTGCTCAAAGAGAATGAAAAAGTAAAACGCAACAACGAGCGATTGCTTAAAATGCAAGACACGATGGTAAATTTACAACAAAGGCAACAAAAGCCACAACCACAACCACAACAACCGTCGGTATGGGGTCTACACATACCCTCTATTCCATCCGCCGACGACACTTCATCAGTCTCCTCGCATACCAATAATAATGGATTCGGGAGCAATGAAGCCCAACAAACGAGAAACAATGAAGCGTTCGAAGAAAGCCCGTGGTTAGACGACTTACTCAATGAGGAATCGACGCCGCCACACCGTTCTACCGCGAGTCTACCACCAGGTTTTGAACACGCCATTCACACGCCAGAGAATGTCGAACCAGGAGGAGCGTACACCACGAAAACACCCACGGGGTGGGGACAACCACCGTAAAAGTATCGTACTTTATAACTAATAACAACAAAGACTACAGGTACCTAGACTAAAATCAACGCGTATCTCTTCCACTTCCTCTCTATACGTGCGCTTTATACTATTTTTACTCCTGGCATTTAAGCACATCAATCTTCATCGTTTTCTGAGAAGGGTACGAAGATATCGCCGCCATGATCGTATCAAACTTTTCCCCTTGAACTTGCAAACGAATCATCTCTTCGCCAGACCCCACGGAAACGCCGCCGTAATCTTGCGTTCGCGTTTTGATTTGCGCCGATATGGCCAAGATTTTATCTCCTTTCCGAATCAATTTCGTCTTGGCAGAGTTTCCTTCGGAAACGACTTCGACGACGACGATGCCACCTAAACCGTCTTCTTCGAGGATTAATCCTAGGGGTTTTTTTACTTCCACGGAAACTCGAGTGCAGTTCGCCGGAATCGCATCATCTTGTTCTCCTTCTTTTCCTTCTGATGGTGATGACGCGCAAGCGGCGTATCTTCGTTTCGATTGATTTTTCGAACGATGCGAGGAAGAACACGTCGCGGAAGAGGAAGAAGTCACGCGAAGCTGATGGGGACAGTGCTGCGCGAACATTTTTAACGTTTATTTCGTCGTCGTTTACTCGGGAACGAAGAATAAATAGTGTTATAGAATCGTAAGTATCACGTACTTACTAGCGCGTTAAAGAGTGTCGTTTGTGGTTACTTTTCAACTGCTACCGGTACCTCGCTAATAAATTAATTGAATGAAATCTCCTCCGGATGCATAAATCCAGCGTCGGAGACGCATCTCACGCTACACAAACCGTCGCTACGAATTTCAACTCTCGTTATGGACCCGTTGTATAAACTAAACCGGAGCCAAGCTTCTGGGGGGAGCTGAAGCAATCGAAGGAGAGAGTATCGAATGACGTTCCCGTGACACACGACGATTTCGTGCGTTGTTTCTTCTTGCGCGGCGGGGGGCTTATTAACCACTTTTTTTAGCGAAGCCGCTCCTTTGTCGTCATCTACTTCGTTCTTTTCTTTCGTTTCGCTTTTTCTCTCTCGTGCTGTTGACTTGTTCACGTCTTTCGAAACGTTCTTCTCGTTTGTTTTCGGGCGATGGAAGAGCCACCGAAAGCCGGCTTCAATGCGCGCGCCATCTCGAAAGTACTCCGCTTCCGATGGTCCACCATAGGGCGTCCAAGTGTCTGGTTCAGGACGAATAGGTCCGCCTTCTCGTAACAAATCGGATTTTTCTATCGTTTCAATCTCTTTAAAGAATTCATCGCGTATGATTTGTGCGGTTTCTTCTGCTCGAGTCATCGTCGAGGAAACTATTCGTTTAGGCGTCGTGCCTTTGGGAATGATATCCCGAAGGCGTTTACCGGCTAACGAGGCTTGTTTCTTCCCTAAATCGGTCAACGTGTGTTTCGTATCATCTTTGCCTTTTTGATTGAATTGTCCGTGTCTCACTAAATGAATGACTCGCGTCGATGTCGTCGATGTAGTTTGCGCGCTCGAATGCATGCGATCCCAGTTCTGATCCCATTTTGTTGATCTCGTACTATTATTTTTACCGTTATCCTCGTTTTCTTTCATTATACTTGGTATGTTCTTGTTTCCGATCGCCACGCCTTCGCTCGAGGCTAACGTCGCCGAGGCAGCGAGAGCAGCGCACGCTGCCAACGAGGTATGTAGCGTCGTGCGAAACGCTCGGTGCATCATCGTCTCTCCTGTTTAAAAGAAATAATAAAATACGCGTCAGTATGACGATGAAGCAGAACGAAAGCCACAAAGGCAAATGACTGTTTTCTGTTGCGCGATGATGAAAGGCTGCTACTGCTTCGAACGCAATCCATTGATATCTCAGAGAGTATGGTCGTATATTCGTCCACATTGGGTGTTCGGAAAAGTTTTTGAGTTCTGTATAGTTTATTCTTCACGGATATCTCATCGATTGCGTTCAACGCATCATCACCATCATCATCATCAATCAAACAATCAAGCCACGCCGTGTGTGCAATGCTATAACACGTTCGTTTCATATATGCGTCAGTTCGCATCAGGTATGTAATCCTCAGCGTACAAGGCACTCAGAGTAGGATTGTTCATAAAAGGTTTTTCGTCACCCGCATATATGTAAACGCGTATTATATACACGTTATTTTCATCCGTCGAGCGCGCGCGGCCAAAACCAAAAACGAAAACAAAAACGAATGTACCAGAAGCTCTAGGGATGAGACGTTACTGACAAACGAATAAACCGCTTTACTTAAGGGTCACTTTATGGACGCGGAATGGCTCAGGTTTGAATCATTTGCACGAATGCGGTCAAACTCGAGTAAAGTGAAGCGCCCAAAAACAAAAACGATGAAATAGGTGGACAACAAGAACAACAACAACAACAACAACAAAGAAAGAAGTCTCCATTCTCGAGATTTTTAGTTTCATGCTTATAGACCCTGAACAAGTCCGCAATCAAGTGAACTATGCCTTGAGATTATCTTTCATCGACTTCCATTTTTCTTCTTCCACACAAATTCGCGCAACGACGAATGCATACATTCCGCGCGCATACTACATGAAATCAGGTTTCAAATGTTCTTCTCATAGCTTGCGCTCCGAAGGTGTCCTAAGATATATTTTTGGAAATCATCATCTTTCGTGTATTTGTGTTGCGTCGTGTGCGTGCGTTTGCATCATCGAATCGTCGTTGTTGTTCTGCACCAATCTCTCGCAAAAGAGAGTCTCGTACCTCCTGCGACGAGCGAAAAGAAGAACAAGAACAAGATGCCAGTATCTATATAAACGCATAAAATCATCTCAAAATCGACATCGAACCAAGAAGGAGAGAAGAAGAAACACGTAAACGCCTCGGATTAACGAGATTCACAAGTTTTGATAATCAGAGTATTACGTCAGATGGTACGGACAAGTGTGCTTCCTCATAGGCGTATTTTTCTCTCTTTCTCTCTTTCCATCCATCTCCAACAAACACCAACAAAACGAGATATATATAAAAATGTCCAACGAAGACCGGGCGACAACGGGAGCGAATGTAAGAATACTCCCAACGGAAGCGCTTAGAGGCGACATCGTTCTTTTACATCTAGGCGGCGGTTAGCGCTGTCAAAGCCATGGAATTATAAAGGCAAGACAGAGACTCTAATGACGCACCCGCCAAAGTATACGAGGGAAAAATGCATTCGTGTGTTTTGACGAATATGAATGAACGAGAGACAAACGCGCGAACGAGTTAAAAGAAAGGAGAGAGAGAATAACGCGTACCTCTGCTGAGAACGATATAGATATACAGAGACTAATTATCTCTCGCTCAGATTACGAAGAGTTGTGCTCTATAAATAATGAGGACACATTCGACCAAAACGCTCTCGCCTTTTTCTCTCGCAAAACGTCTGCTGTTTTTGGCGGCGGCTTTTCTCGTCATTCCTTTTCTCTCTGTCGTTTGAGAGAAGAATAATAGAACACACACTTTGACAGATTCATTTTAACACGACGAATAAACGATGCGTGATGACGAGAACAACAACGAGAGTCACAACAACAACGACAGGTTGCGGATCGAAACGACGCTGGAAGCGACCG
>Ga0115556_1002769_pt1 | contig 11468 bp, 9 predicted proteins | sample COGITO_mtgs_1104_5_FD_87282 | JGI IMG/M metagenome (GOLD analysis project Ga0115556, IMG submission 87282) | Pelagic marine microbial communities from North Sea - COGITO_mtgs_110414 | ecosystem: Environmental > Aquatic > Marine > Epipelagic | place: Germany:Helgoland, sampling site Kabeltonne... | reverse complement strand
TTCTCTACCTCGCCTTTTCCACCCACTACCTATTTACAAACTTGTTCGCGCTCAATGGGAACCCCCCCCCCCACCCGCGCTTCGGTTTCTTCATGAGCTGAATGTTGTTGGATTTCTTGCGTCAGCAAGAATGGTTTCCTCCAAATCAGGTTCAGTGAAGTACTTTGCTGCATAGCTGAGCGTATCGTCTGGCTTGTCCTTCAACACTGTGACGTGGGCCTTCATCGTGAGCAAAACAACAGAGAATGTTAACCACCCACTACAGACAATATTAACTCACCTCGTGACATGAAGCAACTCACAACATGTTTCAACTCCGGGTGAGCTCTTATGTATTGCTCGTTACTCATTCTCATCGCAGCTTTCGTCTGGTTGATAGTTTCTTGCTGTTCCGCTGTTAGCGTGTCCATATTTAGTAAAATTGAGTAAAACAAATCAGTTTTTGGTGATAACAACGGAAGTAAAATTGGTGAAAAACAATGAAACAACGGCAAACAAGTGTTGCCACTCGTCAGTTGATTTACTCTCCTATAATCGTCCTTGAGTTTTTAAACTGACCGGGACTTGCTTGCTCTCCTCTAACGTCCCGCACAAGAGCGATGGACCGAATTTTATACTCACCTAATACTACGGATGGGGACAATGACACATTACTGAACAACAGCAGCGACTTCGTCCATGAGCTTCAAGATGAACACCACGCACATGCCCAAACCTCTCTCCTTGCTCCAATGGTGCTACTCTTGGTCGGTGCTGGACTGAGAGCATCAACCAAGAAGCTGTCCATCCCATATACTATGCAACTTTTAATTTTAGGTTTCATCCTGGGTCTTCTCATCAATAATCTAGAGGACAGTGCTGGTCAATCTCACACTGTTGTTGTGAGGATGCTGTATGACTCGACGAAAATTCTCGGGGAACTCGACCCCCACCTAATGCTACATATCTTCCTTCCACCTTTGATCTTTGAGAGTGCAGCTTCTTTGGAATGGCACATCTTTGACAGGAGCAAGTTCTACATCATGAATCTAGCAGGTCCAGGAATACTCATCGCAACGAGCTTGACAGCTTTAGTTCTGAATAATATCATGTTCAATGCAGACTGGGTTTCCCAGGAATTTGAGGATTTTAATGGAGGGGAGGGGTGCAAATTCATTCATGATGGCAGTGAAATGAAGTCATGGCCTAAGTCGGCAGGCATGCTTTTGGGTGTGATCTTGTCGGCGACAGATCCTGTGGCAGTCGTTGCGTTGCTGAAGGAACTCGGAGTGAAAAGTGACCTATCAACATCGATTGAGGGAGAGGTGAGCTACCGAAAGCGAGGCCTGAGCGCGATTGAGGCGCTAGACCTGAGCGAGATCGAGGCACTAGACCTGGGCCAGATCGAGACCTAAGCGAGATCGAGACACCTGAGCGCGACCTGTCTCAAGTTAAAGTTTTTATCACTCTTTGCCATAAATTGACTAACACCTCTGTACCAAATTTTGTCGTTTCACAGTCTCTCTTCAATGATGGCACTGCCCTCGTCATCTACCAGGTCGTTGTCAAGATAGTGAGAGGGAATTATGAGGACGGTCTTTTCGAGTATTTTTACAATTTTGTTTCCATGGCCTTTGGAGGCGCCATTTTTGGGGTCTTGTTTGGTGCGTTGATAGTCTTTTGGCTGTCGTTTATTTTCAATGACGCGCTGTCGGAAATCACAATTACCATGGCTGCCGCTTACATGTGCTTCTTCGTTGCTGAGGATTTCCTGAGCATGTCAGGGGTCATCGCTGTCGTGTGCTTTGGCTTGTACTTTGGCAAGTTTGGGAAGACACGTGTCAGTCCAGAAGTTTCGGAATTCTTGGAAGAGTTCTGGGAGCTGCTCGCTTACTTTGGAAATACGCTAATTTTTATCATCGCTGGGATTGTCATCAGCCATAAAATCGACAAAATATCGGGAATGAACATAGTGAACGTCATTGTAATATACATCTTCTGTGCTGTAATCCGCGCTGTGACAGTTGGGTCTGTATACTGCACAATGAACTACGGCTTTGGCTGCAAGCTTGAGCGAAACGATCAGTTCGTGGCTATATGGGGGGGGCTTAGGGGAGCGGTTGGGCTAGCTCTGGCCCTTTTGGTTTTCAATGAGTTCGAAGATACGTGTTCTCCTCTTGGCGAACAAGTTTTGCTGATGACAGCCGGCATTGTGGTGCTGACGGTTTGCGTGAACTCTACCACCATGCCTTTTCTTGTGAGCGCTCTAAAGATGGACCGAGTGACTGCCTCCCGTCAGATGGTTTTTGACCAAGCGATGCGACAGCTTCGGTCTGCTGGCGACTCACAAGAGGCTTTGCTGCGGTCTGACCACGTGTTTGACTCGGCCGTTTGGGATGAGGTGAGAAAGTACTACTTTGTAGTTCCTCAGAGCAAGGTAATCGAAGAGAAGGTAAAAGTGGCGGATAAAGACAAAAAGCTTATGGAGGTTAAGGAGGCGCGGCGCCGCGTGCTCATGATTTGTAAGAAGTCTTACTGGAAGCAATTTAGCGATGGTCTGTTGTCAAACCATGCGCTCAAGTATCTGATTCACGTCACTGATTTGTCTATTGATACCGGTTGTGACTTGGCCGAGTGGGAAGAATTGTGCACTTTGCTCAAGTTCAACAGTAGCATCAACATCGAACGTCAAGAAGAACATAATGATACACATGCTATCGACAAAAAGGCTCTGGCACGACGCAAGCTGTTGAAGACACTGGATAGCATTCCTGTGGTTTGTGGAATTCTGGCTATTGTGGTGGTCATGTGTGTGTGGACTGTCACCTTAGGGGAGGGCACGGACCCTGTCGAGTACAAGGTGTTTGAGTATGTGAGCACATCTGTGTTTGTGATAGAGTTATCGATTCGCTTGTGGTGTCTAGGTGACGTCCACAGTTTCATGGCTGACCCGTACACCGTCATGGATGCAATTGTGGTTTTCCTGGATTTGGCCTTAATGGGAAGCGAGCAGTTGCTCGGAAGTTTTGGACAGTACAGCAAAGTGCTGAGAGGTATTCGAATCGTGCGATTGATTCGGTTTTTGCGCTTCGCCAGGTTAGCCAAGAAGATCCGAGATACCAATATCGAGGCAATCAATGATACCAAGAGTTTGTGGGGCAAGAGCGAGAGCTTTGCGAAGAAGTACAAGAGAAGGATTTTGTATTCTCAGCTGCAGCACGGCTACGACGTCGCCTGTGGGTTCAAAATCGCCAGAGAAGAGGCATTGGATCTTTTGAGCAGCTTGTTGGGGAGTGCAAATCGATTCAGGCCTATTAGAGACGGAATCGAGGGCGATCTGAAGAAAGTCAGGAACAGCTTAATCGACATGCAGCGCTTGTATAGCGAGATTGCTGCTAGTATCACGACGACCACAGCTGCGAGGACAGTTCTCAATAAACAGAGACACGCCATCCATGACCTGTACCACGAAGGACTGCTGGACAAGGGAGAGATGGAGAGGATGATTGGGAGTGTTGAATATCAGATGAAGAGGCTTCTCAACAATCCCCCGGTGATTTTGATGCCAGAAAAGGCAGAACTCTTGGGACAGATCCCGTGGTTAGAGTGCCTAAGCCGAGCAGAATTGTCGAAAATTGTGGAACACTTTGAGGATGCTGTGTTCCAGAGGGGTGATATTTTGATGAAACAGGACGACGACGATGACAGTGTTTACGTGCTGGCTAGGGGAACTGTCTTGATTGAATACGAGACCCAGCTGGGAGAAAAAATTCAACTTGAAGAGTTGGGTATGGGAAGTGTATTTGGAGAGATCGCTTGGGCAATGAGAAGCAAACGAGGAGCTTCGGTGATCGCAACAAGCCCTGGTCTCTTGTTCCGTATGAACGGTGAAAAGTTGAGAGAGATTGCTCAGAGGAACCATGATCTCTCAGACAGATTGTGGGATACCTGCGGGCGAAGGTTGAGCGAGAACATGCTTGCGAATCAGGTCGAGCACGCACACAAGAGCAGGAGGCAGATTCGAGATATCGTACACAACATGGAGTTGTTTGGGGTTCAGCCTGATCGCAAAGACCTAGAATTTCGTACGAAGGCCCACGTAGTCTTGCTGCAAGGTAATGCTTTTCAGTTCTCTCAGAGAACCGGTGAGAATAGGATTGTGGAAGCACCAGATATGGTTAGGCCAATGGGAAATACGGGGGACTTCTTCAGCGTAAAGTTTAGCCAAAATGCAAAGTTCATGTGCGAAATGTCATTCGTGACGACAAGGAAGACACTGCTGAAAGCTAAGTTGAAAATGAAGCAGGAGGCTGCTGCTCAGAGCTCGGTGGTGTCAGACATGGAAAATAAAATTAATGATATCAACATAGGGAATGCCTTGCAGCATGACTTTTTGCAGCAAGCGTCAGGTGTGAGTGACAAATTCAGGCATAGTGGTTTTGACATAAAGATTAACAACAAGCAGAAGAGCGAAAACGATATCAAGAACCTGCAGGATGAGGCTAGTGAGCATCTCAAGGAGGCAATTGCGGAAGCCAGGGAAAAGAAGAAGGAATACGAAATGATACTGAAGCAAGGGACCGGTTTGCAAAATATAAGAGAGGGTGCACCAAACTCACCACCCCCAATGAACAATTACAGAAGTGTGCTGGATCATGCGCCAAAATCGCCTAATTCGCCAAGTAGGGAAAAAGACCCTGTTGATTTTGAACTGGCTGACTTTACTAACCGGGAGGACGTTACGGAGGATTTCCTCTTGAAGGGCAAACCTCTGCTGGAAATTGTGGATCAGGAAGAACATGGTTCTGAGAGCTTGCGCAAGACCTCCTTGCTGAGCAGGAGGTACAAGGAGCCACAGATGGCTAAAAAATATGAAGTCTCTCCAAATGACGCCTCATAGCTACGAGCGCTCTCTTTGTTAGACTAATGTACGAAGCGAAGCGTGTACGAATGTATAATTTATGTTGAAAGGTGGCTGCTGTATTTTATTAAACCCGTTTTTATTTCCATCTGTCTAGTTAGCTTTTTGTTCATCTTTCTTGTAGGGTTGGTTTTCGAATGGCGAAATTTACATTACTACTTAGCAGGAATATCAACTACGATGCCAAAGTGGTCGCTTGGGAAGAGGAATTCCTCCCACGGCATGTTGCGATGCTTTTCGCGAAGCTCTGGACCACTCTGCGGCAAGGCCGGGCGATCCTTACCCCTTTCGTGTATAGGCTCATTCGCAAAGAGCCGAGCCTCGGCGTTGTCGTTGTCTAAATTGTCGCCCTTGATTAGCAACCTGTCCAGGCGCATTTCGCTCGGCCACCCGAAGCTTGCTCCTAGGCCCAGCCCGTTATATAAGTTCCTTAGTGGAAGGTAGTGCGCCAGCATCTTGTTGCGCGCGAAGCTCCAAGTCGTTCCCAGTGACACAACAGCTGGAACCTCGGACCAACCTTCCGGAATGCTGGAGTTCTCAGCCTCCCTGTGGAAGTTGAAATCGCCCATGATTACGACGGTACCATCGTGCATGCCTAGAGAGGCAGTGAGGCGCTGGAGCTCACGTTTACGCTTTCCTTCGTTGATGTACGGGGCAGCAATCAGATGAGTGCTGCAGACCTTTACTTTGTGCGAGCCCAAAGTAAACTGGGCGGCGTGACTGTGCCTGCCGCTTCCGCTGTTAACGTACTCTACATAGTCCAGAGGGAGCTTGGACATGATCAGGTTCCCAAAGGAGCCACCTCCCCTCACCGTCGAAAGGCGCTTGCAGGATAGGGACCCAAGCACCACGGAGAGGTAGTAACGCTCTCTTATCCAAGGGGTGGCCATGGCTTTTTTTAGGAAGACCGCTGTCACTTCATTCAGTCCAACTATATCTGCATCCAAGGACTCGAGCTGCGCAGTGAGACAAAGGGGTGTTGGCAAATGATCAAGCACCGCACCGCGTCGTGTGTACGTGCATAGTGTGCACGCACAAATCTAGCTAATCCCTTCGATCCTGGAACAAACCTCACCTCGTCTAAAATGTGAGAATATCGAAGATCATGGCAGAGCAGGTTTTCATTGTGGGCGTCGTTCTTCAATACGTTGAGAGTGGTTAGGCGGAGGCGGAGTGGATGGATGGGGGGGGGCGCCACAGGAGGGACGAGAGAGGACGGTGTCCAAGCAGAAGTCGACTTCGAGAAGCGATAGGCATCTTGTTTTCGTCCATGACTTGTTCCTGGCATGTGGGGAGTTGGTGGGGGGATTTCTGAAGATGTCATGCGTAGCCGAGTTCTTGGTGGGGGTTCTACAAGCCAGAATTTGTGGGCTTACAATAAATGCATGACTGCCGGTGCACCTTTCTCTTAATCATTGCTGCTTTTTCGTGAACATTAGAACTCAATTTATCAACCCTAATTTAACTCCACTTACTTTACTCCTCCCTTGTTTGCCGTCTAAAAGCCAGTCACCGAGCAACAGTTCCGAGATGTTTACCACTGTCCGGACAATAGCAGGCTGCTCGGCCCTTCGCTCTGCTCTCTCTCCTCGTCGCTCTGTCTTGCCCCCCCTCTGCCAACTATCTTTGAACAGTCCTTCCGGTACCAATCGATCCTTTTTCACAAGTACTGCCCCAATGCAATTCATCAAAAATGCCACTACGGAGAGGAAGAAGAGGGCAGGCCCAAAATACCGGAATCTTCTTTTTGAGCCCCGCCCCCCTCCACCACCCCCGGTCGTTCATGATAAGTACGAGTACGTGTTTCAGGATCGTCAAGAGGTGGGTTTTTTTTTTTGTCACTCCAACTAGTCTGCCGCTTGCGTGACTTTTCACTTAGCTAACCACGCACACAACACAACACAACACAACACAACACAACACAACACAACACACTCGCTCACCCTCTGCACAGCTGTCGAGACGAACGCACATTAAGTACAGCCCTTGGCGAATGAGCCTCCTATGCAGACAAATACGGAAGTTGAGCGTTCCTGAAGCTGAGCTGCAGATTCAATTTAGTGGGAAAATGAGGGGCAGCCCGCCCCTTCTTCTGCTCATTCAGGATGCAAAGAATCTGATGAAACAGAAACACAATTTGATGCCCGAGCAGCTAATGGTGAAGGAGTGTTTCGCCACGAATGTGGGGCAGAAAAGGTTTAAGAAGCTTCGTTACATGGGGCGTGGGCGAGTGGGGATGGAGGCTAGGAGGCTATGCCATTTGAATTTGCGGGTTGGGGAGATTGATTTTGAGAAGGAAATTTTGGAGGCTACTAAGGAGCATAAGAAGCAGAAATGGGAGCGGAAGAGAGACAGGGCCATGGAGGTGTGGAGCGAAAATATCGAGGCTGTGAAGGAGCTAGACGAGTTGAGGGAAACTGTGCGGTCAAAGATGGCCCTTCCAGTAGCAGACAAATAAAGCTAATAAATGATGTACGCATTTCCAGGCGGCACGGCACGCACATGTGGTGTAACAGACTTAGTTTGTTTTTCCCTCTTCCAAAAAATACCCTTCTAGTGGTTCTTCGATTATCATCTTCCTTATTCTACCCTTCTTTTTTCTTTTCTGGTTGTAAGTTGTTTATTTCTCTGCTTTATTTTTCAAGTATGTCCCAAGAAGTCCTCCCCTTGGATGATGATTGGTAGCAGTCCTGACTGAGACCTACCACCCCAATCGTTATACTCTAGCCCAAGAGCTGTCGCATTCTCTATCAGCTTAGCCTTCAGTTCCTCCTGGTTATTTTCTGATGCACACATTATTGCGGTGATGTAATTACTCGAGGTAATGGGTGCACTCATTTCTGGCATGGTGTTCTCCATATAATCAACGAGCTCTGACACCATGCGGAGCGACCGGAAATTTCGAATCACACAATCGTGAAACCTACTCGAAACCGAGGCGTGCTCGAGGCCTAGGGCGGTAATGTTAATGATTGACTTTCTGGCAGCCTCAAGCATCCATTTACGCCTTTTTTTCTCTTTGATGAGATCCTCTTCACTGATATCCTGAAAATCTTCACCACCTAAGTCATAGAAGCTGACCAGTGGCTCGCCACGGCACAGATTCTTTCGCATCACGCGCAGCTCGGGGTGCACTGAATCAAGGGTAGTTATGTACGCATATTCAGTGACGTAAACTCCGACTCCTGCTATCTCCGTCAAGATTGTCTCCGCCTTCCAAGGTCTGAAAGATTGTCTATACGCCTTGCAGAGTTTTTCTACGTGCTGGGGCTTCGCCACCTGAGCAAATGCACTATACCAGCCTATGTCGCCGTTGTTCGGGTTAAAAATTTCATCCTTATTCTTCTCTCTGCTGGTGTTACTGCCGCGAACCGCTTCTCTCGAAGCTTTAGCGAGGGCATCAAAATTATCGAAATCATTTAGATGACGAAAAGACATAAGTCGAGCGAAGTTTTCTGCCAGGAGGCATTCTCGCAGCTCGCAGCTCGCAAGCAAGGCGGTTCCAAGCAATTCATCACTAAGAGCCTCGCCGAAGTTGACAGAGACGTCCTTGACTGATCCGTAAAAGGCGTCAATCGCGCCCGTGTGGTGGCCTTCCGTGTAGCAGAAGTCGCACACGACCTCGAATAGCTGAGGGGATATGTAGCTCTCGTCTACGTAGTTGTCAAGGATATGAAATATGAGCTCAAACTCGTGCATTTTCGCGAGTGATTGAATAGTTGTGATGAGCATGGGGTAAAAGGTATCCTCGGCATCATCAGGCGTCGGCGTCGGGAGGTCTTTCGCAGCGTAAAATGTGTCCACTACATTACTGTAACGCCTGCTGTTGAAAAGAACCTTCATGAAGGCGCAGGCAACTTCTCGATTTTGGAGAAATTGGCTGTTCTTGAGGTCAAGCTTCAGCGCATCGAATAGATCCTGGAGCTTCGTGCGGGTTACCTCGTGCTCCTCTCGGTACTGGTCGTTATCGAGCGAACGAAGACATGAGGCAAGAGCTTTGCTGCTGTAGCCCTCGACATTTTCCAGCAAATTAAGGCTCGTCTCGAAATCCTTGTCGATCTCGCATCTTGAGAGCATCAGTTCTAGCCCAACAATGCTCACTCCGCTGTGTTGCGCAAAAAACTGCTGGTAAAGGTTGAAGGCTTGAAAAATTGGCCTCACTCCCCTTGTGCTTGCAACACACGTTGCCCGAAGCGCCGACTCAAAACAGCTGATAGGAATACTGCTGCTCTTAAGCTTCCCATTCGGGAGCTTGTAGTCGGCGTAAAATAATTGCAAGGCGTCCTCGTTTCGATCGTTCAACGTCAGCACATCCATGACCATTGCGAGAAGGTCGCCTCCCCCCCACTCATTGAGATCCTCTTCTTTCAGCAGCGCCAGGGCCCTCTCGCAAGCGTCTTCACTTGCCGTGTTGGTGCTGTCGCCGTCGCCGTCGCCGTCGCCGTCTTCGTTGTTCTTCACGACATACCGGGATTTCAATGCCAAGAAAGCCAGTGACTTGTAGTCCTCATAGTTCGATGGACTTACCATCCCAAGCTTGTGAACAAGTGTTTTTGTCAGCTTGGCACCCCCCAAGTAACAACTGGAGGAAAACATTATCGGAAGGCAAGGGTCAGACGGATTTATTGGAAAATGAGCCACATCACCACCAAGAAGGTTATCCACTATTCGCATTATTAACCTGTGCTTCTCATCACTATTTTTAGTGTCGTTGCTGTTGTTGTTGTTGTTGTTGTTGTTGTTGTTGAGATCAGTGTCCTCGCCAGGGTTGGTTGTTATTGTGGTATTGCTGTGGTTGTTCACTAGAAGAATCAAACCGCTGTAGTGTGCCATACTATGGGGAATATTCTTCTCCCCCATAAGTTGCATCGATTGCAAGCCCAGGGACTTGAGTGATAGGTAGCGTCGTGTGTCATTGTCATCGTTGTCATCATCATTGTCAGAGTCCATGTCCACCAGGGGGGCAATTTTTTCACCCGCCATTGAACTTTCGTCGCTCTCAGCGAAACTGTAAATAGCATGCTCAAAAATCTGCGACAATTCGCCAACCTTCAAACCTACGCTCCCACCAGAAAAGTAATCCGTCTGTACCTTCTTCTCTGACTTGGCCAAGTGAAGTATTTGTACGGAAACTGTGGGGCATTTGTTCACCCGGCAGGTAATGATCGCATCTATGTAATGATTGGCTAGCACCCGTCCTTCCTTTTTACCAGATTGGTCGTCGTCGTTGATCGCTGCTTTGTAGGCCGTCAAGGCTTCTAAAGCCTTCTGCGGGGATGGTATTGAGTCGGCCGAGGGAAATGCACTTTCTGTGAGTTCTGTTCTTGTTGTCAAGAAACGCTTCAATGCCGCAGAGAAGGGGGCCGTTGGGGGAGGACGTATGGTCAGGTAGCGTTGCATCGGGAGTGTATAAACAGCGGGTGGAGGTGAGGTGTTGTCGGACAATAAGCAAACGGAGAAAGGCCTTCAAAGGAGGGGTAACAACCTTCAAGTGGAAATTATTATCTATTAGCGGAGGTTGTAAAGAGATTGGGGGGGCGCGTAGACAACTAGAACCAGAGACGTGCCAATTCTTACTGGCTATTGCATGGCGATTGATTCTTTACAATACGACCAAGACGCTCTCAAAAACGGAGAACTAGGTTATAAAACAGAACTCCGCCCTTTTTGATATCGTAGCGCTTAGGGCGTGGGATGTCAAATTAAAAGGACCATGAAAGAACTTCTTCTGTCCGGTGTTCTGTGGGGTTCTACAAACAATTTCATCGGCGACAACAAGGACTATGGGGACGTCGAAAAGAACGTCATCGATACCCCTGTCCCTGTGTTCCAAAATATTCTTCTATTTCGCCGTCCAATCGTTGCCATCGCCTATGGATTGAATCAGTGTGGAACGGTACGTAGAGGTGTGGGACAAAGCAGAATTGTTGTCACTGCCAATTCTCAACCACCTTCACTACTCACCTCTGTCACTCGTAGCTCATTTTCAACAGCGCGCTCCTGACTTACAAAGTTGAGGAGGCCGTCCCAATTGCAAATGTCATATCCCAGTTTGTGACTACCATCGTGTCGACTCTCTTGAGTAAAAGAAAAATCAATTGGATGGAGGTTGGTGGGTCTTTGTGTATATGTGCTGGGATTGCTCTCAGTGTTTGCAGCAGCAGCAGCTAAGCAGGTAGATTTTATTACAGGTATAAGTACGTACACGTAGTTTAAGCAACTATAAACACGCACCCCTGTTAGATAATAATCACCAACAGTTTTGACAAAATTGTCAAAAAACAGCTCAGAGCTAGAGCAGGAAAGGGGAATTTTCCCCTCCTTGCCTGACACTTCGACCTTCGGAGTGAACAGCCCACAAATGGCACAAATAAGAGCCAAAAAATCAAAAGGCATTGTTAGGTTTTCGTTAATGTTTTCAGTTCTTTTCTTTAGTTTCTTATGATAGTTTTTTCGGCGATTGGTGTCTGGGTATCTTTCTTTCGATTTTGGGTCATTTAGGGTCTTTTTGGCTCTTTTTTGTGCCATCTGTGGGCTGTTCACTCCGAAGGTCGAAGTGTCAGGCAAG
>Ga0115556_1002767_pt1 | contig 11470 bp, 3 predicted proteins | sample COGITO_mtgs_1104_5_FD_87282 | JGI IMG/M metagenome (GOLD analysis project Ga0115556, IMG submission 87282) | Pelagic marine microbial communities from North Sea - COGITO_mtgs_110414 | ecosystem: Environmental > Aquatic > Marine > Epipelagic | place: Germany:Helgoland, sampling site Kabeltonne... | reverse complement strand
GTGATCGCATATTGATGCCCCTCCACATTCCTTGCACTGACTGCGTCGACGACCGTGCTCGCATATTGATGCCCCTCCACATTCCTTGCACTCACAGCGTTGACGGCCGTGCTCGCATACTTGACTCCCTCCACATTCCTTGCACTGACTGCGTCGACGACCGTGATAGCATATTTGACTCCCTCCACATTCCTTGCACGTATTGCGTTGACGACCGTGCTCGCATACTTGACTCCCTCCACATTCCTTGCACGTACTGCGTTGACGACCGTGCTCGCATATCCCTTTACCAGGGCACAGCTTGCAATAGTAACCATTTTGTCCTTTCCCATGCACACATTTCCCCTTCTGCCTACTAACTTTCGATGCAGTTTTTACTTTTTTCAAGGTGTCGATCTTAGTTCTGGCCATTTTGTGATGATTTCGTTACAGGAGATGTTGTTTCTTCAAATAGTAAGTGGTGGAAGAAAAGGTTAGATGTTAAATCACTAGATCTCTTCGTCTCTACTTTGTCAAGGAGACATTTCTTGTTTTTTTAATGTTTAATATCGCTTTTTTAACATGTCGCAATACAATACAAATCGTCATCATCATTATCGGCGATCCCAATATAATTTCGAACTGATTATTCACGATTTTTTATACAACTCCGTAGAAAGTGTTCTCTACCTCATTTTTGAGATGCTCACCTGAACTTAAAAGCGATCAAAGTTTGAACTGATTAATTGAGTGCAAGTGAACCGCCTTTTCTGCCCTGTTCGCTGTTCGCCCTCTCACGTGCCTCTGCCGGCAAAAAGAAAAAGAAAGTTAGAGTAAACCGAGACCCTTCAGCCGATTATTCCCATTAAAAACAACCCAGCCTTATCCACCTTATCCCATTTGGTACATTGATAAGATCCAACGTTCTCTAAAACACTCTGATTGTATCTCCCCACAACATTCTCAACTGCACGCTTGTTACCTTGGGTAACCCCCCCCATCATGTCCGACAGCGACAGTGACGAGGAGCCCACGATCCGCGTCAACCTGCGCGCCGAAAAACGCAAGCGCGAGGGCCGGATGGGACTCAAGGCCCTCAGCAGCCCAGTCAACTCTTCACTACACAGCTCCATGAAAGTCTTGGCAAAGGGCTACGACGCCCCCGCCCCCGCCACCGCCACCGGCCCCGCCGCCAACGCGGACAGAATGAAATCCAGTCCCGCCAACGGTCGGACGACTTTCACCAGCTTCGGCATCTCTCCGCCTGCGCGGGGGAGGAGGATTTCATCCCCCCCCCCCTCGGCCTCTCGTAGGCTGGCGTCGCGATCGCGATCCCCCGCCGCCGCCAGGGGCTCCTCCGGGGGGACGAATATCACATCGCCGTCCAAGGTCAAGGTGGACCTCGACGAGGTCGGCAGGTCCGAGACGAACCCGGCCTCGAACACGTACGGAAACGACCACGTGAATTCCCCGGCTTTCGTGGGTCGCGCCCCCCACAACCCCCCCCCGAAATTTGACCACAGCGGCGACGACGGTACCGCTGAACCGGGGGCTCGCAAAAAACCTCCCCTCGTCGTACCCCTTAACAACAAGGACAACGCGGCGCTCAAGGTCGGCCGCCTACTCATGACTGAAATCAAACAGAAGTACGGCAACCTCGTCGTCGATCTGCCCGAATCGACCGCGAACGACCAGTCTTACTCCCGTTTCTTTGTCGACAAGTGGCTGAGCGGATTCCACCCGGAAACGAAGGAGAAGGACCTCTCCCCGCTAAGCATGGAAATGCTGACACGACTCCAGTTGGCGTCCGCGATCTACGAGAAATCCATGGTCGAAATAGAGGAGGCGGGGGAGGAGGAGTCGATACGGTCCGCCGGAAGGCTTTCCCCCGCCACCGTGGGATTCCTGTCGCACGAGAGACGGCAGAAACCGACGAAGGACCTCGTCGTCACCGCGTGTCAGGTGATGGACGAGATTATCAAGGATTTGCCGCAATATCCGGCCCTGGGGGAGCTGAGAAAAATATTTTTTAAGCCGATCTTTATCGACGCGGGTGTGGCAGAGGAGGAGGTCGTCGAGGGAGGTATTGCGGAGAAAGCTGTCGTTGAGGACGGTGATAAGGATCAAGCATACGAGGCAGATACTACTAATGTCGATGATCACACCGATGCGACTCTCAGTGCTGCTGCCAAGTCCCTGAGGTTTGCAGCGGAGGAGGAAGATCAGGAGGTCGTCGATGGACTCCACGAATCCCAACTCTTCACAGAAGTTAGCCAATCCTCTTATCTCACCTCTTCGGCTGCCTCGAAGACTTCTTCCGCCCACCCTCCAATAATCGTTGCGCCCCCCTCCCCCACCGAACAAAAGCGCGCACTTCAACAAAGTATTTGGGATGCCTCTTCTCGGTTTTACCACTCGAAGAAGTTGTGGTGCGAAAGCGATAGCGAGAAGAAGTTGGCCGACGCGCACAAGATAATCGCGGCGTATGAAGAGAGGGAAGCCGCTCACGAAAAGAACATGCTGGAGAGAGATATCGAGTGCGCAGGTTTGAGGAAGGAAAAAGCAAACCACGACGCCGTCGTGGAGAAGTTGACAAAGGAACTCAATGAAGCGAAAGTGAATGCCACAATGCAAGTCGCCTACAAGGCGTCTCTGAGGACGATGCTCGATAGCGAAAAAGAAAAGCTCAAGACGCACAAGAGCGAAGCGGAAAAGGAACTAAAAAAGGCGAAAGAGGTGGAGCGGAAGAAGGCGAGCGAGGCTACGGAGAAATTGAGCAAGGCTCAGAAGAAAGCGGTCGAGAAGCTAAAAGAAGTCGAGATCAAATATAAAAAATCCGTCAAAACGGTAGCAGATCGTGACGCGGAACTGGCATTGAAAGAGAAAGAGATCGTTCAGCTGACCTCCTTGAGTGTTTTGGTCGAAAGTTTACAAAAGAAGAATTTAGATGCTCAGAAGGAATTGGAGTCGACAAACAGAGAAGCTTCCGAGTTTCGACGGAAGCTTGAGCAGCGAATGGCCGTGAATAGCAGCAGACCCGCGGAGGGGGCAGAGGAGCGGATCAATGAAATGCGTAAAATGCACCAAGATGCGATTGCGCGGTTGCAACAAGAGCACCAGGAAAAGATTGATGAACACGTCAATAACATATCGATGTTGGAGGAAAAGGTCGACTTTCACGAGAAGAAGGCATCTGAAGAAGCCGAGATAGTCCACGAAAATGCAGAAGACGAAAATCAAAAAGCTGGGGAGGAGGGGGAGGAGGAGACAAAAGCGGAGGTTGGGGAAGAGGAAGTAAAATCGAAACCTGCAGAAATTCCAAGATCGACACAGCTCCAAATCGATGCTCTAAAGAATCAAGTCTCGAAGCTCCGAAGTCAGCTCGCAGAGGCGAACGAGAAGAATATCGCCTTGGCTGAAGAGAACAAGGCTGCTGTTGCCTCCGCCGTTGCCTCTGCCTCTGTCCCTGCAAGCAGAGACGAAGACAAGAATAAGATTGCCATCTCAACCGAAGAAATGGCAAAACACGAGGAAGTAAAGCAGCATTTGGAGGAACAGAAAAAATCCGTGGGTGAGCTCACAGACCTGGTCGAGAAACTCGAAGAACAGAATGAGAAGAAAACGGAGCAAATGAGGCGTTCGATGGAAGCGAACACGAACCAAATCGACAAACTGAAAAGCGAATTGGAGCGGGTGAGGAACGAGCTCGCGGCAACGGCCAAAGACGCAAAGAATTACGAAGGCAAATTCAACAAATTACAGGAGAAATTGACGAAGCAGCAAGTTGAGAGCGAGGAATCCAAAAAAATCGCGCAAGAACTTGGTGAAGCCAAGACAGCCAATGAGAAAAAGCTTCTAGAAGAGCTCGGAGACGTGCAGGCAGAGATCGACCGCACTAAAGAGCTTCTGAAGCAACTCGAGACCGACAACACGGAATTGCGAAAGAAGTTGGGCGAGGAGCGACTCAGGCGGAATTCAACGCAGCCTTCCTTGCAATCGCCCGAGAAGGAACCAGACTTGCGCGACGACACGGACGCGAGGGCTACTGATGTTGGTGCAGGTGCGGATGTGATCGATGCGGATAAGAAGAATGAAGTCGAGGTCGAGGCCGCAATGGACGACGGTACGGCGGTTGATGACACTGAAATCGATGGTAGGACTTCCGACAAGGTGCATTTAGGCGCGGAGGATGATGAGCCACTTTCGGATCAATTCAAGGAAGCTCAATCGGAACTCAAGGAGATGACCACACTCTACGACCAAACTAACGACCGGAATACTGCAATGTCGAAGGAAATTTCGGACCAAAAGCGTCGGATTGGGGAGTTGGAGGAAATATGCGCAAAATTAGAGTCAACGTTGCAGAAGACATCTTCAGCAGAAGGAGGGGATAAGATATCAGGAATGCTGAAAGCTCTGAAGTCACGAGAGAAGTTCCAGAAAACGACAAAAAGGCTCATGACCACCTTGAAGATGGCAAAATCTTTTCCGGGAACTGGGGGCGGAGCAGGGATATTTGGAGGTGCGGGGAAGCTAAAGAAAGTAGAAGAGCCGGATCCGGACTCTGAGGACAACAAGGCGAAAGGGGAGGTGCTGGAATTGAAGGCAAAAGCGGAGCGAGATGAGCTAGAAAGGAAAGCCAAGGCGGAGCGAGATGAGCTGGAATTGAAGGCAAAAGCGGATCGAGATGAGCTAGAAAGGAAAGCCAAGGCGGAGCGAGACGAGCTCGAAAGGAAGGCAGAGAAGGAAAAGGAAGAGTTGGTCAAAGAGATGGAAGCCAAACAAGCATCGTTCGAGGAAAACCGTAAGCGCGAGTTAGAGGAGTCTCAGCAATTGATGAGGGATATGGAAGAGAAAATGAAGCAGAAGATGGAGAAAGAGCTCGCCGTATTCAAGAAGAAGCAGGCTGAACTCGAAGAAGAGGCGAAGGAAAAGCCGTCCATTCTCGCGGAAGCCGAAAAGGAGAAACAAGACGCAATGCAGCTCATGATGGCGAAAGAGAAAGAGCTGCAAAATGCGATGAGAAAGACACAAGAGGAGATGGAGATGGCTTTAAGGAAGAAGCAAATGGAGCAAGAAGCGGCCATGGCGAAGGCTAAGGAGGAGCAAGAAGTTGCGATGAGAAAGGCCAAGGAAGAGCAAGAGGCGGCTTTGGCAAAAATCAAGGAAGAGCAAGCAGCGGCGTTACTTAGGGCCAAGGAGGAACAAGAGGATGCTCTGAAAGAACAGAAAGAGAAACAAGCTGCCGCGATACGGAGAGCAAAGGCCGAGCAGAAAGCTGCAGGTGAAAAGGAACTTAAATCAGCAAATCTTTTTGGGAAAATGAACGCCTTTGGACAAAAAGCAGCCGCCAACAAGAAATTGAACGCGGCCGAGGCGGAGATCACCAAGCTGAAGCAAGAGAAAGAGGATAGAGAAAAAGCAGAAAGAGAGCGAGAGAAGGAAAAATCGAAGAAGGAAAAAGAGCTTGCTGAAATATCGAAGGGTCTCTCTGCACCTCAGATCATCAATTTGATCAAAGTGCTCCTAGCTCAGCGAAAAGATTTAGAGAAATCTACCGCGAAGATCGCAATCGCCAAGAGAGAGGACCTTTCGGTCAGTATTGATAAGCTTCGTAGCTCACTGAACATGATGGGAGGGTGGCGAGAAGTACTGTATCTAGAAAGCGGCGGTATTGACCTTGAATTCGACTTGGAACCTTGGAGCGAAGTTGACCAAGTGAAAGTACTTCAAGAGATAAAATCGCACCTTCAGAAACGTATTGCGAAGGAGGCTACCGAAGCAGCGAGTGCCTTCTTTGAGGTTGACCAAAAGCGCGATCATTTGCTGAAGGAGAGGAATAAGAACGATCAACTAATTGAGCGCCAGCGTGCTCAGGTAGTTCAGTTAAAAGACGAGCTCGCGAAATTGATCGCTCGCAGTGAGCAAGAGAAGATCTTTGCGAAGGAGCAGGCCGAACAGATGGAGAGCAGTACTGTCGGCAATGTGAAAACCGAAGAACTAACACGCGATGAGCTGCTGAAGCGCATGAAGAGCTTGCAGAGAGAGAAGTATCGGGAGCGGCTGGCGGTGAACGAGCTGCTGAAGAGCGTAGACGATTTTTACGCCGGGGTTGGGAGTCTGTGCATCGACGAGTCGGAGGATGAACTTCTTGACAAACTTATCGCGGAAGCTGCGATAGACGAAGTAGGGCAGTTCCCAACCGCCCCACAGCAAGAAAATACCGAGCAAGCATTGATTAGCGAGGTCAACAATGTGGAGCGAATCGACATCGGCGGTCTACTCAACAACCAAAACCACAACCACAAAAATAACAACAGCGAACTCGGCCGGCAGATACTCAACAGGAAGCAATACCAGCTCTCGAGGAAAACGGGGCCTGCGAAGAAGAAGCGAGAAATTCTGCAGCCCGAATCTACACCGTCGTTGCGTCCGCAGACAGCACCGGGAGTCAGCGGCAAGGGAAGCATCAAGGCTCAGAAGAATTCAAAACTTGTAAGTTTATTGCGGCGAAAGAAGCAATCTCAACCTCCAAAAACGAAGGCTTCTCCCGACCTTTGTGGTGACGAGTTTAAGGACGTTTCTATATTACCTTTCTTAATGGCCAAGAAGAAGTCACTTGGAGTGCTCTATAAGTATCTTGATAGGCGCCTTCTATTTGGGAAAGACTTTAAGACATTTGAGGAAAAGCTGAAAAACGTGGAGGACTTCGATAAAATCCACGACATGGCCAGGAACGCCAACTCAAAGCTCGTACACCATCAAAGGGAGATCGTACAGCTCAATACGTACTTGGAGCAGTTGCTCAAAAAGAAGCAAGATGAGGTAATCGAACGGGTGGAAGTGTTCTCCAACACGATGCTCCAATATAGTGGGAATGCGAGCAAGAGTCTCCTGGATTACAATGAGAGCGTCCTCTCCAACGCTGCGAAAGGACTCGGGAGACCCTCGAGTGCCGTACCTCTCTTTGTAAGCAGGGGAGAATATTTGGAAAATATGACACCCCATACGAGGAATAACGACTCAGTCTTTACTAACTTTGCGCACACCGCCGGCCTTGAGAGGCGCCGGGAGGAGATGGTTCTTGGGGAAGGGGGGGACCAGCTCGTGTTTAAACACTAATAATAATGATGTGGTAAATAATTGTGCGACTGAGGATGTTTAATAAGCGAAATACGCGGTCGGTCGGTCACCGCCATGTTACTACTGTCACTGTCATTAACGCTACACTTTACTAGCTAAAACTTGGAATTCGGAAAGATGTACTTGAATATTACCGGTCTACTGAAAAAAATCTGACCGGTCGTGATATCCTCGTAGATCTTGGTGCCTCCTTCATGCGTCTTCCGAATCTGCTTTGCAAAAAGCCGACGCGCGAAGTTCCGTCCTATCATTCCTCGAGCTCTTTTTTGCAGGACCAAAGCCCGCGGGCCGAATTTTGCTTGCCGGAACAGTTTCCTGGCTTTATTCCCCCGGAAGTGCTTCTGAACGAGAATGGTACAGAAAACTAGGAAACCGAGAAGCTCAGGATCCTTTGGCAACGGGAAAATCTCCTCCTCCTCCTCCTCCTCGTCAGACGATTCCTCCTGTGGCTTCACATACGGGTTCATGTACGTGCTTGCGCCAGTGCGGTTGTTATGGTAGTAGTCGTGTCCGCGTTCATCTTTGTATCTGCTCCATTCCAGCCTCGGTGCCGCCTTTGGATCTGGCTCTTGCTCTGGCTCTGGTGGCTCTTGGGAATCTGGCACTGGTTCTTGTTTCGGAGACTCTTTAACTTTAGGAGCCCATTTCTTCGTGAGAAATGCCCTCGTCGTTTGACGCTCTTTCGACTCTTTCCCTTCAAAAACAATAGTATAATACGGTTCAAAGTCATCAAAGTGTACCTTCTTTACCAAGGCATCGCGCAGTTCGTTTCGTGCCTTGTCGAAATAATACACTTCAGTTCCTGATTCAAGAATACCCTTTTCGCTGCTGCTATTATCGGCGCCGTTATTGTCAATATTGTGATCGTCGTCGTCGTTGTCGTTGTCGTCGTTGTCGTCTTCTTCCACGTCGTCTATGGCGGGTATCCTAGGGGCCTTAGCTAGTAACTCTCGAAGCAACTTGATCTTTAAGCGCGAGACAGGGACCTCCAGACGATCGTAGTAGAATTGAAATTCGTCAAGTACGCGACTAAATTCGTCGCGGACTTCGATCGAGACCTCATCTTTATTATTTTTCTTTTTGGGCACCTTTCCAGCTGGACCACCTCCGAATCGCAACATCAGTTCCTCGAGCACAAAATTTCCCATTCGTGACTCAATGATCGATACGATGTGATCAGCAATGATTTCTGTGTCACTCATATTAGAATCGACACTCTCATCGCCGCTATCGTCGTCCTCCGCCATAGATGTTTTGGCGACAAACACATTTCGGTCACCGGTTGAGAGGTCCATCTCCTTCATCTTCCGTTCGCGAATAATTTTAGACCGGAGCAATGCAAGCTCCGATCCCGGCATCTCCATCGAATCACCCAGAGAGCGTCGCCTTAGCAGCTTGTCAATGTTCTTCGTTCGCACTTTCTCCTCGTTGTCCATATCTCTGAAATCGTCGTCGCCGATGTAACCACCGCCGGTAAAGGAGCTCGTGATCGGAACGGAAACCCCCTTGCGCAGCAAATCTTCCAGGTAATGCGCTCCGACACCATCCTCCTTTAGGGCCGAATTTTTATTGTTATTGCGGTACTCCGGATGGAATACCTGGCGAATTGGAACAGTCTCTCCGGTAAGGGTATTACGCCAGACCTCTTCATTGTGTTCGTTTTTCGTTTTCTTCCAATCAACCATATTTTCGTAATCAATCACGTTTCCATCAGTGATCGGTCGTTTTTTAAGCGCCCTCGCAGACATAGAGCCCCGTATTTCATCAGATTTGTTCACTCCCATCCCAAAGAGGGCGTTTGAGGCTGGCCGAACTCGGTTGCTTGACCTCGAATCTCGCCGGAAAGCGCTTCCTCCTCGGGACGAGAGCCCCCTAGAGCCAGGTTGGACAACAGAGCTGAACGATAAAAGATCATCGACGAGTTCTGAATCCCATATTCCGCCTTGAGATTTACTGGTACCGCCACTGAGAAGGACGGCCTTCCACGCGCGAAAAAGGTCGTCCCTCTCCGCGACGAAATCAACGAGATTATTGGCGAGCTTTTTCCTTCTCTCGTCACCTTTCAACCCAGGGGTAGAAACGATGCCCCCAAGCTGTTTCACCACCAATCGAAGCTCTCGAGCCGTTGAATAGCGAGAAAGAATTGACCCAACCATCTGGTTGCGCACGTACGGATCGACGACGACTTGCATCTCCATAAAATCCATCTTCACCGCAAAGTGGAAAACAGGTACAGACAGATGGCAAAATTTGTCAGGGCGTCAAGACGACGTTAGTAGAAAGTTCGTGGCGAGAAATTATTGGAGGGGGGGGGGCAGTAAGGCGCAGTCAGAGTCATCCAAAATAACTTGCCAAGTTAGTTCACTCTCTCTTCTCACCTCTTCGCCATCTTCTTCATTGTCCAATGAGCCAATCTTCTTCTCGTAAGCGTTTTTCTTTTTGTCGTTCATCCGTCGCCGGCGGCGAATCTGGTAGTCTTTCTCATCCCCGTCGTCGTCTAGGCCACGCGCTGTCCCGTAGCGAATGATGTTGGTCCAGGGGCGTTCCACCGCTGGGCCGATGTCCCTGTCGCCCTTCCCTAGGATTCCGTGTATGCCTTGCTGCTGCTTGATGAGCCGCACGAGACACTGTTTCCGGAGAACGCCGCGAATACCCTGTGACCTGTTAGGGGGATTGACAGAGTCAAGCTCTTTCCGAAAATCTTGCTCGGATTTCCCGTATCGTTTGAGCTCTGCGCGAAGCTGTCTGAGGGTATAATTCGAAAGAATAGGGTCCAGCTCGTTCATTACAGCCGTCTCGCGATTGATTATCTCCGCTTCGACCTCCTTCATTGCGTCAGGCACAAGTGGGGAAAACAAGAATTCCGCAGTAACTTCGTCCAGGAGGACGTAAAACAGCTCCAATTGGTCCGCCGTGCGAGCCGCCTTCATCATGATGAGCTTCATTTGTTCTTCGGTAATATGCTTCTTGTTGAAAGGGATGTCGGCGACCACTTCCTTCTCAAGAACGTACTTTATGCAGTCAGCCAAGCTCTGTTCGTGTAGTAGGCTCATGGAGTCAGCTTTTGCCGCAGCTACAGTTCGTTCCTTCATGTACTTGCGAAACTCAACGTTGCCGATTTCATCATTGTTGTGCATGTAGCGGAGATAGCGGTCAGCAAGCTCGCGCGTTTGACCGCGGACTTCACTCCCGTATGTTTTGCTGTAAAGTCTCTTTGCAGCATTGACAGTGTCCCACATCAAATGCGCTTCAGCGCCCAGCTTTTCGTCCATCATTTTGGTCCATTCTGGTGTCGCCAACCTCTCCACTTTTTCATCATCCTGGGGAGGGACAATGAGAGGTGTTCTGACCGGTCTGTCGAAAGACCTAGGCGAGTACAGTTGTAGGGGCGGTTCGGTTTCGCTCTTATTATTTTTAACAGTAGAGTCTAAAAGGGAGGGAAAAAAGGAGGGCACCGGCTTGGGATCCAGAACATCAACAGGCTTGTGGGCAATTCTCGAAGAAAATTCTGGCGTGGTTGCTCGGATGTATTTCGCACGGTGCTCGTTCACAGTCAGACGAGCTTTACCAGCCTCGAATGACCTCGCCAAATCGCTTTTCATCTTCTCACTGACAATCTCTACACTCCCATCTTCGTTCACTTTCGGACGATTTTTCCTCCGCTTGCTTTTTTTGCTCTCGTCAGGAGAATTTTGTTTCAGCAGTTCTTCCTTTCGGCGCTGATACTCTTTCTCAGTTTTGCACTGCTCTCGAAGGTCGGCTTGTTGGATCTTATATTGTACCAGGAGCTTCTTAGCTGCTGAGCCGCCGATGCTGGTCATGTGGCGCATGTCACTTGGCTTGGCAGTAGTCTGCCTACGGAGTGATCTGATCTCATCGAACGACAGTGGATCATTCAGCACCGTCTTACCGTCAGTCGGGGCGGTAGAGTGGAACTTTAGGCCGTAGCTCGTCATTACTGGCCAGGGGATTTAGTCAAGGGAGATGGAGGAGAATGAGGAGAATATCTGGACATGCTGCTGCTGGGTATTGTTAAAATTTATCACAAGGTTTAGCAGCGCCCTCATTTGATTACGCAGGACCGTCGAGAAGGCGAGAGAAGAGAAGAGAACGGAGCGTGAGAAGTATTATTCGTGCAATTCAAGTGTTGATTTGTCTTTGAAATATTTTTAATTTGCAAGCCCAAAAAATGGGGTCGAAAAACCCTCACGCGGTTTTGCGCACATCTTATTTCTCGCCCTGTAGTACAGTTTAAATTACAAGACGTTCACATCGTGTTCTTCACCTTCATATAGACTCTAAAAATCGAGCGCAACTACCATCGGCGCTAATCTGCCAAGAAAACCCC